>Ga0114914_1000023_pt1 | contig 92736 bp, 122 predicted proteins | sample MalvirAntarct_38_FD_89689 | JGI IMG/M metagenome (GOLD analysis project Ga0114914, IMG submission 89689) | Marine viral communities from the Global Malaspina Expedition - Malaspina viral metaG Antarct_38 | ecosystem: Environmental > Aquatic > Marine > Oceanic | place: Orkney Island (southeast)... | reverse complement strand
GGCGGCGGCGGCGGCGGCGGCGGCGTCACACCAGACCAGATCGGGCAGTGGTTCAACTTCGGGCTCCAGGCAGCACAACAGATCGGCATGGACCACCCTGGGCAGGGTGGTCCATCTAGCTCCAGTGGCCTGCCGCCTGCTGGTGGTGGACCACGCACGGGGGGTACGTCCATGTACCGACCCCCACCTCCGGTACCGAAAAAGAAGATGTCCCCTTGGGCCGTCGCTGCAATCATTGGCGGAGCTGTCCTCGTGGTCGGTGCCGGCGCTTACACACTCTCTTAGGGGGCCCTCATGGCTGTTGGAAAACCAAATTCATATGGGCGCTTCGGTAGCATAGGGGCGGGCCACCGCGCTGCTGTCGCCTACGGTGCCGTACACAATGGCGCGACGCCGTACAGCCCCATGGGCAACTACGGTGCAGGCATGACACGACCAGGTTTCAAGGCGCCGGATGCAAGCACCCAAACGTCGACTAGTGTCATGAGCAAGCAGGATGTACAAGGTGCTCGCATCACGCAAAACCTCACGAAAGCCATTGCAGCCGCAAAGCATGGCCAGACACTCAACGCCAATACCTACCTCCGTCGCGCAGTGAAGGCCCTCCAGTCGGCATCTGGTAGTAGGACCGGGTTGGCCTCGACGGTAGCGGCGGCTCAGCAGCGCGTTGCGGCACTGCTGGCAGAGCACGCCGCACAGAACGCCGTGGACTACGGCGACGAAGGCGTGCCGGGTGGCGATGTCTACACGGAAGAATACATCGAAGAGTACCCGGAGGAGGGTGACGGTATGTCCACGGGGGCGAAGGTAGCCATCGGTGGTGGTGTCCTCGCGCTGCTGGCGTTCGCCGGTTGGGCGGCAACCTCGTGAGCCAGTCGCAGCAAGACGCAGCGCTCACACGGGTGCTGCTTGCAGAGGCCTTGGAGCTAGCCAAATTTGGTGATGCCCACAAAGCCAATCTGCACTTGCGGACTGCGCAAACTACCATGTTCAGGGTGACACAGAACTCGCCTGAAAAGGTAGGATTGTACGACCTGTATGTGCAGACGCGGGACGACGTCAAAGCGCAGAACGCCGCAACGGGAGCGGCTCAGGCCGCACAGCGCTTGGCGGACACGCAAGCGCTGAACGCGAGGCGGAAAGCGGCTCGCGTTCAGGCAGAAGAGAAGGCCAAAGCCGGCCAAGACGAGAAGCTCAAGCGCAACACGATGCCGGCAAGGGGCACGGTGCCTGACGTCCCGCCGCCCACGGAGCCCTTCTACCAAGAGCAGACAGTCACACCTGACCCGGTCAGGTCGGCCAAAGCTAAATGGGTAATCGGCAGTCTCGCACTACTAGCCCTTGCGGCTGCAGCAGCATCTTAGAGGTAAAATGAGCACTGAATACACAGCGCGGAAATTCAAGAGCCAGCGCAAAGGTATGCTCGGCACATCCTATGGTGCCACTGGGCTTGCGCCGTATGGCCCCGGTGTGTCTCAAGGGTGGACCGGCACGGGCCGTGGTACGAAAAACAGTGGAGCGCTCACGCTGGGCGCCTTCAAGACCGCAGCGGCAAACCATCACGGCTATGCGTCCATGCCATTTGCGCCGGCCCCTGTTGTGGCGAACGCCAGCTACTCGGGTGGAGGTGCGACGGAGGGCGGCAAAGCAGCCAGCGGCGTTGCCATGGCCGCGGGCAGCACCATGGTTACCACCATGCTTGCGGGAGGTGCGGTCGCCACTGCTATTCCGGTCGCTGGCTGGATTGTGGCGGGTGGGTTGGTCGCCACAGCCGGTATCATTGTGCTTGTGGACACTTTCCGGCGCAAGGGTGTGAAGGCTGCTCGACAGGTCGCGATCGACAAAGGCTATCCTCTGGCGTTCGCGAAGGAATACGGCAAGATGTCGGCCGCTAAGCTGCAGGTCGTTCAACGCCACGCTGAGCGTTGGGAGCGCAAGATCGGCAAAGAGCGCGACGACGTACGCAAGGCGAAGCGTCGGCATGACAGCAAGCCCAACAGCAAGAGCCGCCGCAAAAAGTACAAGCGTCAGAAGTTGCAGCTACAGAAGGACATCGACCGCTTGAACGCAGCAAAGGTGGTCATCGGCCTCAAGCTCACGGTACCGAACGAGCCGACGATAGCAGGTATGGTCTCAACGGCGCCTCGGGTTGTCGAGGAGCGTGGAGCCGTCGGCGATGTCGTTGAGTGGGTCAAGACAGACATCGGTATGATTGCTGTGGGGTCCGGTGTGGCCCTACTCTTGGCGGCAGGCACTGTGAATGTGGTCAAGCGCCGTCGCACCCGTAGGAGTCGATGATGGCACGGCGTAAGTCCTTACACGCAGCGTACAGCAGCCCTGGCCCCATGGGGATGCCGCTGCTACAAGTGCCCCGGTTCTCGTTTGGTCGGTCCCATCGTGCCCTTGGTAGTGGACCGCGTACCCGTTCGGGCATGACCGCCAGTCTCGGTGGCACCTGGCTAGGGGACGTCAGTACCCAGCAGCAGCAGTACGCAGCGCAAGCAGGGCACTACAGCGGCCCCAGCTATCAAGATGCCGGTGGCGGTGGTGGCGGTGCCGGTGGCGGCGGCAACATCTTGTCGGTGCTCGACCAATACGCGCCCGTAATCGCACAATTCAGCGACCCTCGCGTTCGCGCATCACGCAAGCGGGCCGCACTCGAAAAGGCTATTGCCCAGAACAAACCCGCTTGGAAGATTCGTAGGCTCCGGCACGAGCTGGAAGCTCTGCAGGCCATGGTCGACGACCGTACCGACTCCATCGACGCGGGCAAGGATTGGCAGGATGGCATCACGCGGAACTTGTGGGTCGTCACAGGCATTGGTGTTGCAGCCATAGTTCTCATTGGCGCTGGCGTGGTTCGCACCAGCCGCAAGCGTCGTAGGAGTCGAAGATGAGTCATTGGCAAGGTCAGTCAGCGCTTGCGCACCGTAGCGTCTCCGGGGAAGGTTTCGGCACCGCCCGAGGCTTCGGTGCTCTCGGTGCTCTCGGTGCCGCAAAGCAGCAGAAAGCGCCAGGGGACCGCAAAGCCATTGGCAGGATGATCAAAGAGGTTGTCGCCTTCATGGCGCTACCCAACGGCAACCGCGACGGGAGCTTTGCATCGAGCATCGCACAGGCACCCTCGTGGGTTGGGGAAGCTGCGGGCAACACCGTCGGTGTGCAGCTTCGCTTGGCAGTCGTCTCGGCGACAGTCAACCGCGTGCAGCTCCACAAAGAGATACTATCGGGACAGCGCCCTGCGAGTACCTACGAGTATGTCCGGCGTGCTGTAGACCCCACGTCGAGGCCTGCACAGAGCGCCGGCTATGCGATCTTGAACTTGTGGACAGCGACGCTGGCCGCAGGGTTTAACGCCACCTACTACCTGGGAGCGTGGGTGGGGCAGTGGGTGACTGACGTAGGTGCGCAGGTCATGGGTCAGGCGTCGATCGGGAGGTCGGATGCACCCAGTCGCATCCGGGGACTTTACGACGAAGGCATCGACAAGATGCAACGCTTGTCAGCACCCGCGGCTGTCACGTACCTTACCCGGCTCAAGCGTCTACGCATCCCCGAAGACGTGGCAGGTGTTGTGATGCCCGGTGGTGACCCCTCGAATCCCAAGGACCGTGAGAATGACCCGGTGAAATGGGTGGTCAGCGCTTTGTGGACAAACCTGCCCACTTGGGGCAAGGTCGGTGTGGTCGCCGGTGGCGTTGGCCTCGTGGCCGCTGTGGCGGCACCCTACGCGAAAATAGGGGCGGCACTGCTGCCCACCAAGCGTAAAAACCCTAGACTGCGCCGCAAGCGCGCACGGAAGCACTAATGGCTGACACGACACGATTCCCAGACGGCGGTATCAACATCGAGCAGGCCGCCGGCCTACCCGCGACCGGCGTGCAGTATTCACTGGAGACCTATCTAGGCACTCTGTACTACTGGACCGGTGTAGCGTGGGTTGCTATGGCGGGCACTTTGGGCACCGCCCAAGCCAGCAGTGACGAGACCGCAGGCACCATCGCCAACACCACAACCGCTGGCGTTTTCGCCCCTGTGACCATCCCAGCAGCCAAATTGCAAGCGGGTGCCACGGGTCGCATTAGTCTTGGGGGCTCGTGGGGCCGCACAGGAACTCCAGAACTCGTCGTGAGCTTGGTTGTTGAAGGTGTGGTCTTGCTCAGTCGCACAATCTCACCCAACCTGGATGGCGAGTGGTCCATCAGCGCGGACCTCTACGTGGACGCCGTTGGTGCTGTCAAGCTGCGTACGGAGATTCTTACGCGGCTGGGCACGGCGGATGCGGCTACCAGCTACGCCGCGGTGCAGTCGTCCCCCACGGGTGACTTATCGATCCAAGCGGGTGCGCAGTGGGGAACAGCCAACGCCTCGAACAGCATCACCAGCGTGTACAGCACAGTGACCATGTTCCCGCCATCGGCCCCCTAGATGGGCAAGATACGCCGCTCGACAGGGAAAGCACCCGCCAGCTCCTTGAAGGCGTACAAAGACGCGCACTGGGGCATCGAGGCTGACAAAGTGCTTGAGGTCGATGACGCGGACCTACCCGACCACTTGGTGATGATGGGCCGCTTGTCCGAGCTGGAAATCCGCTCACCTGGCGGAGACACTATGGTGCTGGACTTCCCGACCGATGGGGATGACCCACAAGCCATGCTGCTATTCGACGACCCGAAGGTCAGGCGGCTGTACAATGTGCTTGACTTGCACGTCTTGCAGGAGATGAAGCGGGCGCTCTGGGACCGAGGTCGAGGCGTCCAGCCGCTCAAGCTGGCACAGCTCGCGACGTGGGATGAGTATGGCCAGCCGTACCGGCGCAAACTTCGGCAGCACAAAAAGCGCTACCCCAACGTGTTGGTAAAGCCCGTAGGCATCGTCGAGCGTGTCGTCTACCTGACGCCGAAGATGGACGATGCGAAAGCCAGACGCAAGGGCGCCCGCTTAGCACATGAGTTTATCCCCGACCTGTATGAACACCACATGGGCGAAGAGACCGGGCACAAGCCCTGGCTCGGTGTCGACAAGCGTGGACGCCTGTGGTGGGCCGGCGGTGACTACCATGTGCCAGACGCAGGGATCACAAACTAAAGACGTTTGTGCCACTTCTGCAGCCGTGCCGCTAAACTACTTGTGCAACCCATTGGTTCCACCCAAGGAGACATCATGCCCTCTAATTTCTTTTCTGGCGTAGACAGCTCGACATTCGCTGCTGACCCTGGCGCTGGTGGTGCCCTTGGCGTCGCCATCTCGCAGGACTACGCAATCATTACAGCTGGTGCGGAAGCGCGGACTATTGCAGTCCCGACCTTCGCAGGCCAGCAGATCCGTTGCTACTTCCTGACGGATGGCGGTGACTGTGTCGTCACCGTAGCAGCAGCCTTCAATGTGGCGGGCAACACTACGATCACGCTGGCTGATGTTGGCGACTCGTTCACGTTGCAGGCCTTCCGTACAGCGGCTGCGACCTATGTCTGGCGTCTGGTCCATAACGATGGCACCGCTCTCGGCTAAGCCGCTCGACGCTCCCAGTCACACAGATCACTAGGATGAATGAATGCCTCATCAAGCCAGCCGCTGGACACTCACCACCCTGGGTGATCTGCTTTATATGGGGGCCAATGGCCTGCTCTCCCGCTTAGGTGCGGGGGTAGCCGGCTCACGTCTCCAGTCAGGTGGACCAGGTGTGGCCCCGTTGTGGTCGACCGCCGGGTCTGCTTTGCTGTTGGCCTCGGTCGCACCCTCTGCGACCATTGACAACACCGCCGTGCGCACCGTGTTCAACAGCACGTACACTGTGGGTGCCAGCACACTTGCAGTAGGTGACGTCCTACAGGTGCAGGCAAGCGGCACTTGGCTACGAGCAGGGGCACAGACAGCCGTCTTCGATTTGAGCTTTGGCGGCACAGCGCTGGCTACTACTGCCGCCATCACGTCGGCCTCGGGTGACTGGTTCATCTCGGCTAACTTAACTGTTCGTACCATCGGTGTCGGCGGTGTGGCGTCGTTTGCTTCCGACATCAGTGCCAAGATTGCAGCCGTTGCTGGGTCAGTGGACAACGACGTGGATGGCACCAATCCGAACACCACGATTGACAACGTCCTCGGCATCGCACTCACATGTAGTGCTGGCGCCGCAGGCACAGGCGGCACTCTTCAGCGCATCTCTGTTGTGAAGCTGAGCTAAGCGCTCAACAGCTGTGTGATCAAGGTGTCCAACGGGACGCCTTCTTTTTTGGCGCGGGCTCGTAGAGCTGGTAATGCAGGGCGTAGCTCCAAGAACACGAGTAGCGCCGAACGGCACACGCCCGCTTTGGTGACGTCCTCGTCCACTGCTATGTGCCCCACTTTCTTGTGCAAACCGTCTGCCATCTTGACGCTGATCTTCTTCACGCGCACCCCCAGGGGCAGTCTAGCGGTCTAGCCACCCTGACTACCACGGCGCCCAGTAGAAAGAAGCGCCCATGCGCCTAGACGCCATGGCACCCCCTATTGGCCGCAGGCGTGCCAGTTGTGGGGCCAAACCGCCAAACTACGAGTGTCGGCCGCTTCGGTGGCCTGCTGACGGAGAGGCCCCCTAGGGTGACGCCGCCGCAGCCTTTTTACACGTAGGAGTACAGTATGGCGCGTCGTCGCACCGCAACTAGCCGCCGCCGGACAATCGCGACGGTGATCAGCAATCCGGGTCGAGGCCGTAAGGCTCGCCGTAAGGCACCTCGGGTCACCCGCCGCAATCCCCGCAGTCGCAGCAAGACCCGTCGGGGCCGCACAAGCCGCAAGGGCCGCAAGGGCCGCAAGGGCCGTCACTCTGGCCGCCGTATGCTTGCCAGTCGCAATCGTCGCCGGGCAACTCGTCGCAACCCTCGCCGCGCCGCCCGCCGTGGGCAGGCGAAGCACCGCACCGCCCGCCGTGGGCAGGCAAAACGCCGCACCTCTCGCCGTGGTCAGGCAAAACGCCGCAACCCGCGTCCAGGTGTTCGTCGCATTCACGCCGGCAAGATCAAGCGCAAGCGCGCACGTAAGGGCCGTGGAGCCATGCGTCCGCGTCGCAATCCATGGAAGCTGTCGAGCAAGACACGTCGGGGCTCTCGCCGTGTCCGCCGCAATCCCGGCATTGGCAAGATGTTCAAGAAGGTGCCTGTCATTGGCGGTACCCTCGCGGCGGCGTTCGGCTCCATGCCTGCTGGCCTCTTGGCCGGTGTCGCAATGGAAATCCCACTCCGCCTGTCGCCCATTGTCTCGTCGCAGACTTGGATCCCGGCCGTACTGAAAGAGAATGAGTTTGCGTACTTTACGCTGCTCTCCGCTCTCTCTGGTGCAGTCGTTGCAGGTGGCCTGAAGATGGCCGGTATCTCGAAGATCCCGTTCCTTGGCTCCATCGCCAATCTGCCGGGTCTGATGACCGCTGCAGGTGCGGGTGCTGGCTACGTCAAGATGCGTTCACGCCAGCTGGCGAATGAAGCCGGCATCGCGACACCTGAACAGCAGGTCGGTGGTGATGAGCCAGTGGCCGGCATGGGCGCCCTCGTGTCCAGTTCTACCGGTGGCTACGGCCTCCTCTCCGCTGACATGGGCATGGGCCCTGGCTTCTCGGTCTCACCGGGCGGCTTCTCTGGTGCCATGGGCGCCGTGCTCGTCGGCTCCTAGTCTTCCCTCGATGGACCGTGTGTAGCTCCTCCTACCCCTTGTAGTTCCGCACGGTCCATCACCCCTACCGCCGCCTCTGCGGCACAGGGCTTTTCAATTCTCCCTGTTTTATGCGCACACCCCGCGACCCTTTTAGGAGGTCTTCATGTACGGACAAATGGCCGGTTTCCGGCTCCCCACGAACGTAAAGCGCTACTACGAAGCCGACCTCTGGAGTAGCTACTACTTCCTGAACGGCGCCGTCTTGGCAGGACTCACCCGCGACCTCTTCTCGACGAAGCAAGGCGGCACCGGCCAGGGCTGGCCGAATCCCATGTCCATCGCTGAGACCAACATGGCCGAGGCCGGTCGAATCGCGTCTGGTCTTGCCTACACCGTGCGTCAGGTGGCTGTTGAGCCGCTCTATGACGACTCGTGGGCCGTCGTAGGCGCCGACCTGCGCAACCTGCTCAACAACTGCGTTCCAATCTGGAAGTTCCTCAACACGACTGTTGAAATTGCAACCGTGTCCCTCATCGGACAGGGTGGTGGTATCTTCGGTTCGACCGCTGATACCGGCGCAGTCGAGGGCGGCTCCGGCGGTTCACGTATCGCGTTGAACAACGGCGCAGGGTCTACCTGGGTCTACCACGAGCTGCCTGTGCTCCTGCCGGCAAACACCAGCTTCTCGCTGCAACTGTCGTTCGGTGACTCCGCTATCGCAGTCGATGGCGGCATCAACAGCTCGAACCTCGTCATCCGTACCCACCTGGTGGGCGTCGCTACCTCCGCAGTGCCTGAAGGCTAGGCCTTCGCACCGCGGTGGCCACAGCGCCGTGAGGCCTCGCGGGTCGTTCATCCGAGCGTCCTTCGGGGCCTTTCCCCTTTTTAGTCTCATCCACTTGTGACCTTGCACACCTTTTGCCCCTCTGGAGTCTCGCTATGACCTCCCAACGTCAGTACATGGAAGCCCTCGCCCTACAGAGCGTGGAAAAAGCCATCGAGTCACAACTCGGTCCCGCTATGCGCGCGGGTCTTGAGCAGACCGGCCGTGCAACCGTCATCGGCGGTGTACCTTTCATTGCCATGCACGTCGCAGAGCCTGCACCCCTTCTGCCCGCGGAAGGCTTCACACCCGGTCTCAACGACCGCGTGATCTCGATTGTAAACGGCAATGCGGGTACGACCGCCATCCCGACAATCGCTTTCGACCTGGATAGCGCCATCTACGCGCTCACTGCTGCGGTCTACGACACGTCTGGTGCTGCATTCCCGCCCACCAACGTGGCTAATCCGCTCGACACCTTCACAGTCCAATTCAAGCTGGCGCAGGGTCGCCAGTACCAAGACAACGCCGCTCTGGGCTCGGTTGTGCTCGGTGACGCGAAATACCCGCGTTACCTCGGTATGCCAGCTTGGCGCTTTCCTGGCGGCACGGTCATGCAGGTGCTGATCACCCCATTGTTCGCCAACCTGCGTATCGATTTGTCGCTCTGGGCAATCGAGCTGACCCCCATGGCGGGCAACTTTTCGGGCTAGTAGGAGGATGACCCCATGACAAAACCAGTAAACGCTTTTGGCTCCCTACCGGAAGCCGCAGGGCAGCAACGCGTAGGCGGTGGTGCCTTCGGTGGGCGCAGCGGTATGCCTGTCGATGTCCAGCGTCCGCTAGGCTACCAGGGCCAGGGCACGAGCGGCCCTAGCCAGGGCGCGGTCATCACAACCGGCGACGGGGCCTTTGGTGCCAGCGCGGGTGTCGTACAGCGCCGCTTGTGGGAGTTGGTCCCTCTTGACTTGCGCGGTGACCTTGCAGCCTCCAACAGCTACGGCACCGAAGCCATGGCCGTACCCCGTGAATTGATGCACGGTAACCACCTGAGTCTTTACGTGACCATCGAGGCTATTCTACTCACGGCATCCGTGTGGCGCTTCAGCTACGTGACGAGGTCACACGCTCTCAACCCCCGACTCCTTGCGTACAACAGCGCGCCATTCAATATCTCAAGCCAGGTGTACAGCGGCTTCAGCGTGCCAACAGCAGGGGCGCGCACGACCTACACCACGACGCTTGTATTTCCACTGCACAGCCCTGTCCGTTTCTGGGGGTTGGCCATCGTCTCAGACTTGGTGTTTGGCGCCGTTGGTGCCCAGCAGATCACTATCAGCTCGGAGCTGCACTGATGTTTGGCGAAAAGACAGGACTCCCTCGCTACGTCGCCGACGTCACTCCAGGTGGGGGCAACGGCGGCGGCACACGCGGCAGCTACTTCACAAACGCTGGTGCTAGTACGGTGACGCACCTTTTTATGAACACCTCCGGGATGACGCGCGTCGCGTACACGGTGGCCCAACCCAGCGGGGCCATCGCTGTGCATGTCGATACGGTGGTCAAGCTAATCGCGACGGTCAATGGCATCGCGGGTGTTGTAATCGATTCGAGGGTCTGGCCTGCGACGCCTACCGTGCCGTTTTACTTGGCGTTGCTCGGTCCCGTCATCGCCGAAGACCTCTCCCTGCAGTTTGTGTTCCCAGCCGGACAACTTGCTAGCGCGGACATTCGCGCCGCTCTCTTCGCTTCCGCATCTTGAGGTCCTGAATGCCCGACGTACTACCGTTCGCCTCTAGCTCCATGGGGCAAGTGCCTTTCAAGCCAGAGAGCAAATCCCGGCCACCGCAAGGGGCCTACCAAACAGCCGAAGACTACTACGGTGGTCCTTCGGGTGCAGGTGGTGCAGGTGCCGTTGGTGGCGCGGGTCCGCAGGTCGGAGGCTTCGACCAATCGGGCCGCACGACCTTCACGCAGTCCTCTGAACCGCAGATGCCCGCTCCCGGTGAGCAAGAGCAGCAGCAGCCACAGGTCAAGCAGCTCGGTGTCGTCCGCAGGACCGCTACCTGGGCTGTGCAGACGGTCCCGTGGTGGGGCTGGGCGCTTGTCGTAGGTGGAGGGCTTTTCGCCGTCTACCGCACCGGACAAGGCAAACATCCCGTCCCTTTCATGCGCAAGAAGCGCAAGAATGGGGGCAAGACAGCCCGCGTAGTCATTGACGCGGTCACCGCAGAGGATTGACATGGCAAGGCGCCGCAAGCGCAGAGGCCTCACCATGGCCTCTCTAGGTGGCGTCATAGCCGCGGTGCTTGCACTCGCGGGTGTGGGCTACGTCGTAGTCAAGACCCAGAAGCGTAAGACGCCGAAGCGGCGCATCACGTCGCAAAGCCCAGCCAAGCCATCCGGCACCTCATCCAGTGGAGTGAACGTGAATACACCCCAGACTCAGCAAGCCATTGAAACGTACGACTTCGGGCGCTTCAGCTTGGTGGAAGATTTCCTACACAGCAACACCGCGGTAGCCAAGGGCATCGACAACTCCGCGACGCCCCTTCAGCTGCGTGCAGGTTCCAATCTGTCTTTGAACTTTTTGTCACCCCTCGACCAACGCGTCAACGGGCGTGTTCGAGTCACTTCGTGGTTTCGCAGCCCCAAGTTGAACACCGAGATCGGCGGTGAAAATGGTAGCCAGCACACCAAAGGCGAGGCCGTTGACTTCTACATCGAAGGGATGGACCGCAACGACACGTACAGCTTGATTCGCGAGATGGTAGCCAACGGCGAGATTGTTGTTGACCAGGCCATCTTGTACAACCGCAATTCACGCGGCCCTAATGTCCATGCATCCTACGTGACACGTCGGACGAATCGCACGAAATACACGTACCGCCAAGCAAACGGCAGCTACGTTAACTACGTAGGGCAGGTGGCATAATGGCAGGCAAGACAGCAAAACAGATGGGCATGACGCGCGCACAAGCCAAGGCGCACCGCAGGGGCCGTGGAGGGGGCAAGCGCCGCAATCCCAGCCTTCGGAGCGCCTCCGCGTTGTTTGTGAACCCCGGCAAGCATGGCAACCCTGCCAGGATGCCCAAGGGTTGGACCTATGACTACGAGCAGCGTCTGTATGTGAATGCTGATGGCTGGGGCATGGAGAAAACACGCCCTGGTGTGTGGTACCTGTACTCTCCCAACGGTGTGAAAGTGGGCAAGACCACCTACAAGACGCCCTACAAAGCCGCTGCTGACGCCGACAAAGTCAATCACTACCACGACGGTGAACGCGTGCGGCGGGAAGCGCGGAGCAACCCAAGTCTACCCAAGACCGGGACGTTCTACCTCCGCACAGAAAACTCCGGTGGGGACAAACGCACGAGCCGCGCCATCGCCGAGCGCGTCGTCAAGGCCCCGATGAACTGCACACCCGGTCCCGGTGGGGCGTTGCTCCTCCTGCATGTGGCGCCCGGCTACAAGGCCAGTGACGTCCGTTTTGGTCACGGGACCATCTTGTGGGAATACTGCGGAGTTCGCGTAGGCCGTGAACGCTAGTGAAGCCACTCACCGCCCGCAACGCAGTCAAGGCCGTGAGGGGTTCGCCCCCTCCGAAGACACCGGACCATGCACTGTCCCGTGTCGCTCTGGCCGCCTCTGCGCGGGCTCCGCTGCCCTGCTCGCGCTTTGGGGCACCAGGCGGCCTGTACATGGCGCGGATGGTGCCTAAACCGGCAAAGAAGACCCGCAAAGGTAAGACACGCGGCGCGTGGAAGGGGCCCAGCTTCGTCAAGACGCGCCGACAGGCCAAGGTGCGCCGGGTCGACCACACAGAGGCCCACGCCATCATCCGGCGCAAAGGTCGCGAGGCCATCAGTGACGACCGCATCGTCGAGCTGTACTGGATACCGCCTGAGCTGGTCGCACTCATGGAGCGGGACAAACTCAAGGCGTTGGTGACCGGGGCACGGCTGCGGCCTGTGTGGACAGTGAAGGGCGGTCGACAGATCGAGCGAGGCGATGGTGTGGTTCGGCGTCGCGGCCGGTAGTAGACACTAGGACTCAAGCGCTAGACTGCGCACAGCACTGGAAGGAATCCCGATGGCAAGTCAAAGCACCATTTTAGCCCTCATCAAGAAGCACGTAAGTGCGCGTAAGTCTGAAGGTGCGCAGCTGACGGCCATTAGCAAGGTACTCGCGGCCCACGGCGGCAAGCTCAAGCGGCCAGAGGTCTCACACACGCGAGCGGGAGCCACAGGTGTCAGTCTTCGGATCTACTCTTTCAACGGCACTAAAGCCGGGGACTTCGCACTCATCACCGGACCCGGTGTCATCGGTGAAGTGAAATCGTTTACTGAGCTAGACAGCAAGGCCGCTCCCAAGGGATTCTACGTTGAAGCCGGTGCGGGGGGCTCCGCTGCGACCAAGCGTGTCAACGCCGCCATGGCCCGTGCAGAAGCCGCGGCTAAGCGTGCTGCGTCTAGTGGCACCCGCCAGCCCCGCAAGCCCCGCAAGCCCCGCGCCACTTCCGCTCCAGGGCACACCGCAGAAGAGAAGCGTTACGGTACCCAGTACCGCAAGTATTTGCGTGGCGAGGGTCGGTACCCCACATCAAAGCGTTTGACTTCTGCGCAAAAAGACGAGATCACTGCAGCCGTCACGGCGGCTGAAAACTCTGTTGCACCAACACAAGCGACGCAGCGTTTAGCCCCCAAGCGCCAAGGCATGGAGTACCGCGCACCCGCTCCGAAGACCAAGACCCGAGGTCGCTCACACAGTGGCCGTACGGGTGTCATCCCCGGTGCATCGTACAAGCCTGTACGGCAGGTGGGGATGGACCATCGGGTGTCCGCACCCGCGAAGTCGTCACGCCGTGGACCGTCGCGCCGTCAAGCCCCCGCAGGCGGCCATTACGCCCCTGTACGCCCCTCTAAGCCTGCACAAGAAGACGACTCCGTTCATATGGCACGTCTGACCGCTGCCCTTCGTTCCGTCCTCGCAGACCTCTAGGAGTTTCTCATGCCCGTCGACCCCAAAGCCATGGCTCGTGGCCAATACGCCAGCCAAGCCATCTTCACTGCTGCATTCGCCTTCGGTGCCTACAAGGTCAAACCGACATGGGGGAAGGTGGTGCTCGGTGTGCTGGCCGCGCTGGGAGCGCCTGCCCTTATTCAAGGCCCTAAAGGCATGGAGATGAAGATCATTGCGCGACAGAGCCAGCGCGCCATGGTTCAAGCTAAAATCCCAGGTGTGCAGTCGAAAGAGGATGAGCCTGTGATCGACCCCGGCAAGATGGCCGGCTACGGCTCCCCGTTCGCAGCGGCTGTGATCTAATGGCGTTCTCTCTCAACTCACAGATGATTGTCGGTGGTCTCGCAACGCTAGGTCTCATCATGGCCGCAGTGAGAACGCGCAAGCGCAACACCAAGATCGCCAGCGGAGTAGCCGCCGCTGCCGCTGCCGTTTGGACCTACAAATCCTACTCGACCGCGACTGCCGGCAAAGGAGCTTCAGCTCCCGCGCCTGTACTGACCGCTGCTCAAGCCAACCAGGCCGCAATGGAAGGGAAGCCGGATGCTGGTGGACCACCGCCACAAGGTGCCTGGGACAAGGTGCGTGGGTGGATGCCAGGCGTGGGCACTTCGCAGTCTGTCAAGACCGGTGGATTCATCTAAGTCGACCTGACCGCTCGCGGGTGATACCCTGCGGGCTATGCACGCCGACCCCATCGAAAAGATCATCAACGCCCTCGCAGACATCGAGCCTGCGACGGCTACCGCTGTGGCCGACAAGCTCTACTACAGCCCCGCACTAGTGCTGACAGAGCTACTCGCTGCGGAGGGGCTGGGCTACGTGTCGCACACCGTGGATTCTAAGTGGGATACTTGGAAATGGTGGCTCGCGTGAGTGAACAGACACCCACTGTAGTGCCTCCGATGCACGGTACCGTGGTGCCTGACGGCTGGTACGCTTGGAACGATGGATGGCGGGATGACCGGGGCATGGGGTGCGGCGGTCCTGAGACGGCCCGTTTCGGCTTCAGTGGCCAGCTGAAACAGTTTTGCGGGGCCATCGGCCTAGACATTGGCACGCTCGAAGACCACACCCATGCGGTGCCTGGGTGTGGTCTGTGGCGACAAGTTCAAGGCCTATGGTACGCAGAGGTCGACCTTGCCGACGTTCCGCGCATCATTGAGGCACTGGCCAAAGCGAAGCGCCCCATTCTGTCGCGTGCGCTGGCTCTGCTACTGCCCCTGTGGACTGGAGCACTCAAAGAGGAGCGAGCAGAAGAGTACGCACTTGATGCCATTGAAGCCCAGCGCATCGCCGACGGCGCCGCCGCTTGTGGCGTCAGTGTCGAGCTGTACAAGGAGGCGGAAGGCTTCACACGGGCGATGCAGCGGATGTCCAGCAGCAAGGACAGAGGAGACGCCACCTACTTCGACCGCTGCCTACCCGTCGTGGCCCAGCTGCTCGCGCACAAGGTCCGGCCCGGCATGGACAAGGGGCATGTCATCGCTTGGGACGGTCCTGGCAAGGGGGAGACCCTCGTGCGTTGGCAGTGGCTAGAGGGCGGCGGCGAGCAGCCGGACCGCATTGCGCTGCTCGTAGGTGAGGGTGCAGGGGAGGTCGGCGACTGGCGGCGCACCCTGCCAGGTGCCATCGACTACCACGACAAGGGAGCGCACTACACGAGCTTCGACGGTCGTCAGGTGTTGCGCGTTACGCGTCAGCTTGAACGTCGTAATCTTGCTTCGGCTCTCGCGATTCGTTTAGCCATCTGCACGGACAGCGCAGCCGAACCCCGGCGAGACCTCGCGCTGCTGTCTGCCGCGGGTACGTTTGCCGAGATTGCCGACCCAGACATTCGGCAGTGGGCACGAGCTGTGGAGCGTAATGTGCCGCTCCCCCCCGGTCTGGTGCTGCGGGAGTATCAGAGCATCGGTGTAGCCTTCTTGGCCGCCCGTGGCTATCGTGGGCTCATCGCGGACGCCATGGGGCTCGGCAAGACCATACAGGCGATTGCAACGCTGTTGCACGGGCATGGTCAGCTCTTGCCTGCTCTCGTGATTGCACCGGGCTCGGTGACACACAACTGGGTCGACGAGATCAAGCTATTTGCACCTTGGTTCGACCCCGTTGTCATCGGGAGCGCTGCCGCAGAACTGCCACCGGCCAACGACCGGCGCGTGTGGGTGGTGAGCTGGGACTTGCTTGCCCCGCTGGCGCAAGACCTTCTTTTTGAGGGCGTGCAGACAGTCATCGGTGATGAAATCCACATGGCAAAGAACCCCCAGGCCAAACGGTCGCAAGCGTTCAAGGCCATCGGTCAATCTGTGCCCTACTGCATTGGTCTGTCCGGTACCGTCATCGAGAATAAAACTAGCGAGATGTGGCATCCATTGCACATCATCGACCGTGAAGAGTTCCCGACCCGCGACGACTTCAACCACCGGTATCGCAACCTCCGTCAACGCATCGTGGAAAAACGAGCAAAGCGCGGACGTACAGAGCTGCGCACCTTCGTGGACGATGCCGGGGGGGACCTCAATGCAGAGTTGCGGCATCGTCTGCGCTACCACATGGTACGTCGCCGCAAGTCCGAGGTACTCGGAGAGCTGCCGGACAAAACCAGGGTACCACTGTGGTTCAACCTCCCTGACACCGTTCGCAAAAAATACGATGGGGCTGCGGACAAAGGTGCGGAGTACATGCTCGGCGTCGCCAAGGAGCGGGCACTCAAGGCGTCGGTGGCCCACTTCCATCACCTAGTCGGGGATGGCATCCTCCCGGCTCAGGCGGCTGTTGCTGCCGTGCGCGCCGGCAACAGCGAAAGCGCATTCAATCAACACGCTTCACGCAACACCATCATGTCTCTGTGGCGCTTCATCGGAGAAGCGAAGGTAGCCCCTGCACTGCAGTGGATTGCAGACAGGCAAGCGGTAGAAGCTGGGCCGCTCGTTGTGTTTGTGTGGCACCAAGCGGTCCTCAAGGGCATCTGTGCAGGTCTGGACAAGCTCGGTGCTAACTGGACATACTTCGACGGGGCTGTGTCGGCAAAGAAGCGCAATGAGCGCGTGAAGGCCTTCCAAGCGGGAGAGCGCGACGTCATCGTCCTGACCAAGGCCGGCTACCAAGGCATCACATTGACCGCTGCCTCTGACATGCTGTTCGTCGAGCAGTGGTGGAACCCTTCATGGATGGAGCAGGGCGAGGACCGTATCCACCGTATCGGCCAGACTGACCGCACGACCTTCACGCACCTGCTGGCACGCGGCACGGTTGACGAGCACATCACCGAGATGCTTCAACGCAAGCGCATCGAAGTCGAGGCTGTCATGGGGGGTGAACGTGTACACGAGGGGGAAAGCACGGTAGAGCAGGCCATAGCGCTGCTTGATGGTGACGTGTCCTCTGCGGTGTCTGCTACTTTCGCTTCGCGTGTTGGTGGACGTTTGGGGCACGAATTGCGACTAGATAAGAACGGTCGGCCAATTCTGGTAACCCTCCGCGACCTTGGCGCTGCACTCAAGCGTGCCAGATGACGCCCCTAGACCGCTAGACTGCGGATACGAAGGATGGAACACATGGCCGAACGTCTGTACCGAGCAACCGAGAAGGACCGCAAACAACTGCAGATAGCGCTAACTATAGCGCTTGCAAATGGTGTGGCTAGCCTGGGCGTGCCCTACCGTGCGGAGGTAGACCCGCTGGGTGGCACTGAATACTACTTTGACACGGTCCCAGGTGGCGCTAAGGTAAGCGTAGCGGGCGGCTTCATTCACAGCTTCTGGGGCGACCATAAGGCTGTGGGTCTCCCCCATTGGAAGCAAAATCAGCACGTCTTCATTGACGGCAAGATGCCGAAAGCCGAGCGTAAGTGGGCGATTGACAGCAAGCCGCAGCAAGCGGTGGCCAACGTCCTCCGACTGATCAAGCGGCACGCGGTCACGGGCGGCACTGTGGCGAGTGGGCCAGGCACCGCAGTCGCTACAGCAGCAGTGACGAAAGCCACGGGAGCTGTCAAGCCTGGGTCCTACACAATGACACCCAAGGGCGGGCCTAGTCAGGCCGGCGAAACCTATGGGGCAGAACTGACCAAGCAAGGTGACGTCTACCTCACTGACTATCGGCGGCGTCGGCGGTTCATAGGCACAGCAGACCACATCAAGGGTGGCGTTATGTCTGGGGCAGAACGCTGGGAGGCACGCCGACCAGCGGGAGCTAGCGCGCCCACTAAAGCCGACTTCATGTTTGTGGACAAGCAGTATCAGAGCCGTGCAGCGCAGGCCTTCCCGCCAAAGAACCAAGCTATCCAGTGGCTGGTAGATCAGAGCGGCGTGTACACCGCACAAAAGGCACCAGCGAGAGTTAAAGCACCCGCGACCACACGAGCAGGCGTCACAGGTGTCCAACTCTTCAATGCAGTCTACGCCGTGCTCCAGGCCAACCCAGCTACGCGAGATACGGCACTTTGGATGCAGGTCGAGTCTCATAAGGTCATGGCAGAGTTCAACAAGACCGCAGATGCTGTCAACGCCAAGCGCGCCAAGGTGAAGCCCTCCCCCAAAGCGAAGCCACAGCGTGGACAGGCTCTAGGTGACTGGAGTGGGAGTGGTCGACGTCACGCAGGGGATAAGGCACCACTGCATCTCATGGGAGCTTTCGAGGGGGGCTATGGTGCTGTGCTGCTCGTTGGGGAAGCCTCGAAGTATCTGGCCACCAACGCATACGATGCGAAGATCATGGGCTTCAGTAGTCGCAACTTCAACGCAGAGCCCAAGGATGCGTTCGGCTCGTTCACGCTGATTCGCGAAGCGGCTGCACTCGACTGGCTCGCCTTTGGCCAGATCTTGCGCTCTGGCGCCGTCAAGGGCCTCCACAAGACGCCGCAGGACTGGTACAACACCGTCCGCACAGCCTGCGGCAAAGCCGGTGCTCAAGGCATCCCAACAGTCGTGGCCTACTACAAGAAGATGGTAGCCGAGTCTGACGGCGATGTGCTGACGGACGACATCGACGCCCCAGGTGCAGAGGAGATGCAGAACTTCCTGGTTGCCATGTACGTTGCTGCCATCTTTGGCGTCTCTGCCGGCAATGCGGAGGAGTCTTGGAAGGACCCCACGGGGAAGGAGTTGCAGGAGGTTGTGCTTGCGGCCGTAGAGGAGGAAGAGACCGCTAGCTGGTATGCGGGGGAAGAGGACGAAGCGCGCGACTTCGCGGTTGACATCGTCGAAGAGGCCATCAACCGCAAGTGGTTCAAAGAGCGCAAGCTCACCATCCCCAGAGACGGCGACCAGTACGACCAGGCCCTAGAGATCTCCAACGAGTACACGCTTTTCGCGTCCCTCGCTTTCCAGCTCCATCAGATGTTAGGGGGTTCGGGCATCAAAGACCGAGAGTCTGTCATGCACAGTCGAGCGTGGCAAGGTGTTCGAGCTGCTACAGGTGTGCGTATAGATCTGTCGCCTTACTTTGGTCACGTCGAGCCCAAGCGTGCAGCGCTCGCGGCCAAAGCGGAAAAGGCGAACTGGAAAAAGGTAGGAGACGCTTACGTGCGGGGCAGTGTCTCAATCGCCAAGACAGGACGAGGCAACACGGCGTGGATTCGGACAAGCGACCGCATCGGTGGTGGACGTCCACACGAGACCGGCCACCCGACGCTTAAAGCCGCGAAGAAGGGGTAGAGCGTGGCGGTACGCACGACCAGCGACCTGTTTGAGGCTCTGCACAAAGCACTGCCCAACGACACGGCGGCGTGGATGGTGCGCAATCGTGCGCCTGTCCTTGTGCAGCTCAACGAGGCCATGCGACGCCTACCCCGCAAGAGTGACCGCTACACCATGACCGACGTTTTTGCTGGTGGTGGACTGCTGGCGCTCGCTGGGTTCATCGAAGGCTACGACCTGCAGGAGCTAGTCGAGTGCGACGCCGCCGCGGTTGAGACGCTCGACAGGCAGCTGCCAGGCAAAGCAAAGCAGGCCGACGCAACGAAGTGGACACCGGACATCCCCCGCGGAGGGCTCGATGTCCTCACAGGTGGGCCACCCTGCCAAGGGTGGAGCACTGCGGGTAGGCAACTTGGACCGCTGGACCCTCGCAACCTGTTTCCCGAAGTTATCCGCTGGGCACGCGAAGGACAGCCTCGCGTTATCGTAATGGAAAACAGCCCAAATACCGTCCGCGCTGGCAAGTGGTCAGCCTACTGGGATGTCTGGTGGAAGACGCTCGCCGACGAGGCCGGGTACGAGGGGACCGTGTGGGTCTTGAAGGCTGCGAGTTTCGGTACACCGCAGACGCGGGAACGGGCCTTCTACGTGCTCTGGCCAAAGGGAGCACCGTGGGCCTCTTACCTTCGAGCAGGCCCTAGACCGACCCGTCTGGACCCTCGATCGATCCCATACGGATCGGCCAACGTCTATACCCGTGCATTCGACCGGCTCAACGACGGATGTTGCGGGGGCTTCGGGTACAGCTCGTGTGTGAACATCGGCAACCTTGACGGGATGTGTGGGGGTTGCAAGATGGGCAGCAACTACGAGCAAGCCGACAACGACGTCATCCGAGACGAGCTGACACCCAAGTCAATCGCCTACCTCAATCGCGAGCTGACGGATGGCCGCAACCGTCTGAAGCTGCAGGGGTTCATCGACTACGGTGGGGCCTTCGCGAACTGGTGGCCGACCGGCAAACGTGATGCCCTGGTGGGCCGCTGGTTGGCACCGGCCATGACCAAGAGCATGTACAAGGGAATCCCCTACGGCATCACTGTGGAGCCTGGACACCAGCCGGAAGGCAAGAAGGGCGCCCTGTCGCCAGAGCTAGGCGAGGTCCGGCAGCTCACGCCTAGAGAGGCCGCAAAGCTCCAAGATGTTCCCTCCTGGTACGTCTTCGCAGGTGGGCAAGCAGAAGAGTACAAGCAAGTAGGGAACGGCATCCCAGTGAACATGGGCAGAGCTGTACTCGCTCACGTCCGCAACGCCCTGCAGCAAGCCGATGGCCGTCGACCGGGACCGCCAGCCGGCTCGATGTCGGCCGGCACCGACCAAGGCCTATTCCCACTGGGCGACCTCTCCATATGCTCAAACCTCGGTGACAGCGGGATGGGCGGCTCACGCACGCAGGCCGTGCAGCCTCCTGTCTACTTCGCCAGTGGTGCGACTCGATCCGCTGAAATTGCCGCACTCGGTGCTGCGGGTCAGGCCGTCGGCGTTGCTGTGACCGAGCTGACCAAGGCCTCTGTCGGTGCACTGCTCGACATCGCGAGCGCCGTCCCTGTCTTCGTGGACTCGGGTGCTTTCTCGGAGGTTGAGTTCACAGCAACCGGGCCCGCTTGGGACGCAGCCAAAGCACCAAACTGGCCAGAGGTTCTAGGGGTCTACAATCGGCTTGCTAGCAGATGGCCAGCACACGCCCCCGGTCTCTTCCTGGTGGCCCCTGACCGCGTTGCCGACCCTGCACACACCGTAAAGCTGTGGGACCGCTACGCACCCGAGCTGCGGGCACTGGGGGCCTTTGCCCCCGTCCGGCTCATCGTACCTCTGCAGCGTGGCGGGAAGTGGGACCAAGCCAAGATGTGGAACGCCGCGAGCAAAGAGCTACGTGGTGCAACGCTCGTGGCCGGCATCCCCAGCAAGAAGGACGCGACCACCATCGAAGAACTGGGCGCCTTTCTGCGTGCGGTACGCAAGAGCCCACCGAATGCGTTCCACTTCCTGGGACTCGCACCCGGCGCACCTGGAGCACAAGAACGCCTGTCCATGGTGCGCGAAGCCTACCCACGTGCAGAGGTCTACTTCGATAGCGTCTACCTGCGCGGCAAGGTGGGCAACCGCCACCACCCTGGCCCCTACATGAAGACGAAAGATACCGCGCGTCGCGACGTCGCTGAGACCCGGTGGGCGCCCGGTGGGTCGATGGACGGCACCGAGGTGGAGAGTGATCTCGACTGGATGACGAAGGCCGCACGGCACCGTCTGGCCTCCGCACTGGTCAAAGCCTACAACCCTCCTCGAAAGGTTGCACAGGCTTGGCGTAGGGCCATGGCAGCGGACCCGACAGAGTTCATGCAGGCCGACGCCCCCAACGACTCGCCCTGGTACATGGATCAGGTGTTCCATCAGGCAATGGAGACCGAGATACGCGCGGAAGCTCACACACTGGAGACACCCGCCGTCACCCGTCAAGCGGTCCGCGAGGTCATTGCAGGCGACCCGAAAGCTGGTCTGTGGAAGCGCTACAGCCCCAAGACACCCACCAAGCGCAGTCGGCCCGCTGGCCTACCCTCTGACCTTCCTGACCAGGCAGCGCAGCTCGTAAGCACTGCAAAGAACTGGCTGGGACAGCCCGAAGCCTCGTGGGCGTGGGAAGCCTTGGCAGGCAAGACAGACGACGAGACAAGCACCGAAGCCATGGAGACCGTGCTCGGTACGATGGGGCTCAACGCAGACAAGGCCCTTGACCGCTCTGTGGCCGTCCATGCGTTCAAACTCGCCATGGAGACCGACCCTGGCAGGTGGGATGGTTCGCCCTTCGGTGACCCGATCTATCGCCACACCGGAGGCAAGAAGCACGACACAGGACGCACCCGCGACGACGCATCCCGCAACGACGACCAGACCCTTCCTACCTGGCTAGCTGTCGCCTCAATGGCTGACATGCTCACCTACCTGGCAGTGGGCGAGGCGGGTAAGAAGCTACGCCTAGCACCTGTCGACCGGGAGGCCGCTAGGGCCTTCTTAGCTGCTCACCACAGCCAACTCAAGCAACTGCCTCGCCGCACCATGTACGCACTAGGTGCCTTCCGGGGTGACCGCTTGGTAGCAGTCGCGACTGCAGGTCATCCCTCCGCACCATGGAAGCGCCTCGACCAGCGCAACGTCCTAGAGCTGACACGCATCGCAAGCGACGGCAGTGTCGCGGGTGCATCTTCCATGCTTGCGAGCGCCGTTCTACAAGCGGCACCTGCAAGCAAGCGAGGGGACGCCGACGGCCCTTGGTTGTTCGTGACCTACAGCCTAGAGAGCGAAGGGGGCCATACCTACAAGGCCCTTAAATCGCAAGGGTTGCGGCCTGTCGCCCTCATCGGTGGCAAGCGTGGCAAGCAAGGCGCTCGATCGGCAGCAAGTGTACAAGCCGCCAAAGGCACGACCCGCAAAATACGATGGGAGGCCGGACCCGTTGCGGGTGCCGCGCGCTGGGATTTACTCGGACGGGAGAGCTGATGTATCGTGAGACTTGCGGCAAGTGCGATGGCACAGGACGACTCAACTGGGCGCACCATGTGCAAGGGGGCGTTTGCTTCTCCTGCGGCGGCACTGGGCAACACGAGTACAAGACATCGCCAGCTGTGCGTGCGAAAGCGCGTGAGCGCCGTGAAGCAAGGCGGCACGAGGCAAGTCGCAGCACACGAGATGCGTCGGTGAATCAGAGTGACAGCCGCCAGGCGACGTACCACGATGACCCGCGCATAGGAGCAAAGACCCGCGCGGCCATGGGCAATGAAACATACGCCTTCGAGGTGTACCGTCTGCTAGACCGCATCGACCGAGGCGTCGTTACTGGCGATGCCAGGGAACGTCTCCTTGCCAGCGTAGGCGAGGAGTACGTGATGCCCTTCGGCAAGCACCGAGGCAAGGCCCTAGCCGACGTGCCCGCCAGCTACCTAGAGTGGCTAGTTGATGGTGAACGGCTACCGCGTGATCTGCACAAAGAGGCAGAGCGCCTCATAGGTTAGCTTCACTCCGTAGCGTAGGTCAATGCAGCATCGGCGGCGTCTCGCGTCACCGCACCCAACACGCAGCCGCTGCGAACTGCGAGCCACTCGTGAGTGTAGAGCAGGTCTACAAGCGTCCGGCGCTGCGCTCGGGTCTGTAGAGACAGTAGGATACTCCAAGACCAGACACCACGAGCGATGGCCGCACGCACAGCTTGAGGGCCGGCAAGCGGGAAGCCGCCGCGGGAGAGTGTGAAGCCGTAGCGCTCGACAAACGCGTTGTGCTCAGTGGGTACCGCTTGGTGAGGGGTGCGGGAGTGTTTCACGCGCACACCTCAAGGTAGGCATCTTTCCACGTCTCTTCGTCGTAATAGAGGATGCGCAGGCTGGCGTAGTAGGCACCTTGCCCGTTGGCTTCGATGTTGCGGGCATCTGCGATGCGATGAGCCGCCGCAATGATGCGACCTTGTGTGCCTTCTGGCAGGGTGCGGATGAGTTCTAGGTAGATCATCAGTAGACCTCGGCATCGTAACGCGCGAGTTCCACCAGTTCGGCCTGCCGCTCCTTCTCGTGGGTAGCAGCAAGCGCGATGTTTGCCTCTGTCTCTGCCTGCACCATGCGGGCCACCTCTGCGAACATGGCAGCGTCGAACACGGCGACCGTATGGTCACCAATGTAGCGAGCACGGCCCTCGACCAGAGCCGTGATGAGCCCGTTGTCACGCGCCAACTCGGTAGCGAGGCCAACCGCGCACTCTGCCCGGTTAAGTAAGTCTGTCTCTTCTGTGGTTTCACCGAGCATCACCCCTCCCAGCAGTTGTCAGCGAAGTCATCCGCGTCGTTGTCACCACTATCGTCGTCATCGACAGGCACCTTCTCGTATTCGCGCGTCGCAATCCTCATGGCCTCCTCCTCGATGTCTTCACGGTTGGGGTACCGCTCCGTCAGCATGTCATGGACCGCGTTCTCTACCTCAAGGTAGGTCGCACCTGCTGTAATCATGGCCGCGACTCGGCTCGTAAGTGTGGGTTGCTGGGTCATTAGAGCATCTCCGCGTAGGGGTGAGTGGCGAGCTTGATCACGAGGTCGAGCGCCGTGTTGAGGTCCTCTGCCTAGCAATGGTGAGGCTCTTTCACCCGATAGGCGAGCGGGTACTTTTTGCGGCAGGAAGGGCCGATACCGAACGTGCCCTGTGATTCGTTCGACTCGTAGCCCTGCGCTACGATCTCACCGCTGGTTAGCATGTGGACGCGCCAGTGGGGTTTGTCCACCCGAACGGCTTTGTCGCAACAGAAACATTCGACATAAGTCGGCATGGGTTCAATCTCCCAGTTCGATGGTGATTGTAGGGTCGTCTGTCCCTCTGAAGTAGGGTCCGTGGGAAGTGGAGCACAATGCCACGCCTTCCCCGTCGGCGAGGGTGCCCCACGTTGCCGCGTTTTCGCAGGCCTCCAAGAGGTCTGACTCGCTCATGCCTGCGGGGGCTTCTGCTTGAATTTCGAGCGTGATGGTAACTGTGACTTGTTGCATTTCCATGGGAACTCCAGAATGGTGGGGGAACTCCCACCGGCATAATCTACCTAACGCACCCGCCAGCGGGTGCAAACCCGCCAGCGGGTTAATGCTACCCTTCCCAGCAGTTGTCTGCGAAGTCGTCCGCGTCGTTGTCACCACTATCGTTGATGTCGTCCTCGATGGCATCCAAGACGCCGTCAAGGTCAGCGCCCTCCCAGCCATCCACGAGCATGGCGCTGATGCCGTCCCTCCAATTTTGAGGGGTAAAGTTTGCGATGTCTGTTGGGCTCATTTGTGCGGTGATTGCTTGGGCGATTGCTTCGGTTGTCATGGGAACTCCAGAATGGTGGGGGAACTCCCACCGGCACAAAGACTATAGCCGAACCCGCCAGCGGGTGCAAACCCGCCAGCGGGTTAATGCCACTTCCGATGCCCTGCCGCTAGACTGTCTGGGTACGCAAAGGCCCCGACACACCAGGGAGCGCCCGCACTGATGGCCATCTCACTACCAACCCGTCTCTACGCAGCAACGCACGCATACCTGCAGGCGACCCGCGAGGGCCAGGCAACCGCCGCCTTCATGGAGCGCAACCGCGCTGCGTTGATTGCTGGCATCTTCACAGAGGCCGCGTCTGTGGTCGCTGCTAAACGTGGGCTCGACGACGAGCTACCGCCGGCTGCGGAGGTACCTGATTGGTTTGCTGGGTTGCGGAGCAAGGACACGCCGTTGCTGGACCAAGTTGAGCGTGCGGCCACACTGGTGAACAAGTTCTACCTAGAGGGGCAAGGGCTCACTGGCTCCATGCGTGCCATGGCGGCGAGCATCTACGGCTTTGAGCTTGTGCGGCATCTGATGTCGGCCGAAGGACTGAAGTACCCCGCAGGCTGGGAAGCTGCGAACCAAACCATTCTGCGCGTTCTGCAGCCACAGACCTCGAAGAGTGTACTTACCGGGAGCAAGGAGAGTGACGGTTCCGAGGTAGGTACCAACGTCAAAGACGCGACGGCCTATTTTAATGGCATCCTTGACGACGCCGGCATCCGCGACCGAGTCACCGTCAAGGTCAACAAGGTTGGGGAGCGCTCATGGGTACGCTGGGACGCTGATCTGTTCTACAAGGGCCAGAAGATCGAACACACGATGGAAAAGACCCGCAGGGCATCTCTGCAGAAGCTCGCAAACTCGTGGAAGTTTTGGCCCGTTATCGGGAAGCAAGTGCTTGCGGGTGCTGGGTATCGAGACCCCCGTATCGTCGCGTCGAAAGCCGGCGCCGCCCAAGTCGCCCAAGACGACCGGGCCGCAGCGGCCAAAGGACGTCGCGATAGCGCAGCCTACGCCCTCGCTGACAAGCTATTCGCAGAGCAAGTGACCGCGTTCCTAGCGGAAAGCCAGGTCGGAGCTAAGGTCGTTGAGCAAGCCCTTGCGGATGCCGAGGCTAAAGGTCGTGTCGCGTCCATTCGGGACGTTAAGCGCCACCTTCCCGAAGGTTGGCGGGTAACAAACTCCGGCGGCGGCAAACGAGCAGCCTACACATTGCGTGGCGCGTACAGCTGGCACTGGTACAGCCAATCTTTCGGGTCTGGCGCGCAGCGAGCCCTGCGAGCCCTGCTCTCGACACTGAAGCATTATGCGAGCATGAGTGTAGCTGACTACCTAAAGGAGCACGCGCGGCGTCGAGGCGGCTACATGATGGGGCCCCAGAAGCCCACCCACTCCAGTTCGTACACCCTTGAGGATGTGCAGGACTCGTACAAGACGTGGACTGCGCAGAAGCCCAAGCGCAAGCCGGTAGCCATCTCAAAGGGGCGCACACCGGCTCAGTTGCAAGCTGCTATGTCAGCTGCTGTGGACGTCATTCAAAAGGGGTACAAAGACCCAGGGTTTGCCGACGCAGTTGAGCAAGCCAGGTCCGCACGTGTCGAGGCACATCGGCAGGGAATCACTCTGCACGAGCGGGGCACCCCGCGACCGTCCAAAGCGGTACGGCATGACATTGACAAGCAGACAGCCAAGTTGGAGAAGCTGCGCTACCGCGCCTACACTCGCGCATCAGCCACGACCCGCGAGGCAAATGCGAGCAAGACGGCAAAGCTGCGTGACAGCTACAACGAAGAACTAGAGCATTCACTTGCCCACGAAGCTCGTGGGGTAGCCATCACGCACACCACCACAGCGAAGGTGGGCGGTCTCACCATACCTGTCGAGCACGTCGACATGAGCAAGCTCGGCAAGGTCAAGCCTGCGCCGTACAGCGCGAAGGCTCACCCAGACTTGTACAACTGGCTAAACAACGTGGTGAAGCTCAAGGGGGGCCGCAAGCTCTGGGTGGTCGTAGACGTGTCAGGCGACGCGGGCGACCCCACACTGGAGCTAGTGGCCCTTTCCGGCGGTAACAAGGGCAGTGAAACGCGTGTGACTATCCGCGACCTAGCACCGGGGTTGCAGTTGGACCTATTGGAAGGGGTGAGCGGTCAGTGGTTCGCAGGCCAGCACGCAGAGCAGCGTCGCCAAAAATACGTGTGGAAGGTTCGCGGACTGTACAAGCACGGGGAAGCTCACACCGTCGGCGGTAGCGCCGGGTACCTTACATTCGCAGGGAAAGCTCAATGAGACGTAAGAATCCCAGCAACGCGTCACTCGCAACGCACATCTTTGACCGTGTTCACGCCATCATGGCCTCGGACAGCTCGACACGTTCGACCGCCACCTGGATGATGAAGCACCGCAAGACCCTCGTAAGTAAGGGCGGTCCCATCTACGAAGTAGCGGAAGCCGTAGCAGCCAAGAAGACGAAGACAACTCACGCCGAAGCCATCGCGGAGTACATCCTCAACGACGCGGCCCACCGGCTGCACCGTGGTGTCGGTGACCCCGATATGCGGTGGGGCCTGTCGAGCCTCAACAGTCGCTTGTCTTACGCAGAGCAGCGGGGGTTTATGCGTGGCGACCTCGTACGTGAGACGCAGAAGCGTAGTCACCGCGGTTCGGTCGGGCACACCACGGTAAAGCGCATCACACCTAAAATGCGCCAAGAGATCACGGACCTCGTGAACGCTGGCGGCCTGCAAGTCGAGCTGAAAAAGCCGAAAGGTGTGGGTAGTGGGTACTACCTACAGTCCATAGCAGCCAAGAAGGCACCCGCCGCGAAGGCCATCCCGAAGCCCATTGAAGGCATCGAGTACCCCGCCATGCAGTGGCGGAGTGTGGTTGAAGCCACGCGGAGTGAAGGAACACCTCTACCAGGCGCAATGGTGGCGGATGACCACTACCACGAGAAGAATCCCGAATTGATCCCCGCAGTACGCGCTTTTGCCTGGGAAGGGGAGCCTGTCAGCTTGGAGGGTCAGCCCTTCACCATCGAGATGCGCAAGTGGGCTAAGCCCAAAAAAGACGGCAGGTCTCGCGCATACTTTGCCATCACAACAGAGGATGCAGGTGACGAGTCGCGTCAGGTGGTCAACCTCCTAGTGCGGCGTATGTCGGGTCTCAACACCCCTCCGTTGCTGTGGACGAATGCCCCAGCATCTCCCGCAAAGAAAACAATGGTACAGCTGGCTGACGCCATCGCCAAAACCGTAGACAAAGACGGGCGGAAGGGCCGAGGCAAGACCCGCGAGATGATGAGCAACTACGCTGGCGGTGACTTGGTTGCCGCTGTGTTCGGTGTGCGCTTAGGCGAGAAGAATGGCTACGGGGGCTGGAATAGCTGGTTTGGCCCAGGGGACACCAGTGAGGAGATTCTCCGCTTTCTCTGGAGTCAGCGCGTACCTCGGCTATCACAGGCGGTTGCCAGTAAGGCTGCGAGTGACAAGGTCCACCGTGACCGGCTCAAAGCCACACAGGGTGCGCGGAAAGCGTCTGCTGACGCGAAGATGGACGCGTTGATAGCCAAGTACGAGAAGGTCTTAGGCAAGCCTCAGCCGCTACCACCGCGCATCACACCTGACGACGAGGTCTACCTGCCGGCACCTAGAGCGTCCATACGTGACGTCAGCAGCTCAACGGCGTCGATGGCCTTCCAAGGCACGTCATTTTCAGCGGAGAGGCGCGGAGAGCAGTACCGCCGTGAGTACGCCAGTATGTGGAATGACATGGCAGAAGAGGCTGCAGACATGGCGGATACAGTCAACCAGCGCCGTACAGCCATTGCCGAGCTAGGCCGCTTCCTGACAAAGTACAAAGCCGCTTTCCGCGCCTTTTTGGGCTCGCGGGCAGGTACCACATCGTGGATGATCACAGGCCGAGGTGGTCGCAATGAGCGCCGGGAGCAAAAAAAGTCGGACAGTGCCGACCGCCGGCAAGGGGACTGGCTCGACTTGATCAAGCAAGCGGCCAAAGTCACCCAGCGTGAGATCAACAAAGCACGCATGGAAGAGTCAGGGGGTCAAGCCGGTATCCAGCTGCGCAAGCTGAAGCTATTGATTGCCGCGAGGCGTCAAGGTAAAGCCACGGGGCCCGACTTGAAAGCCGCCGTCGACATGCTCGATGACATCCTCGTGCGCAAAGAGGCCTCGGGTGTGTCCGGCAACTTGGTTGCGCCTGACGGTACCGAGGTCGGCATCGAGATCACAGACGACCGCATCAAACTCGCCTACGAGCGGGGTGCTCCCATCCATGGCAAGCTGCGCGGGTTCAACTGGAGCCGGCGTGGTCAGGTGCAGCAGCGCATCCTTACAGGTGCCGCGCTGATGCACGTTGCGGAAGTCTTTGGCATCCCAAACTGGGACTGGCGCAAGCTCGTGAAGGCCATCCAGGCCAGCAACGACAACGACGACAACGACGGCCTCCCCACGATGGCAGTGGCTACGAAGATGTACCGGCAGTACGTTGCGATGGAAGACCGCATGATGGGCTACGCAGAGGCCGGTCGGCGTCTACCAGGCAAAGAGCACGCTGAGATGCTGCGGATGGAGGACACCATTGCGAAGTGGCCCCACGCCTTCCAGCTGCAAGCCTCCGGTATCGACGCATGACAAAGCGTCGTCGCGAATACACCGCGGTCAAGCTGTCCCCTAAGTCACGGCGAGCTGTGCTACGCGCCGTGGCGCCTGCACATCCCCATGTCACTGCGGACCACGTCACACTCGCGCTGTCCGCTCTGCCTGACCTTGTCGGGCGTGCAGTGCGCATGAAAGTGGTAGGAGTGGCGCAAGACCAGCAGGCGCAGGCTCTGGTCGTTGAGCTGCCTCGTGGACTTCCTTCTGTGGGCCCACATCACATCACCGTCTCGCACGCCTCTGGTGTCGCTGCGTCGTACAGCAACCAGCTCATCACGAAAGGCTATCAGTCACTCAACGGTCCCACCTTGACGGGTCGTATCGAGCTGCTGGCCCGCAGCACACCGACGGTCAAGCGCAACCCGCGCCACGCTAACCCAGTGCTCGCAGTCGACGACGGCCCCAGCGGTGCCGCCGTCCTCATCACGGCAGATGGCAGGCGCATCTTGGGTGCTTGGGGCTGGTCTTGGGACGAAGACAGTAAAGGCGGTCGAGGGCTGCTAGAAGCCGCAGGGAGCGGTGAGGTACTGACGTTCGATACGATGGCCGGTATCGGCGAGCACATCGCCGCACGAGCCGCACAGCTCGCGCAAGGCACCTATCGCCTGGTCGTGGAAGAGACGTGGGGCGGCGGCAAGGACAAGCGGAGTGCCGACGTCGTCAACGCCATTGCTTCCGATGGGGCAAGCCAAGGCCGAACCGTCATAGACAAACGCACTTGGGCCTCTTCTTTGCTGGGGCTGACACCTACCGAAGTAGGCCGCGATTCGCGTGTCTGGCGTGAACTGCAGGACCTGGTCAACGACAAAAACAACCCACGGCTACCCCGACGTCTGCGCAAGCATCGACACACTTGGGACGCCTACGCCATCGCTCTATACATGACCCGGAGATGACACATGCCCTTCACCATTGACGGCCGTTCGACAGTTTACACACGCAAAAAGAACGCACTACGGCGCGCTCACCAACAGGCAGCAGCGACCAACAAGCCGTGTCACGTCTACGACGGCGAAGGCCACGCTGTCATGGTGGTGCGTCCCTCGGTCAGACCAAACAGCGGAGCGGAAGAGTACGCAGTCCATGCGACAGGTGACACACGCCTAAGCCGCAAGGACTACCCGGCGTTCTTCAACGATTTCGATGGGGACGGCATCCCAGCGGTTGACGACCCTGAACCCTACGGCAAACAGAACACCCGCCGTATCGAAGAGACCAAGCTGTCTGAAGAGATGGGTAAGCTGCTGGATTACCGCGACTCGATGCAGGGGCTCTTTCAAGACGTCAGGCGTGACGTGGAACAGATCGCAACCAAGCGAGGTGGCAAATTCATTGGACGCGTCAAGACGCCCTACTCGATGATCAACAAGCTGCGCCGTAAGCGTCTTGTGGGTAAGAAGGGACTTACAGACGTGGTAGCCACCACCATCGTAATGCCCGACCGCTATGGTGTGGAGAGTATGCGCAAAATCATCGAAGGCGGGGCACTGGGCCGCGCCAAGCTAGACGACGACTTTTACACCAGCCCCAACAACGGCTACCGCGCTTACCACTTCACGCTGATGCGCGAGCTGGAAACCGAAGACGGGCGCATGGTTGAAGTGCCCGTCGAGCTGCAGCTCAAGTCCACTCGCTTGTCCACGCTAGGTAAAGGTTCGCACACCGCGTACAAGCAGGGCAACGCCAATGTCCCAGAGATGGAGCGTCTATTTCGCCTCGCCGACCTCGCCGACCAAGGCGACGCCGCAGCTATACGCACCATCGACCCCATCCTGGCCAAAGGACCGGCACACATGGCTAAGCTGATGACGAAGCCCCGCAAAAACCCACAGGCCATGAAAGTGCTTGTCTTCCCTCGACCGCAGTTCACACCCACTAGCGCGCGTGCATGGGCACAGTCGCGCGGGTACAAGCACAGCAACGCCGACATGTCCATCAAGGGCGGTACCATCCACATCAAGCAAAGCAGCTCGAACCGCATGTCGGGGCTTCGCTCTGTTTCGCTTGGCGGTGGGGTCCGAGGCCTGCACTAAGCCCCAAAACACGAACACCCCCAGTCAATCGACTGGGGGCGTCTTGGCGCGGCGAAACGCACTACACGAGAGGACTGGCATGTCCACGCGCATACTACCCGCGCACGCGCAAGGTTGCAACCTTCTCATACTCGCTCTCTGTCCCGCGAGCGGTGTTAAGCTACCGGCGCACTAAGCACAGGAGCCATCATGCCAGACGAAACCCCCAGTAAAGCCGCGCCAAAGAAGCCGACACTCACGTCACTGAAGACGGAAAACACCAAACTATCGAACCGCATTGTGAGCCTGCAGACCGAGGCAGACGATGCGATCAAGGCGCAGGAAACGGCAGAATCCGCCGCCTACGCTGCCGTTAAGGCGACCGAGGTTGTGCAAACGCAGCTTGACGCCGCAATCGCGCAGGCGCAGGAAGACCAAGCGCTCATCGGTCGCCTGGGTGCCGCTAAGCAGGAACTCATTGAAAGCCACCGCCGACTAGAGATCGTGCATGAGCAGTCCATTGCAGCTGCCGCGGCCAAGTCGGACCTCACCGAAGTGCCCTATGGTTCAGTACGCGCGAACGGCCTCCTGGTCCTCGCAGGTGCTGACATGGTCGACACCCGCTGGCGCAAGCCGCAGGAAGCACGTAGCGGCTACGCTGTTGACATTGTCGGACCTAAAGCAGAGTTCTTGGCCCGCCGCGCTCGCCAGCCTTACGCAAAATTGCCGGACGGTACGTGGCGCGTCAGCGTGCCAGATCAGCGCCAAGCATTCACTATAATGGGAGGTATCAAGGCTTACCTCGCCAAGCACGCAGATGGCACTCGCGCGTCTGCCGCGCCGTTGGCTGCTACTTCGTTGCAGGCGCTGGACAGCTGCCGTGCCGCTAACCACGGCATTGTCACCATCGACGGTCACCCCCAGATGGCTGCTCTCCGTGGGTCGGACATGATGGCCCTAAGCGTGATGAACGACGCGAACGGCCGTATGGTCGGCTTGCTCGTGAAGCCTTCCTAGCCCTGTCAGAGCTGGTCGACGTACTTTTTGAGTGCGCTCGCGTTGCTGTGGATGTAGATCTCGGTGGTCTTCACGCTCTCATGCCCTAGCAGGTCTTTGACGGCCGGCAGGGGCACACCACGCTCGATGAGCAGCGACGCGAACGTATGCCGTAGGTCATGGACAAGGACAGACTCCCAGTCCGGCCCTAAACCTCTGCGGATGCGGCGGTGGTGAACACGCACGTTGTTGGGTGTGATGGGTCGGGAGGGGGACATCGGACTCGGAAAGAGCCAAGGCCCCTGCAAGCGGTGTTTGCGCTGGTAGTGGTCAGTGATCTGCTTGGCACGCTTGCCCATGGGGACGAAGCGCTCCTTGTTCCCTTTGCCGTCGGCTACGTGAATGCAGCGCACATTGCCCTGCTTGACCAGGTGCGACGGTCGCAGGTTGCAAGCCTCCGAAACGCGCAAACCCGTGAAGGGCAAAAGCAGCAGGATGGCGCGCGCTTCGGGTGAGATGACCTTATCGGCGAGCACGGCATCTATGTACATCTTGAGGCGTTCGGGATCAAGACTACTGTTCAGCCGAAGCTGCCGCTTCTTGACGACACGCTTCATGTCGACCTTAGGGGGCTCTCCTGCGATGCTAGGCTTCACAATGGACAGGAAGGCGTGCAGGTGCTGCGCTGCACTACGGTACCCCAGCACGGTCCCGCGAGGTGCCCCCTTACCCACCTTAGACTGCAGCCATTGCGCTGGCGTCTGACGCGAGCGCAGACAAGCCGCGCCACGCCCCACGTACTGCTTGACTGTTGCGTCGGACAGCCCTTGGTCCGCGAGGTACTTGCCGAACTGGGCACGGAACTTGGCTTGTGTTTGTGTGGTGGGCCCACCTTTGGAGCCTGCGCGTTTCATTCTTCGTACCCCTCGTCGCCGTAGTCGTCGATAGCCATGGCGTCCTTGATGTCGCTACGCACGTCATCAGGCAGGAAGTCCACAAAGTCCGACGTGCCAAGAGGCTCGCCATCTAGGTTGGCGCGTGAGCATGTGACCAACACCTGGTCACGTCCACGGGTCACAGCCACGTAGAACAAACGCTGTTCTTCGCCGTAACGGCCAGGGTCACCCTTCGAGTTTTTGTGTGGGAATAGGCCATCTTCCATCGGAATGATGACGCGGGGGCGTTCTAGGCCCTTGAAACGGTGGACGGTGGACAGGACGGTCCTACCCTCCGGGATTTGACCATTTGCCCGCGCCGCGTTGCGCGCACCTGCATCAGCGTACCGCGCGAATTGCAGGCCATTGCTCATCGGCTCCCCACCGCAGTATTCGCGCTTGGCGATGCCGGCGCATGTCGCAGGAACCGCGCGTTTCTCTTCGTCAGGTTGCTGACCATTGTCCCTTGGGATTCCCTCGACCATCTTGCGCCGCACGACTGACAGGGTGTGTTCCCAGCTGTGGCCTTGAATGCGCTCGATGAAACTGGCAAGTTCGCCTGTTCGCACTTGGCTCTTTTGTTTCAGGCCTCTGCGCTCATCCCGAATGGCCTCTACCAAGGGGGCTCCGTTGTAGACACGGTCTACGACGGCGTCAGTCCACGCACGGGGCAAGTAGCGCAGAGGTTGATTGACAATGCGCCGGAAGGCCCCACCGTCCTGCACGAGCGTTGTGTCAGCTACCCGACCACCTTTGCCGCCTTCCGCCAACAGAAGGTACCCGACGAAACCGAGCACGTCGTGTCGTTCCCAGAAAGGCGTACCGCCCCAGCGGACACATGGAATGCCCCTCGCCATGAGCGCACCCTCGTAGAGAGCGGCGGCGTTGTTGGTGCGGATGAGGATAGCGAAGTCGTCGGGCTTTCCCCCTTCCTTCACGGCCTTGGCAATGACGTCGGCTGCTAGGTAGGCGGTCATCAGTGGGTCTTTGCCTACGAGTGCCCCCACAGGCTGGATGCTTGGCACACTGCGGCGGATGGCACGGGCGACAAGGCCGGCAGTCCACTCGTTCCCCAGTGTTTCGCCGACTCGGTTGCCCAGCGCTACGATGGCCGGGACAGAGCGGTAGTTGTTGGGTAGCGTGGTCGTTTCAGTGCCCGGTATGAGAGTGTCTGCTTTGCAAAATACCTCCGGCGTCGCGCCACGCCATTCGTAGATGCTCTGTGAGCCGTCACCGACGAGCACCAATGTACCGTCAGTCACAGCGCGCTGAGCCATGGCGACAGACAGCTGCACCATGTTGTTATCTTGGGCCTCATCCACCACGATGTACCGAGGCGTCCAAGGCTCCCGACCGTCTGTGATGAGGTCGAGATAGGCGTCTAGGGCATCGGCAAAGTCCCAGATGTTGAGCTGCGATTTGCCGCCAGCGAACAGCTTCCACGCCGTGTACAGACTGGGCAGACCTTTCTTTTCGCAGGCTTCCGCCACCTTGAGGGGGTCGTCACTGACGCGCAAACCGGACCCTCGAAGCTGGTCGACCACAAGCTGGTATTCTTGCCAATCCGCCCCGTCGATAGACAAGGACTTCTCTTCACTGCCAAAGACGCCACCTCGCCGCCAGCCTATGATTGACTCCCACATCTCTTTAGATGACGGTATGGCGGAGTCAAACCGTGCGATGTCGAGGTTGCGGTCATTCGCCCACCCACGGTCCTTGTCCAGCTCGCGAAGACGTGACAGGGCAAGGGCGTGAAACGTACCCATGCGCAGGCCCTTGGGCACTAGGCCAATGAGGTGTGCGAGGCGCTCGCGCATCTCGGTACCCGCCTTGTTTGTGAACGTGACTGCGCAGATCTCGCGAGGGTCCACGTCATCAAGCACGATGAGCGCTGCGAGCGTTGCGATTAGCGACGTCGTCTTGCCTGACCCTGCGGTCGCTGCAATGCGTAGCGCGCCCCGCTTGCCAGCTCGCACAGCTTGTGAGCTGCGCGTCTGGTCAGGGTCGAGCCGGTCAAGCGCGGCTTGCACCTTGCGACGGGTATGCGCAGGGTAGCTAACTTTGCGGTTGTCAACCGTAGCTGCAGTGCCTGGTGCTGGGGGGAGTGCAATCGGTCTCATGGGCTGTCCTCGTTTTCATCGGGTGTGGTGACAGATTTGCGCGAATGCTTGCCCTGCGAGTCGAGGCCATCCGGGGACATCTCGATGGGGGCTTGCAGGCGGATGTCGCGGAGCGTCGTAGCGAGGTCACCCCCCGCTTTGAGACGTAGGGCCGTCTCCCGTAGATACGCAGCACTAAGGCAGCCTGTGCCTGCTACGGCCTCTGCGAGCAGCGATGGAGGGCACCCGTACAGATCGAGCACCTTCGCGCGGTCACCGTCATCGAGCTTGCCGATGAACACAAACTGATCAATGCGGCCCGGTCGCATTCCAGACCAGTACATTGCCCCAGCTTCCATCTCCTCTACCGACAGGAACTCGTCCAGCATCACGGTGATGATGACCAGCGGTACCTCTTGGTGCAGCTGGTCAAGTGCCCGCCCTAGACCGGCGTCGAAGTCGTCTGACATCTCTAGGTCATCTAGAACCACCACGTCCGGCTTGAGCGTGCGTACCAACACCATCAGGCTACTCGGGCTCAGCACGTTCCCCACGTTGCAGAGCACGCGACGGCCTGACAGCGCTTGATAGACGCTGGATGTCTTGCCTGACCCCGTCGAGCCCAGCACAGCCACAATCCGCGTATCCTCCGACACCACACAAGCCTGTTGCACAGACTGGACCTGGTTGCCCACCAAGGTCCGGTCAGGCTCAGAGCAGGGGTTCAGCGTGACTGTGTGTCTGCCGTCCTCGTCGGTGGTCCGCACAACCTCCAAAATAGGCTGGCTCCACACATGAAACCCGATCAGGGCATCAAGAGCACCGGGCTCGACTTCTGCAAACTTTTCGTCCCACCTGTTTTCGGTCGCCATCACAACGGCCCGCCCGTGCTCGTCGACCCAGGTGAGGACGCTTAGGCCTTCCCCGTCGTCGTCTTCGATGTCCGGTGAGCGCAGAGCAAAGGGTCGTAGTCGTGTGATGAGGGCTGTGTGCGCATCCTTGCCCATAGGCACTAGCTCCCACCCTGCAGCTACTATCAGCTGGTCAAAGTCCCACATGGTGTGGACAAGGTCGGCCAGCTGGCTCAGGATGGACACGGCGGCCACTCCCCGCAGGATGGCTGGACCCTCTTGCGCGTGAAACCACGTCTCGACGATGTCACTGGTGCGGCGTGCAATCTGGCCCGCACTTCCCGTGTAGCGCTGAGCGTAGATGGCCCCACGAGCTGCTAGTTGCTTGAGCGGGTTCATGCTCTGTCCGTCCGCGCAGTAAGGGAGGAGAAGGTCCGAGCGTATGACCCTAGCTGCGCATCGGAGGCAGAGTCGACAACAGGCGCCGCGTTAGGGCGGTCAAGACGCTGCGTCACAGACCGTGCTGCCTCCTGCCAGGGGTCTTGGTAGTGGGCACGTACAAGCTCCACACGGTGGCCTGCGATGACTGCCCAGTCGCGGCGTGCCCCGTAGACCTCGTCACCCTCTTCACTTGTCATAGTACGGCCAGGGCACGACGTTGGGAGACTCCCTTCCCCGCCGCTACAGACCTCACAGAAGGCGAGGCCACCCCGGCAGACTTGGCAGGTCTCTTCGTTGCACTTGTGCAGACTGTGGTCGTAGTTCATGTAGCCGCCGGGATGTTGATGGGGGGAAGTAGAGCTTCAGCGGTGCGCTGAAGCGTGCTTAGATGAGATGCCACGATGTTCATGGCGTTTTGCTCACCTTCGGTCATGTCGTCGCGGACACCGAGGGCCTTCACACGGACGAGCAAGTCGTCGAGACCCTGGACCACGGCCTGTGGTGTGTCGGTGCCCGCAGCGGCCTGCTGGCGGCGTTCTTCGGCACGTTCAGCCGCTTCACTGAACAGCTTACGCAGGTTGCCTGTAGCCGTCTCCATCAGCGCAAGGGTAGGTGCCGCAGCCTCTAAGACGGCTTGCTCCTTGAGCGTGACTTTGCGGTCTGTCGAGTCTGATTGATGCGCTTGCATCATGGCGCGCACGGCGTGGTGGATGGGTGCCATGTGGCCGACACGGGGTAGTGCTTGCATCCCCATCAAATCTACGGTGCCTGTCATCCACGCAGCCCACAACTCAGGTGCGTTGCGCCCCAGGCGGGTTTGGAGGATAGCAGAGCGCAGCGCTTGGAAGTCTCCAGGCTTCGTACCCAAGTCCCGCGCAATCTCGTTTAGCAGGTCTTCGAGTGCGCCTATCTGCGCACGGTGGTTCACGTCGTCAAGCGCCATGTGTCGGGTCAGCTCTAGGCGTGACAGCTCGGAAGCGGCACCCGCATTTTTGGTAGGGTCTCGGACGTCATCCATGCCCACGGTCTCGATGCTGAACTGGCCCCCTAAGTCACGCAAGCTCTGCTTTGTGCGCTCTACGGCTTCCTTGCGGTCCTGTTCGTGCTGCAGAGCAAGGGCGGCCTGACGTTCCGACACCTGCAGTGCACTAGCGGTCCTGTCGGCGTTGGCCGCTGCCTCACTGAGTGCTGTGTCGATCGACGCTAGGTTCCGGCGCAGCTCCTCCATGTCAGGAGCCGTAGCAATGTAGGTGACCTGTGCGCGCATGGGGTTGGCCCCCTGTGTGAACCGGCTGTCCACCTTCATCAAACGCGCGTACGTAGGAGGGCCCACAACGAGCACCGCAGCAATGGCCGGCTCCTCTGCCTGATCGCGCAGTATGAACGTGTCCACGGCGTACAGGAGGTAATCGCGTAGGCTTGCACCCAGTTCCCAGGACACGGCACGGCGCGTGTCGAAAGTGTTGAACACCAACGCAACCGCACCCTTGCCGTGTGATGTGCGCAGCGTCTCCGCCTCCGCTGCGACCTTGTCGATGAAGTCCTCAAGGTGGTTACTGCCCACCGTGATGAACAGGCGTTGCTGCTGTCGACTACGCTCCATGGAGGATACCCCGCAGACGCAGCGCAATGTCAGCCGGCTCTAAGGTACCATTTACGCTAACCGACGCCTCAATAGCGCCCAACAGCGCCACAATCTCGCGACGTTCCCCAGCAGAAGGAAGGTCGTTGTACACTTCCTTGCCACCTTCCTGCACGGTGTGCATGAAAAAGTCGCCAAACTGCACACCCTCTGAGCACTGGTGACAGACCGACGGTGACGCTTCGTCCATTTCAACGTAAATTTCCATGGCAGCATCAGCGCTATCGGCTTCGATGTCAGAGCCACCGGTGTCCGCGTAGGCGTGGGCAGTGACGTGGAATATGCGCTTACTCATGGGGAGGTCTCCGGTAGTGTCTTCACAGGGTTGAGCGCGCCACTGCCACAATGAGGGCAAGCACAGTTGTAGGGCAGCACAGCAGGGGCGATTTGGACGGTCTCATCTGTGATCACGCGAGCGACACCACGGGACACCTGCATGGTCACCATGCCGTTCGAGTCGGCGTACCAAGCGACATCACAGCTGCCACACTGGATGCCGACGGGCGCAGGGGTGATGATCTGGTGACTAGAGCTGCCGTTGTCAATGCCGACAACCGTGTCCTCGCCTGTGGGAAGGCCCTGCTTCCAGTTGTCGGCGTCGTCGGGGAAGGGCTCAAGGTCAGTGGGGGCAATAGCAGCGCTCACAAGGGCCAAGAGGTCATTGACCACTGTGCGTTGCTCGGGTGTCGGCGGTGGGACCATCAGGCTAAAGTCGTCGAGGACCACGAACTGACCACTCTTCCGTGCTTCGTCCAAGGCAGCAACGACACCCGTGGGGTCTTCACCGGCTGCGATGCGGCGGTGCATCTCGGTACCGCGTTCCACAGCCCCAAGGCGGCGGTTTAGCGCTCGGCTGCGCTCCACCGTGCTGAGGCCGACACCCTTCCGCAGAATGTTGAAGAGGTCGAGCGGGGTTGTCGCTGCAATGCGCATCTCTAGCTTGGCGAGGTCGTCGTCGGCTACGACGAAGTCTTCCCCTGCCTTGAAGCGAGCTTCGTACGCGTCCTGCTCACGCAGATGGCGACGGCTTCCCACCTTTGGGGGCATACGCTGCATCTCTGGCTCGCTGCTGCTGTAGCGCCCTGTCAGCGCCCGAGGGGCAAAGAAGCGGTCATCCGAGGCTTGTGGACCGTCTTCGACAAGACCCAACTCCTTCCACCAGTCAATACCCTTAGACCGAGTGGCCTTGGGCACTAGGACGAAGTCCTGATGTGGGTCGTCGCCCGCATTGAGAGCTTCGGTGTACTTCGCAGCAGGTGAGGTCTCACCTTCGGTGTTCTCTTCACTACTCTTGTCCACTGACCGAAGGTCAGGGTCTACCCCTTTCGCCATGTTCTCGCCTTTCTTGGTGTGTTTCGCCTACGTGAAGTCTCTTCCCAGGGACTCACGAGGCAAAGCCTAACACTACACACCGACGATAAGCAAGTATTATGGTTTTTAGCTAATAACCAAGGTTTAACCTTGGTTTTCAGCCGATAATAGGCGTGTCCCTACGGGTGGCGTGATACACAAAAGCAGGGACTCAACGGCAACTGTCCAGCATCAAACTAGGAAACTGTCTAGTCTAGGTTGGTGGATCCAGTTCCGTCGCGCGTCGACATCTCCGATGTTTCAACAGGCGCAACAGGCGCAACAGGTGAAACCAATTCCGTGGCACCTGCGGAATTGCTTCGGATGGATGCTTCCTTGTACTGCATGTCCAAACGAAAGAATCCTACGATGATGCCCAAGAAGCCAAGACCCAGGACAAGCGAGGTAAGCTGAATGGGTAGAGGCAGTTCTCTTAGTCGGTCTAACCAGTGTTTGGCGACGGCTACCGGCCCTGCCGGTGCGCTGGCCGCTGGGGCCACAATCTCTACAGCTGGGGCTGGTAGCGGGGCTGGCTGGGTCATCAGAGACGGCAGGACGGGCACGGACAACGGCGCGCTCATCGGCGGTGCTGGTGGGGGCCCTACAGACAAAAGGTCGGCGGCGACCTGGCTGTGATCCGTACGGCCCGCCTGGCGCCGCAGAGCTTCCCGCCGCTCCTCCAGTAGCTCACGGTACAGCGAGCTACCGTCTTTGTGTGCCTGCGTGTTTTCACGCACGACACGAGCCAGCACCATGGAGTTAGCTGACGCCGACCGCCACATTTCCGCCATAAAGTGGCTTTGTTCCGCTGGGCTAGGGTTCGTCGGCATCCGAGGGAGCCTGTCAAGGAACTCGGTGTACTCGTCGAAAGGGTCACTCATCGGCTGACGTCTTGCGGAACAGCAGTGAGATGAAGGCCGGGAAGTGCTTGGTAAAGCTCAACCACGACGTGTGGCCAGTGACAGCGCCCACCCCAGCAAAAAGGCCCTGCCCCAGCACGTCAGCGCTGAAGGGCACACCCCAGACAATGTCTGCAGCCGCCCGCGCAAACACGGCGAGCAGTATCGCAAACGGTGGCGTGATGGCAGACATCAGCGAGGCCAGTGCCGGTTTAACCTTGCTGAGCTTGCGGGCAGCGGCGGTGACCGTAATGGCGACGATGACCGCCACAGCCGTGAACATCGGGTCGGTAGGGTCAAAGGCACCCGGCGGTAGTATGGGGTCAATCACGACCGACACGCCAGCAGTGCCACTGTCGGTGTCGGTGTCGATGTCGGTGTCGGTGGTCACATACGGCGCACTGGAATCGGTTGCTACTGGGTCCATTGAAGGTACCTCCTGCGTACAGTCTAGCGTCTGGACGTGGTAGGGTGCTTGTCTAGGGTAGGAGAGCACATGGTTGAGCACAGTGATTTAGCAGGACAGCCGCCGGTAGCCAAAGGTGTGCAGTATGTCACACTGCCTGAAATACCAGACAACCCCACGGCTGTGGGCTTGCTACACGACCTTCGCGGCCTCAAGATGCCGCTACCCCCCTTTGTCATCTTGGACACCGAGACAAGCGGACTTCCCCACAATGAATGGGCAGAGGTTGTCGAGCTGGGCGCGGTCGCCGTAGACGTAGACGGCTCCATCCTCTCCACATTTGACAGCCTTGTGCAGTGGCCGCCCCCTGGAGAGGTGGCACCTTTGGGTAGCCGCCACGCGTTCAAATGCAACGACATCGAGCTGACAGACCTACGGCACGCTCCCACACCCTGGGAAGCCTGGTACAACTTCTGTATGTGGAGCGGCGTCTGGCCACCTGGCGTGACGGTCGCCGCCTACAACAAGTCTTTTGACCAGCGCATGGTCAAAAAGACGTTCCAACACGTCGAAAACTTCCAAGTGCCATGGGCAGAGGACTGTCTGTACCAGATGGCGCGAGACGCGCATCCAACAGGCTCCAAGGTGTTCAAGCTCGAAGTGTTGTGCAAGCGTCTCGGCATCCTGCAGGACGGCGGTACGCAGCTCCATCGGGCGCTACCCGATGCTCTCCTCACCTACCAAGTCTGGTGGGTTCTCTGGACCCTCGCTGGGCGTCCCAGCCGCTAAGATGACGCGCGCTAGATCGGCGGTAGTCATGGGCGCAAACTTTTCCACGAACTCATCTATCTGCCGGTCAAATTCCAAGTCGAGGCCTTCAACACCAACGGCGTCGGGTCGGATGGCGGTGGGCCACCCAGTGGGGGGGAAGCACAACAGCAGCTCATCGAGTCGCGCCATGCGGTACCTCACTGACGTTGTGCCATCGAGTGCTTCGGCAACGCTAGACTGGTAGAGCGCCTTGCACTCTAGGACGCGGTAAATGCGCCCCGTCTTGGTGTGGGTCCAAAGCCCGTTGGCCGGAATGAGTATCGCCATGCAGATCTCCTTTCCCCGCGTTAGCGGCGGGTAGCGCACTATACCGACACGATCGTGATGGTGCTAGTCCCTTGCGTTGAGTCGATCCCCCCGGTAGCTTGGCAGTCCACGGCGAAACTCACAACGAAGGCACACGGTTGGTCCCTGACAACATCGCACGCAAAGCGGTGCCCAAAGGCGGCTTCTTAGAGAAGTACGTTACTTGGGCCTCCGCTGTCACAGACGCACCCGTCGCTTTCCATCTGGCGTCAGCGCTCGCTATGTTGTCGGCGACCGTCGACCCAGACGTGCTGATTCCGGTCTACGGTGGGATGTCTTGCACAATCTGGTGCATGTTGGTCGGAGAGGCTGGGGATAGCCGGAAGACGACGGCGGGTAGCCTGGCGCACAAGATGCTGCGCGACGTAGAGCCTGACCTGTGCAGTGTCGGCGGCTACGAGTCGGAGGCAAAGTTCCTGGAGGATCTAGGGGAGCGCCCGCAGCTGTTCATGTTTTACGGGGAGTGGGCGAAGTTCTTGGCGGGCACGACTGCCGGTTCCTACAAGGCCTCCATGCGTGAGGGGCTGCTTAGCACCTGGGACGGCAACGTCATTGAGAAGCGCAGCAAAGGCGCTGTCATCACCATCGAGCGGCCTCGCGTCTCTCTGCTCGCCTGCGTCGCGTTGGGTGTTCTTGAAAAGCACACGGGCATCCACGACTGGACAGACGGCGGCATGTCTCGATGGATTCTAGTCCACGCTAAACGCTCGCGTCTGGCCTTCCTGCCCCCCTGGGATGAACCCACACGGGTCACACTTGTAGAGGCACTACGGCGCAAACTAGACCACCGTGTAGGCCCTTGCCTTGGCTTCACCGACAAGGCGAGGGCTCGTGTAGAGGCGTGGGCCCGCAACCTCGAAGCGATGGGCGCCGGTAGCCGAGACCAGTGGACCCGTCCTACCTACGCTCGTGCCATGTCGGTAGCGCTCAAAGCTGCGGTGACCATCAGCTCGGACATCGGCAACGCCAGCAAAAGCAACGGCCGCCCTTGGTACATAGACGACCGCTCGATGGGCTGGGGTACGACGTTCGCCGACCTACACTTGGCAAGCGTGGTCTCCACACTCAACGCGATTGACACCGACCGTTACGGCCGCGAACGCCGCGCCGTGCTCGAAGCCGTACAAGGGGGCCTTCGGTCGTTCCCCGAAGTGCTGAGGCGCTGCCGCCCTGCGATGTCGCTCCGTCACACGCGGGAAATTCTCGACCACTTGGCACAGTCGGAAGCCATCTTTGTACGAAAGGTCCCAGGGCTCGCCCACGACCACTACAGCACATCGATCGAAGAGGCCGACGCATGTGAGGCCAAAATCAAGCGCGAACAATTCGGGGACACTGTGCTGATCACGCCAAGGCGCGACTTGGTCCCCCCAGCCGCTCCCCGCGTCGTCGGCGTCGTGAACGGTCAGATCGTGCCACCTGTACCACAAGCCGTGGCACCCGAGCCGGCGCTGGCAGCTGACACCGGGCAAGACCGCCAAGAGCACGACGGAAGTGCCATAGCCGCCGCCCTGGCCTACGAATGAGCGCACTATCCTCTCTCCATGCCCGGTACAGCTACACCCTCGACATGCGAGCCCTCCGGGTAATCTGCAGACCCCACGGGGGATGTTGGCCGGTCGCTGCGAGCGACGGCAAGATGTACCCGCTGCAACAAGTGCTGGACAACGTCTACCAGAGCCTACGCGTGGTCCCTGGCATTCACGCAAAGAAGACAGGCACTTGGTACGGTCCTAGCTACGATAGCGCTTGGATTGTCCAACGGACGCTCGACGCGTGGCAGCTGCCGTACAAGGTGAAAGAACCCGACAACATCCACCACCCTCGACCCTACGGCGACGAGGCTGAAGCCGCGCTAGTTGAGACAATCACGCGTAATGGCCACCTGCGTAACTGGCTTGTGCGCCCCGGTGGGCCCTTTGTGCTTACGCCCTTCCAGCGCTACATCGTCTGGTTCGCCTTGGAGCGTGGCGGTGGGATGTGGGAAGTCCCACCAGGTGGTGGTAAGACAGTGAGCGCGACCGTGTTTGCCGAGCTGGGTCCGCCCGGTCCCGTCTTGCACGTCACGAAGAACAGCGTCACAACGCAGTACGCCAGGGCCATTGCCCAGTTTTCCCGTGTGCGACCCTGCGAGCTACCTTCGGCAAGCCACGCACCAGTACGCGACGGTAAGCGTGTCCCACTCGATGATCTGCTCGCCGAATACCTCGACTTCTGCGAGTACGACCCGGCCTTCGAATCCTACGCCAACGGGCGCCCTCACATTGTCGTAGGCTGGGACACGCTGTTGCACGTCCTCGATGCGCTCGAAAAGATCAAATGGTCTAGCATCGTGTTCGACGAGTCGCACTTTGCCAAGTCGCACAAGCGCTGGGACCACGTCCGTAAGCTGAACAGCTCCCAGAAGTTTCCGAGGCGGCGCACGCGCACCTACGCCGCTTACGCGCTGTCTCTGACCACACCAAGACGGCTGGTGATGACGGGCACTCCACAGCCTGACCGCCGACAGGACTGGTGGGGCCAGCTCTCCCTGTGCTCGAACGGGTGGGAAGAGACAAGCGGTCGGTCAGACGGGCGCTACTGTGGTGCGCAGGCGGGAGACTTTGGCTGGGAAGTCAAGGGGACGGAAAACACTGAGGAGTTTCTGGTCCGCAAGTCCTACATTGTGGCGACCGTGCCCCAAGATGTGGTCGACGCCCAGCTACCACCGCGCCGCCTGTCGGTCATGCGTGTGAGCCGCAGGACGCAGGACAAGACCGACCCGTACTTTCGCACCGAGATGCGCCGCCTAGCGCGCGAAGCCGGCAAGGGGGACCGCAGTGCCCGTGGACTACTCGCGGAAGTGGAGGGGCAGGAAGCCGCCGCACGCAAGCGCAGCGCCACCATCGGCCTCATCGAAGACTACGTGGGCCGTAGGGTCGCGCTAGACAAGGAAGTAGAGGCCCAAGGCAAAATCCCAACGCGTGACGCGACCGAGATCAAAGGGAAGTGCGTCATCTTCACGGGACGGCACGCGGACTGTTGGGAACTGTACGACGCACTAGAGCGTGCGGGCAATAAGTCGGGCGCCCCGCTAGCACGGGCTCGATTGCTCTGCGGTGTCCGTGCCCTAGCGAACACAGAGCGCCAGCATGTCACCAACAAGGCTGGCAAGCTCGTCTTAGAGACACCCGCGCAACGGCTGCGTCGCGTCCGTGCGGGCGGGTTTGAGGTGCTCGAAGGCCATGAACGGCAAGCCATGCAGGACGCCTACATGGCGGACGCAGGGCCTACAGTCCTCGTCGCTACCGGGCAGGCGTGGGGTACCGGGCTCGACCTGCAGGACAGTGACCTGCTTTGCATCGTTTATTTGCCGTGGAGCCCCGGTGACCTCGACCAGTGGATGAGACGCGTCCAGCGGCTAGGTATGAAACGCCCTTGCCAAGTGGTCATACTCGTTGCGGACGGCACAGTGGATGACCGGCGGGCTTCTGTCCTCATCGACAAGGTACCCGACATCTCGCTTACGACGGGCAACAGCTCGCTGGCAGAAGTGCGGGACACCATGCGCGGCACAGACGCAGAATCGCAAGAAAAACTGTTCGAGGCCATCCGCGAATCCACCGCATTGGTGCCGGCTGCAGACGAAGAGATGGATCTCTGGGAGTCGTTGTTATGAAGTGGACCGCCACCGTAGCGGACGTACCCACTGCGGTGCTGCAACTACTTCAGAGGCTGCTACCGGACGCTGTATTGGCACCTACAGCTTTCACGCGCTTTTCTGCGCACAACCGGCTGCTCGACTTGTGGGAAATTAGGTTTGAAACTCTCAGTTACTCACGGGTCGTCATCTGGACTGTGCCTCACAGAGTACGGGGCATCCTCGATCTTTTGCTGTGGGTGGCTGCGATCGAAGAGATCGAGAGACTTGACCACAACACCCCTTTCGGACTACAACGCTCCCGACACGATCGTGTAGACACTGGAGAGTTACTATGAGCACAAAGACCACCGCAAGGGACGACCTCGCGCCGCCTTGTGAAGCCGACTACGGCAGCTACTTCCTGATCCGTGACGGACAAGAGTGGCCAGAAGACCTTGCACACGTTGGCTTTGTCGGCGTCGCGAACTTCCGTGATGCTGGCCTGCGCACCTTCTACCGTTGCACAGACCGCCAGGGCCACAACCGCAAGGAGCGTCGGACCTCCTTCCGCTGGCGTCAGCAGATTAGCGCTGCGGAAAACCGCAATCAGTGTGAGGGTCGCCAGACTAGCGCTTGGTTGCACATCCAAGCCAACGAAAACATGGACATGGATGACCTGCTTGCCGCAGCGGGCGGCCAGTGAACGCCGTGCCTGCCGCAGAGCTTGAGGTTGCCCTGACACCTACAGAGTTGCTTGTGCTGCGTGCAGCCGCACGCCGCCCCGGCAAGCGTCTCAGCAAGATGACAGGCCGCGAGTACAGCACCCTGCGGGAAGCCGCAGCCTCTCTGCGGTCTCGCGGTTGGCTGTGGCCCGCAAAGCCGGCTGTTGTCCTCGTACGTGCCGACTGGCGCAAGCGTGTGGAGTACACCGGACAGCCTGGTAGCATCACCCGTCGGCTGCTCGCGCATGTCTCACGCACCGCAGGCCAACCCCAGAACAAGGTCATAGACTGGCTGCTAGGTCAAGGCCAGCGCGCCCACGCAGCGACCGACCTACTCAAGCTCCTTCGCACACAGCGCATTCTGCACCCCTGGGACGGCCTCGTGCTGACCCCTGCCGGTGAGCGCGGAGCGGCAGACCGTAAGCTCAAAGTAAGCGCTCCCGTCGGCTTTATTCCAGACACCGAGTAGGCGGACACTTTTTGGCTCACCTGCACGGTACACCCTAGCCGCCCACCTTTGGAGATTTTGGCATGTCCCTCCGCCCCGAACACCTCGACAGCATTGGTTTCTTGTCTGCCGACATGGCACGCGAGCTGATGCCAGCCGAAGACCTTACCGACTTCGTAATGGTCGAGGGTCAGCTCCTCATGGATGCTGGCCAGTCCGAACGAGGTTGGCACCGTCTGTCCACCATGCTGCGCTGCCCCCAGCTGTGGGCCTACCTGTACCACCCGAAGCTCAAAGACGACCCGCGTGTCGCACACGTCCGACACCCACGGTCACCTCCACTGATTCGAGGCTCCTTGTACCACTTGGGTTTGGCGCACTACTACCGGCGCGTCATGGCCCAGCAGCGTGGTGAAGACCCAGACGTTTTTCACAGTCCCATGCGTGCCATCGAGCTGGGAGCCCGTGCGGAGGACAACAAGCCCTGGATCGAAGTCGACGAGACTACGTGGTGGGCGGATTTCGTTGACGAGGCCAAAGCCGCTGTCCATGCCTACGCCGCACACTTCCAAGCGTACGAGCGCTGGGAGATTCTGGCAGTCGAGCAACAACTGCGGCTGTTTGTCCCCACGGACGGGTGGAGCATCGACCCCGCCATCACGCGCTACATGATGACATTGCGCTTAGACCTCTGCTACTGGGACCGGACGGGCTACGTCCACCTACCTGACCACAAGACGCGTGGACGCCGCGACCTTCGGCAGCAGCGAGGCTACGCCAGGTCAGGCCAGTTCCAAGCGCTACGGCTCCTCGGAGAGCAGCATTTCCGGCAGTTCTTCGGCGGCGTGCTGACCAACTACGCGACGTTCAAACACGACCCGAAAGAGCGTCGTGATGGGGCTGCAGGAGACTATGCGTTCAGCTTCGAGCGTGTGACACCTCCAGTGCTGCCCTGGCGCCTGCAGACCTTCGGCGACACCATTCGCTATGGTGAGTGGCAAGAGCAAGCGCTCGTGAGCACTGACATGGACCCTTATCGCTTCCCCAAAGTGATGATCGAGAATGGTGTGTGTGAGCACCGCTATGGGCCCTGCCCCGGCGCGTACCTTTGCGACTATGGGCCTGACGGAATCCCGGCCGGCGTACAGCCGTTGCTAGGCCCTTTCAAGAATTAAGATCGGCATCCCTACACCATCGTGTAGGTAAATACTTGACGTACCCGCACCCTCTGCAGTACAACCCTCGACAGGCGAAACTCACCCCCCACGGAGATGGCACACATGACCACAGACCCTCGACCCGGTGTTACCGGCGTCGCTGCAGTCGCAGCGCCGGCAGTCGCCGTACCAGCCGTAGCCGTAGCCCAGACGGGCACTACGGTGGCCGTCATCGCTCCAGGCCCTGCGATGGGTAAGGCTCCGGTGACCCCGCAGCTCGATGCCGACCTCCGCGCCGCCATCAACGCACCAAACCTCTACGTGGGCCGCGGTGCAGACCGCAAGCTCGACGACCCGCCCTTCATCGTGGTGTTTGGCGGAACCAACACCTCCAAGTCTACGGACGCTTTGCGCTTCGTGGCCGGCGGTGGCCTCATCCTCACCCAACCTGGCGGTGCTACTACCGCGAAGACCGTTCTAGGTATCGACGTGAGTCAACAGATCCAGCACGTCTCGACCTTTGAGGAGCTTCCCGCTTGGATTCGCTGGGCAGGTGAAAACGGGTTCACGTCGGTGTATGTCGACGATGCGACCCTGCTCATGGCCAACAGCTTTGCAGCCATCCGCAAGCGCTACACCCAGTACCGCCCTGATGGCACAGAGAAAGGCACTGACCGCGCAATGTGGGGCGTTCTTCGCCCACTGGTCACCGAAGTAGGCAAGGCCCTGCGCTGGGCAGGTATACCCGGCGTTCTGACTGCTCATGCCCAGCTGGCCTACCATCACGACAAAGACGGTGCGTACCCCTTGGGACCGGACCTAAGCTGGGGCAAGCTGGTCAGCGTGCTGCCCTGCGAAGCCGACATATGCCTGTACGCCACGGGCCGCCCACAACCCACAGCGGTGCTACGGCCAGGAGAAACGGCGCAAGCAAGCCCACCCTGGGACTTCCGTTGCAACGCTGAGCGTGGCAACCCTGGTGTCGCGACAGGTGATCGGTTCGACATTGTTCCCGAGTTTGACGGCCCCCTCAACACGGCGGAGATCATCCGGGAAGCGGCACGCGTCCACGGCTACAACTACCATGTCCCGCGCCCCAGCGGCCTAGAGTGGATGGAAGAGGTAGCCGAAAACATCGCGCAGGCTATCATCGTCAACGGCACGCCCGAACGCGACGCCGCGAAGCCTTGGGCGGAGTACCTGCTACGCCAAGGCCATCACTACACTCACGTCAGGTGGGCCACAGTTGACGGCATCCACCGTGGCCGTCTTCGCGCTGGTCGCCAAACCAACGCACTCCGAGGTCTCATCTGATGGGAAAGGGAAAAACACGCGTCCAACTCGATATGGACAGCACAACCATAAAGATGCTCGAAAGTTGCCAAACCTCACTAAGCGCCGCCTCCCGCACTGAAACCATACGTCGGGCACTACGCTTGCTAGACTTTGCCCTGACCTCTGATGGGACGCTTTACACCATGGCCACTAATGGCGACACTAGCACGTTGGTCATCCTTTAATTTTTGATTCTGCAGAAGTGCCGGCGGTTCTGTCCGCGCCAACCGGCTCTATTCATTCACAGCGGACAACAGCGAGAAGACCCATGGCATTACGCACAGTTCAAAACCTCCAAGGCGAGCGCCCACAAGGCGTCAGCTCAGGCTACCCTTTGCGCGGCATCTACCAAATCTTGGTGACTGCCACCTCCTCGGAAACGAGCGGGACCGGGTACGAGTACGACAAGATCGAAGGTGAGGCCGTTACTTGCTTCACGCCGCAGGAAGACGGCTCATGGCTGGCATCCAAAGCCGGTGTTGGTGAAAACATCCGCACCACCGTGAGCTTTCCCGACGGCAAGAACACTGAAGCCGACAAGTACCGTGAACGTGAGCTGAAGGGCGGCCTGTTGGCCCTTGGCGTCTACGGCGACCACGCGGCGGCGGCGGGCAAGACCTTGGAAGCCTTCCTGACCAGCCTTGATGACAATTTTCAGTTCGATGTCGACTGGTTCCTGGGCCAGACGCTGTTCGTTACCTTCGACCCGCCCCCCAAGGGCTACAAGGATCCGAAGTCGGGAGACAACGGCTTCCCCCTCGTCACCATCTTGACGGGTGGCCCTGACGGTGGCATCGAGAAGGCCCGTGAGCAGTTCAACAAGATTGCAACCAGCGGCAAGAACATCAGCTGGGGCTATGACACCAAGATGGCGAAGATGACCGGAGGCGCCGCGCTGGCACCGACCGCCGCCGCTGGAATGTTGCCGCCTGCTGGCGCTCCCCCTGCTGGCCCCCCGGCCGTTGGTGGACCCCGTCCCGGTGGCGCAGTCGCAACCGCACCGGCTGGACCCCCCGCAGCACCCGCCGGTCCCGCAGCACCCGCCGGTCCCGCAGCCCCCGCAGCCCGTACCAACGGGCTGACCCCTCCCGGTGGCCCGTCGGCACCTAGCGCACCCGCAGGCTTTGGACCTCCCGGCGTAGCCTAGTCTCGTAGGCCCTTGGTCCCCACGGAGGGCCTACAACCCGCCCGCTGTCTGACCACATCAGGCAGCGGGTTTCTCTACTGAGAGGGTACTCTCTTGCGTTTAGTATGGACCGGACCTTTGTGGCGTGCCCCCTCATCACTAGGAGTGCTCGATGTTGTGGACTGTCCCAAAGACGTGGGTACCTGTCCCACCCGCACCCCACCCGACCGCCTTTGCTTGGGGGACGTCTGCGTTGGGTATTCTAGTACCCTGCTGGTCTGACTGGGCTGTACCCCTGCTCATGCCCTGGGGTACCCCTGTGCCAAGGCCCCGTATAACTCATAGCTGGGTAGGCTGGAGTTACGCGACATGGTGATAGACAGGCCAGCCGGCCACACCTCCTACGAAGACATGCAGGCACTAGGCGCTCGCTGCGACATCTGCCCACTGCGCACCGAAGGCCATGGGCCCTGTGGTTCCGAGATCATTCCGGGGACTGACCGCGTCGGAGTCGCACAGGAACCAGGCAAGTCCGAGCTGTTAGCCGACCGGCCTTTTGCTGGGCGTACTGGTGGCTACCTAGACGATGCACTCGTTCGGCTGGGCACGTCTCGCCATCACCTATCAACGACATCTACGGTGGCGTGCATGTCCCCCGGCGGCGACGTGACCGCGTATGAAAGCAAGCTGCGCCGTCGCAACAAAAAGCGCGCCAGCGCTGGCAAGCAACCAATCCCAACGCCGACCGAGTGTTGCGCCCCCCGGATGCATCGGGAGATTGCGCCGTTTCTGCACGTCATTCCGTTTGGTCCGGTGTCCGCCCGCGCCATCGTCCCTGGCCTACGTGGGGGCATTGGCAACGCTCGTGGCCGCCTAGTCGAGCTGCCATTGTCCGCCGTGGACCCTCGACCGTTCTTTGACTACCCCGAACGCCTGAAGGCCGAAGGTCTCGACCCCTCTCGCGTCCCAGGTCGACAGATCCTGCCCATGCTGAGCCCTGGTTTCGTCTTGCGCGAAAGCCAGTGGGATGAGGTGTTCATGGCGGACCTCGACCGGGCTTGGCGGTGGTGGCGCGGTGAACTGCGTGTGTTCGACACCAAGATGATCTACCGTCCCGGCGTCGCCGATATGGAACGTCTGCTCATCCAGCGAGACCACCCAGACTACTTACCCCTGGATTGGCTAGGCACGAAGACGCACTTCTGGGACTGGGAGACTGACGGCATTCGTGCCATGACTGCGCGTCGGCGGTGCCTTGGCATCGGTACGACCACATGGGGCGTCATCGTGCCCTACGACCCGGTACAGTGGCGCCGCGAGACGGAAGCGCGCCAGCAGGCGGCTGTGCGGCTCCGCCAAGTGTACGAGTCGCAGGGCGCTGTGCAGTCCGAAGCCATACGCGCAGCCATCGCCGATGTTCAGAGCAACCCGCCGGGGTTCTACGAAGACTGGTACACCATGGACGATGGTACACGGCTACCCCTGTACGACGCCCACGAGCAAGCGGAGCGCGACCGCATACTGAAGCACTGGGGAACCGACGCCGGAATACTCAAAGTAGGCTGGAACAGCGGGCAATACGACCGAATCGTGACCGAGTGTAGGTCAGGGTGGAGCCCTTCGCCCCACCTTGATGGCATCCAAGTAAAGCGCTCTGTACAGCCAGAGATACCTAACGACCTCGGCACCGTCGGCAGTGTGTGGACAGACATCCACGATTGGAAGGGCAACCACACCGCAGTACACGCTCGGACGGATGAGACGCTGTGGCGCTACTGCATCTGGGACAATGTTGTGCCCGGTGACACCGTCCCACGCATGTACGAGGTGCTCAAGGAGCGCCAGCAAACCGGCGTGCTGACGCTGGACCATGTCATGCAGAGCGCCTGCGTAGGGATGCACTACCAAGGGATGCAGGTCGACCAAGACGAGCGGGAGCGCCTTGACCTATTGCTCGCGTCTCCCGGCAAGATCACCATACGGAATGGCAAACGGAACGCTGACGGGTCGCAGGGCATGGTCACGTTGCCGCGTGGTGCGGTGCCGCAGTGGACCCTGCGTCTTCGTCAAGTGCTCCAGGCCGGTGGCGTGGACGTGACGGACATCGTCAAGCGCTCCAAGAAAGCGGACAAGGCAAACAGCGAGTGGCAGCTAGAAGCATCCCTTGATGAGCGAGAAGAGGCAGACGCTGACGCCAAAGACGAGTTCGGGGATGCTGGATTCCTGCCGAATGCGTCAGAGCTGGGTCTCGACACGCTAGCCTTCAACCCCCTGTCACACCCCCAGCTGCGCGCCGTTCTATTCGATGAGTGGGAACTACCCATCCCTACGAAGCTGAAGAACAAAGAGCTGTACACGAGCAGCGGTGAGATCAGCACCGGGGACAGCGTGTTGCGTCAGCTCATGGTTGACCCAAACCTCACCGACCTACAGCGCAAGTTCATCCACTCCATCCGCATGGTGCGTCGCCACGCGAAGATGTGGGGCACGTACGTCCGGCCTTTCCGCCCCCCAACCGGCGACCTTGCGCTGGATAAAGCCTGCCGCACCTGGGTAGATGGCCGTCTCCACGCGAATTGGAACAACCATACCCCAGTGACCGGGCGGTACAGCAGTAGCGGGCCTAACGTCCAGAACTTGCCGGCACTCGCCAAGGGCATGATCATCGCGGCACCCGGCAACCTGCTCGTAGGCGCCGACATGGACCAGCTGGAGCTGCGCATCGCCGCCGCCCGCTGGGGAGCTGCCCGGTACCTTGAAGCCTTTGAGAAGGGCATTGACCCGCACCAGATGACCATGGAAGCCGTCTTCGGCCGGGTTCGCATGATGAACTTCGGCGGCGCACCTTCCGTGTTTGGCCGCAAGGACTTCGCGCGGGGTGGCGAGTTCGAGAAGATGCGCAAACTCGCTAAGGCCATTCAATACGCCTCGCAGTACGCAGCTGGTTGTGCCGTCCGCGGTGGCTCTGTCGAGGTCGTGGACACCCACACGGTGTTCCGCTTGGTCACATCCGCCGAAGACAAGAAGCGCGGTGTACTCCTCTTCCCCGACCTCACGGAGATGGAGGTCGGCGCCATGCACGAAAACTGGCTCAAGGGGTGCCCGGAGTTCATTGACGGTTGGCTCCGCGAGCTGGCTTTGGTCAAGGCGCACGGTTGCATCTACGAGCCGGTCACCTGGCGCCGTCGCGATTTCACAGGCCAACGCGCCTCGAAGCTGAATGAGTTCGTGAACTTCCCCATCCAAGCGAGTGGCGCGGGCCTGATGAACAAGATCATGGCCGACCTCGTACCGCGCATTCCGTTTGGGTACGCCGGTCCCGGCACCGGCATCATCAACCAGTGCCACGACTCCATCACCGTCGAGTGCCCAGAGCACGACGCGAAGCGCATCTACGACCTGCTCATCGAGCGGATGAACGTCACCAACGAGGCATACCCCGGTGTCAACTTCACGGCTGATCCAGGGATGGCCCTCCGCGAAGATGACCCGCTAGGTATGGGTCAATCCCGTTGGAGCGAAACGTGAGCAAGAAGTATGGCAGCGCTGACCCGAAATACCTGAAGTTCCACGCGGAGTACCTTGCTAAGCGCCGCATTCTCTACCGCGCGTTGCTCGAAGCCAAACGCAGCAAAGACGGCAAGCGTATACTCGCAGCGCAACTAGCGATGAACCGCCACCGTGATGCTGGCTACTGGGCCTAGCTACCGTCCCTGTGGAGCTAGGGCCGTCTCGCTGCCAGGCTCAGTAGCTCCTCATAGGTAGACTGCGGCACATGCTTTGTCCATCCTTTGGGTAGACCGAACAGGCGGTACCACTCGGGGTTTGCTGCAAGCATGGCACGGCTAAGCGCGACGGACGTTTGCCGCAAGCCCCACGGGTCTGCGGGCCGAAGAGGTAGAAGCCAAGCCAACTGTAGAGGCCAGCACTTAGTTAGCGGCATTTTGTCGCTCCTTCGATCGTAAATTTGCCAACCTGTCGGCCTGGTCATTCATCCACCGCGCTGTCGGGTCGTTAGCTCTCCCGTGCGCGAACACATGCTTTACCCGCAGTTCGTACCCGTAGTGGTCAGCAGCATTGAACACGCCTTTCAGCGCGGTGTGCAGATCGGTTTGAAGCTGGCCCTTCAAAGCTCGCCGAAGGTAATGCTTACGCTGGGACTTTGTCTTGGCACCCACAAGCTCTGCGACCCACTTGTTGTCCGTACGCACGAACAGCCCTTCGATGGTCGCGGGGTCAGGGAACACCCGGTGTACTTCGTTGAGCGCGAACCATATGGCGATAGTTTCAGCCGCTTGCACGTCGGTGCATTGGCAGTCACGAGCATTGTCGAACCATCTAGGTGTCAGGCTCGTGCGCGCCAAGTACGCAACACGAGCCCTCCCTTCGTGAAACCCTGCGTCCGTGTAAACAGTCACCCACTTGTCTAGCTTTTCCTTGGGCCAACTAGGCATGTTTCGGCTCTTCCACAGGCGCAGGCCACAGGTCATCCGCAAGGCGAAGCAATGCGCGGCGGCTCTTAGGCTCTCGCGCCTTCGCAGCTTTCCACGCCGGGAGCATCAAGTCATCGAGCCGGTAAACCGACCACAGGTGTGTCCTGTCAGCTGCACGGATAAATCCACCGATATGCACCCGCAGCCCATCGTGGCGCTCGTACAGAAACGATGCCAGCTTTACCCAGTGGCGCCTACTCCGGCGCATCGGGTACCTCATCAGCTAAGGTGCGCGCCGTTTCGCTCATCTGCTTTTGACAGTGAATACCCAGCGCCGTGAGTAGCTTCTGCCCGTCTGCGTCGCCTTCGGCTCGCGCCTCGACCTCCGCCAGAAACATCTGGCCTGAAAAGTAGCGCAAGGCCTCTAGTGCCCGTTTGCGCCCCTTCAACTATGCACCCAAGCAGACAACCGGGACCACAGGTTGAACAGGATGGCCACAAGCAACGCGGGCCAAAGAACCGCCGAACCGAACACGAGGGTTTGGATCATCTGCTGCCGTGTGAGCGGTAAGACTTTCACGACGGCTCGGTCGGTGTCTAGGACGCTCCTACCCGTGTGAATCTGCCACACCGTGTGAAGCCCGCCCCAGGCCATCCCCAGGGCATAAATGGTTGCAAATGTATTCATGGCTTGTCCTTTTGGTAACCGTCTTTGTACCAGCCGCCGCCCTTGAGCGAGAATCCCCCTGTGACCGCGACAAGTCGCACACAGCGGACGGGAGCGCCCGTGTCAGGGTGGGCAGCTGATGCGTTGCACATCACGGGCTCATCTCGCCTCGACACAGGAATGCCGAACAGGTCTTGGACGTGTCCGCACTCACCACACCGGTACTCGTACCGAGGCACTAGATCAGCGCCAAGCCACCACCAAGGTGACCGCTCATGAGCCACGCCTCGCGGTGCTCCACAGCCAGTTTGATGGCGAGCATCTCCTCTTCAGCGGGGATGGTGTCATCCCACACACAGACCTCGTCGCCCGTGTCGTCGACCAGCAAGTGACCTAGCCGGCGTTCGACTGCGCGCTTGCGATGGAACACGCGGTATGCACGACCTGTGGCGTTGCCGATGAGCTTCATGGTGCCCGTCGCCAAGAAGTCCAACCACTGGACTTCTGTGCTGAACGTGCGAAGCACTTGGGACGCACGGATGTTTGCATCCTCCGGTGCTGGGCACCCCCGTCGAGGCTTCTTAACCGTCACAGCCGCTATGGTATCGGGTGCGGACTCAATGGCCTTCCCAGGGTCCGTAGACTCTGACAAGAGCGTCACCTTCCCGCCCTCGCTGCGGATGGCTGTCCACGTCTCACCACGGGACTCGGTCACGATGCTCGCGAGGATGGCACCAATCGTCTGGATCGATGCCTTGATCTTGAGGACAGTCTTGCCTTTGCGGGCGACTCCGTCGGCGTCGTCAATCCAGGAGGCTTTGCGCATCTTGGTAATGAACGGTGTCAGTATCTCGCCGTACTCGAAGGTCGTCGGGTCGTTCACTGTGAGCTTGCAGCTCGTGTTGTCCTTGATGGACTCCAAGCGGAAGTCCCCGGTACTCGATGGGATGAACCAGTGCATTTAAGCGTCCTCGGGTTGTTCAGGGGGTAGCGGGGTAAGCAGGGCTTCGGACGGTGCCGGCGTCCACGTAGCAGGCACTGGCAAGAGTAGAGCGTCAAGGCGGGCACTAGCCACGGCCTTCGCGTCCTCGGAAGCGTCAGACTTCAGGATAGAAGTGAGCGCGCTGATGTTGACCGCTTCGGCCTGGCCCTCCAGCATACCCGTCAGCTCGTGTGGTATGCCCGCGAGCCCTCCCGCATTTTCAGGCCGACGTCGGCGCACTAGGCCCCCACCATAGCCGTCCTTCTCAAACTCGGGTTCTCCCGCAGCGTAGAGATTGGCAAGGTTGCGGTACTGCTCTGCGGTGCCTTGGATGAGACCGAGTGCCCGCGTGAGGGGCATACGGCCAGCCTGTGCTGCCTGCGCGACGGCTATGATGGTTGACAAGCCCGACTCAACCAAGCTGCTGTGAGTCTCCTGCTCGAAGGCCTCTGCATCGTCTTGCGTGATAGGCGGGAGCCCGTCAATCGGTGGAAACTTTCCGGGTGAGAATGGTCCTGTTGGCATCAAGTGCCTCCCTTTTTGGCGTTTTCACGCAGTGCGTCCAGCGCTCGATTGCGCTGACGTTTGGTTAACCGACCCGCTTCATGCCCTCGGTAGAAACGCGCAAACGCTCCCACACTAGGGTAACTCACACCCTCGAAAGTAACCGGCCTTGCCGGCTTGCGGACCTCTTCGGGGGCGTCGCTCACGCTTCAACCCAGTCAGGGTCCAAGCTGCAGGCGCCGCAGTCGACACAATCAGTGTAGTCCCCAAGTATTTCGGTGTTGGGCGACAAACACACCCCACAGGGCTCCCCAGCAACTGAAGGCTCTGGCTCCACCAAGCGGAGGCCCGTGACGACAACAGCGCCCTTCGGCGTAGGCACCTCTACAGTGGGGCGGCCCGTCCAATTCGCGCGAGTGAGGCGCTGCGGCTCGCCGCGCAAGTCTAAGCCGCGGTCTACCTCGTGAGCTGCGTCCGCGAGGGCAGAACGAGACGGCCCGTGAAGCACGATTCGACACTCACAGGTGCGAGTGTGCCGAATGGCTAAGAAGCCTTCCCCACGAGCCTTTGCGGCGGTGTCTGGGCTCTCTGCGTATGTCCAATTACTACTGCTCATCGTCTGCGTCTCCCGGTTCTTCAAGTGCCCAACCAGGTGAACACCACATGCTCATCGGGTCGCCGTCCAGCCGGACAGTCACCCAACACAGCAGGTCATTCTCTACGTCGCGGATGCGAACCAGCTCGCCCTGATGCTCCACCCAGTCTACGGCGCTGTGAGCTTCGAGGTGAAAAGGAATGGTCGGCGTGTCGGGGTGCGCTGGCATGGGGTGTGTGGTGACCGCTAACCAGACCAACGAGCAGCTTGCGGCACCCACAACAAAAGCAAGTATCGCGGCACCCTGGAGACTTGCCCACGTCGGTTGTGTCTCACGGCTCATTAGGGGCTCCAAGGGTCGAAAATGTGGCGTGGTATTGGCTTGGTCATCAGTAGGTATCCCCCTGCAAAATAGTGGTCTCTTCCCCGTAGAAAGTGTACCGCCCTCCGCCCCCACTTGCGCCCACAAGGGGCGGGTGATCCGTGATAAGGGGAGAAGCCAACGACGACCCACGCTCCTCAATGCGCAGGGTGAATGTGACCCCCGCAGGTACAGCCCACGGCTGCAGTCGATGCACCGTGTTCAGGTCGTCATGCGTGGGGTGCCACAACTTCCCATCAGGCGTGGAGAGAAGCTCAACGCGCGTGTTTGCTGTCTCATAGATCACTAGGGGCCGGTTAGCCCGTATAGGGCGAAAGCCGGTGACAACCCAGGATGTATCTATGGGCACGGTGATGGCCGTGGCTGACAAGCCACGCACGCGGAACAACTCGCGGGTGTGCGTTGTCTTCATGGCTCATCCAGGTAAACAGGGCAGGGGTTGCAGGTCTCGCCGGGGTTGACGGGCTCCTCGCGGCACTCTGGGCACAGCTTGGCGTGGTCGTAGCAGACGCGCAGGTCACCGAGTACGGGCTCATCACACCGGACGCGAGGCACGGTGTCAAAGTCGTGCGTACTCAGGTCAAAGTCGCAGCCCACGGGGTCAAGGGTGATGACGACGCGGAGGCGGGACGCAGTGACCGTGACAGGGTGGCCAACACGCTTGGCGTCTTCTGGGGTGAGCTTGAGCCGGTACGCAGGGCCTTTCACCAACACGGCGCCGTAGTCATTTAGCACGCTCTGCGGGTAGTATGTGTCAGTCGTGCCCGTGACTGTGGTGCCGTCTTTGCGGGTGTACTCCACCTGCGTGCCTTCAGGGAAGGCAGGGGCGTGACGCTGGAAAGTCCGCAGGAGCTGTAGCTTCCCCAAATGATTCATCAAGTGGCCCCACTTACGGGAAGTGGAAGGCGACCCGTGACCTGGCCGCGCCTGGAACTTAGGCCGTTTGTCCTCTTGCACCTTACGGCGAATCCACAGGTTTTGCTGCATCGAATTGCGTACAACACAAGCCGAGGAAAAGGTCATGCTCCTCATGTCTTCGGCCATTGGCTGTACGCCCATTTCGATTAGACGGCGTCGCACGGTACGGCGAAGCGTGCGGCGGTCGCGGGCGTTCATGTGCCATCCCGAGGGTCGTCGCCGGCACCCAACTCATGCAGAGCTTTCTGGAGGTACCAGACCGCTTTACCGAGGTCGCGAACGATGGCGTCGTGGACGTTTTCACCGGGTAGCACCTTGTCACCTGCGCGGAACACGTACTTGAATGCGTCGAGTCGGCAATGGTCAGCGAAGGCCACAGACTTCGTATCGGGGGCAGCACCATCGCCAAGGTTGGCGGCCACGGCACAGGCGACCTCTTCAGGATCCCAGGTAATGGCGCGCACGATGTCGATGCACTCGGAGACGTCGCGGTCCTTGTAGTGGCTGGGATTGATGGCGCTCTCTTGTGCGTCTGCTGCCCCGTCTTCGCGCTGCATGGCCTCTAGCTGCTGGATGTGCTCATCCGCCCACTCGATGCGCTGTCGAGCCGTTCCTGTGTGCCCTGGAACAATGTCCGAAAGACGCTTGCCGTTGCAGTGCAGCGCCCAAATGCTACCGGCCACTTTCGAGATTGTCCACGTGAGCGCCCCTGTAAAGTCAATGTAGAGCGCTGTGCCATCCGAGGAGATTGCCCACTTAGCGCTGTGGACTGTAGCAATGTACGCATCCCCCCACGCTGTACGTTGCTCTACTGTGTCGGTGTGCCCTGTCCCCACATCCAGTACATGGCATCCATCGCGGTACAGCGCCCACAATCCAAAGCGGACGCCATCGTCGATGTCTGCAACCGTGATGATGGCCCAGTGTGTGTCACCTACCTGGCGGTAGGCTCGACCATCTTGCAGCGTTTGCCAGCCTCTGCGGGTCTCGGCCTTGAGTGCGTCGGCGAGCACCTCCTCCGCTGCCGGCTGCACAGTAGGCGTACCCGCCCCCGTCTCTTCGTCCTTCCACGGGCTTGCATCGTGCGCGAGCTGCGTGGTGGAAGGCCCCCAGTAGCGTCTGGTCTGGTCTTGCAGGCGCAAGTAAGCGACGAGTGGGTGTTTACGCTGTGCTACCCCAGGGTTGTATGACCCACCGCTACCGTCAAGCCAGACCCAGCCACCGCTACCGTCTACGCCGTCAATGCTCTCGTCATAGCGCAGTGTCCAAGAGCGGTTGGTGGCCGCGCACGGGACGGTGTCACCCTCTTGCCTGGTGTCTAGCTCTTTTTCCGCGAGTGCCGCGAGTGCCGCGAGTCCCGAGGCTTCCGCGAGTTTCGGATCCAACTGAAGGGTAGTGATAATCCCCGTGCCCAGAGGCAAGCGCCAGACCAGCAAGGACCAGCTTTCACGGCCCCAACGCAGACTGAGACCGTCTCCGTGGCGGTAGGTCTCTACCGGCGCGCTGCTGTCCTCTACCCACGGCATCAACCACCTCCTTCGAGACCGGCGGTCTGTCGACCGACCTGTGCGCGAACTTCGGCCACCTGTCCAGGTGCGACGCGCGACGTGCCGGTAAGCACCGATGTGGCCTTGTTGCCTTTCCAGAGCACGACGCCTGTTTGCAGGCGTTCCCACTTGTTGTAGGCCACTTCGACGACGTAGTCACCCATCTCACTGGCGGTCAGCACTGCTTGCATGTCTGGCTCTTTGCCCTGCACAACAAAGAGCGAAGGCCCCGACTCCACCTCCCCAGCCCACACCGGCACACTGGGAGGCTCGGCAGCTGTTGGGTCAGGGCAGCGGCCACTGAACATCAACAGCCGACCAGGCGCAGTACGGCACACCAGCCCGTTGTTGAAGCGGTGCCACACGGTGGTGATCTCGGTGCCCTCTGTCACTTGATGGGAATCGCAGATGCCCCCAGACGACGGGTAGGCCAGCGAGACGACGTCAGTCACAGGCCCCTTGAGCGCGAGTGTCGGCATCCCACGACCGAGGTCTTGCGCCCAGAAGGGTAGCAACGACTTGATGACGTCGCCGCGTACTTCCGCTTCCGCCGCCTTCGCAGCATCGGCGGCGGCCTCGCGGACTTCCTGCGCGTTCATCCCGTCATCGCGCGCTTCTGCAGCGGCTAGTGACGCGGCATCTTTGGCCGCAGCCTTTGCTTCCGTCTCCACCGATGTCAGAGCAGCATCAGCCTCGAAGGGCTCTGAGGGTGCAACCATCTTGCCGGTGTCAATGATGGTCCAGCCAGCGGGCTTGCGGCCTTTCGGCGGCAGGGTGTTGGTCCAGATGATCTGACAGGGGGCCTTGGAGAGCGCACGCATCGCCGGCCCAAGGTCGTCAGGGTGGATGCCGCGCTCGTTGAGCGTCACGACAACAAGGTCGGAACCATTACGGACGCCCAGCGCACACGCCATGGCGGTACGCACGATGACCTCTTCGGCACCCGACAAGGATGTCGCGACGTAAGGGTTGCCGCCTTCGTCCGCCGCCTTGAGCAGTCCGATGTCGCAAACCTCACGCTTGCCCTCATTCAAGCTGATCTCAAACATCCCACCGCCGCCGATACGTTCGGCCCCTGGCATGTCCTTACGCTCTGGCATGAACGACCGCACCTGCTGGACAAACAGATCCTTGGCTTGGTGCAAGACCTCGCCGACGACCTTGTCTAGCGCCTCAACAAGACGCTTGTACTTGTCCTCATCCGACTGTGCGACAGTTGCCTGACTCTGCGCCCTACGCACGTTGGCGTTGGCGTCAAATGCCCCTTTCGCGCGGACGTAGTCTTCCGTAGCCTTGCGAAGCGACACCTCCAGCTCATTACGAGCGCCACCCAGTGCGGCGGCGTCGCCAGTGGTCTGCTGTGTGCGTGCATGGGCGCGCTGGTTCTCTTGCTCGTGCTGGCGCTTACGGATGTCGGCCGCTGTTACACGAGTGCGTGCCGCTTGCCCTTCCAGCGTGGCAATCTGCGTGTTCCACTGGGACAGGTACCCGGCGTTTGCTGTGCGGGTCTTCACAATGTCAAGGATCCCCTGCCATTGCCCGATGACACCATCGGCGGAGCGGATGGCGTTGTCTGCGTAGTCCAGCGAATCCGTACCCAAGACGATGTCCGTGCCTTGTACGGACTGCCCGCCACCGCAGAGTACACAGGAATGAATGCGGCCAGCTGTGACCGCCTCGATCTGCGCAGCTGCGACCATCTTCAGCGCACCTTGCACCTCGATGGCTCTGCGTGCGGCGTCGACATCCTCAAGCGACGGCTCCGGGTTTTGATACAACCACTCTTGGATGGCGTCGGCCTTCACGCGTGCGTCCTTTGCCCGCAAATCTGTGCCGTGTGCCAGCGTATCCAGCACAGGCAGCTGCGAGACCTCATGTGTGCTGACAAGGGTAGGCAGCGCCGCCGCTTCCACTACGGCAGGCACTTGTCCGAGTAGGGCCTGCGCTTGCTCCATCTCCATCTTGAGCCCTTCCAGCTCGCTCGCCGCAGGCACTGGGACGTTTGAACCACCCACAGCGGCGATGGCTAGGTGCGCTTTGCGGTCCCGTGCGGCCCCGCTCTTACGCGTGGCCGCTTCGCCGCGAACCTTGGTGAGCAGCTCAACCGGTGTGAGGTCTGTGGCGCCTCGTGCGCCCTTAAGCGCAATGCGCACGGCGGTGTGTACTGCGGTGTATTCGGACAGCAGGGGCCCCGGAATCAATGCCCGTATGCGCTCCTCCGTCATGTCGGTGCCGATGATACCGAGTAGCCACCGACGACGCGGCTCAGGCCCAGCCAGAAGATGCTCGCGCAAGTCGACGACAGGGCAGAGCACACCCTTGAGAGGTTCGTGCTTTAGCCCTTTCGTCTTGCCTGGCTCCGGTACGTCCATGATGAAGCTGGCGGTGTCTCCCAGGTTATCGAGCGCACGGGCACGAAGCGTGCCAATGCGGCCCGGTGCGAGGCCAGAGAGGACGTGTGCAGCCTTGACGTCGTCCCGTCCAGCCATGTCGTCTACAGCGCCACGCAGCGCGAGTGTGAGAGTGCGCACGATGCTGTCTTTGCCCGTCGCGTTGCGTCCGTGGATGAGTGTGCGTGGTCCTAGCTCTACGTCGATGTGTGACTGAACGTCACCCTCGATGCGGCGGATGTAGCGTTGCTTGGTTTTAGCCATTGTAGATGTCCTCTGCTAAGTTGCGAGAAAGTGTGGAAAGTCTTCGAGTTCACCCCGTACACTGCTGTACGACGGGTCTTGCGTGCCTAGTATTGCTCTGCCCAGCCGGACAGTGCCGCCGCGCACAAGGCACTGCTCACCGCTAGGCAGGACGTAGCTGTAGCCACGCTTCTTGTAATCGCGCCACACGGGCACTTCGGCACCGTCCGGCAGCACGGCTATGCGCCAGAAGTTCGCCTGTTGTATGCCCTTGATAGCGTTCTCTGGTTTGCCTGGCGTTGCCTCTTCCGCGGACAACCGGCGCAACCGCACACCCTTGCCCAGTGGCACACGCGCGTGTTGTGCTTGGAGGTCATCTTCAACGGGGCAGTGCATGTACTCCTCGTACGCGGTCAGCTTATTGCCACACTTCGCGCACATCGCGACGGGTCCACCGTCACCCGCGCTCACTGGGGCACTTCCGCGTGGTTTAAGGCATTGTAGTGACGAATGCGGGCGTGTACCGGCCCGACAGTGCCGTGGGGTCCATCTGGGTTCGTGAGGTACTCCAGTGACTCGGCATCTTCGGAGGTAAGGGGGGGCTGGTCGTGTGGGCAGGTCCAGAAGCCGAAAGCTCCCATGGTTTGCAGGATGAACCCCCGTCCTTCCAAGTACTCTACGTTCCTAGCGTCGTTTGCCTCCCGGCCTTGCCCACTCACTGGGGCACTTCCGCGTGGGCTAAACCAAGATCGAAGGTGGGCATAGGCTCCCGGTTGAATTGAATGGTGAGCCCGCCCGTGAAGATCTGGTCGTTGACCTGCACAATGAGGTCGCGGCGTATGGAGGACTCCGCCGGCAATTCGAGCACCCACCCGACCAAGCCAGCAAGGGCCGTTCCGATGAGCTGCGCTTCTACCGCCATGTCACTCATCTCCGTCCAGTCACCGTCTGGGGTCTGGCGGAGGTCTACGTCTTCTACGCTGATCTCTGCGACCACAGTCAGCCCAGCTCGCAGGATGTCCATGCGGTCATCCCACCCTAGCGCAACGTCGTGCGCGTCTTCGTCCGCACCCGTGTCGGGTGTTTCGCTTGTCTCGTTCATGGAGTGCCAGTTCCGTGTTGGTTGTTTCGCCGTTGCCACACCTTACCCGCCAGCGGTACAAGGTTCAAGGTGCTTGCTGAAATAGAGCGCGTAAAGCCGAGTGCCTGCCCTTCTGCTCGCGATCCGTCCACACCAGTGCTCGCTCGATCTCTTCCGCATCTTCGCCTAGCAGGTGAGCCCACACCAGCGGACTCAAGTCAGGGCCGAGCGTGTAGAGCACCCGCAACACACCGTCCGAGACCAGCGGAGGCCTCAGCAGCATCGAGGCACACCAACCTTGGCGGCTGAACTTCACCCAAGGTCTTCCGGGTACGCAGCCATGCACCGCGCCGTCATCTCGTCAAAGAGGTTGTGAACGGGGATCATCGCACGCTCCGGGTAGCGCTCGCGCAGGTGCCCCGCTTGCTGGTCTTGCATCTCTTGCAGGTCATCCGAGGTCATCCCTTGCTTGCGGGCGACCGTACACCTGTCGAGCATGTGCGTGAGTTTCGGCATGACCTTGTCGAGCACCTTGACCATGCGTGCAGCTGGTGTGTCTTGACGCTCGTACTTCGAGATCAGGGCACCGATTAGGGGCAACTCCCTACGGATTCGCCGGGTCGCTGCAGCCTCCGCTGCGTCCTTGTCCGCCTGTTGCTCTGGGGTCAGGCGCACGAGTGTGGGTGTGTCCCCGGCGTAGGCTTCGGGTAGGTCATGGACCAGCGCCATGATGACACACTCCCCAGGGTCCAACCCCATCGACGGCGCCACCAGGACAGCAGCCAACGCGAGCATGACCGTGTGCGTGGTGTCCGTCTCGTTGCGCCCGTCGGGGTGCTGGGTGAGTCGCTCAACCTCACCGAAGCGCAGGGCCAAAGCAGCCAGCGCCTCTAGGGCATCCGATGTGTCCAGCAATCTGCGCAATCGTATCTCTTCGTTCGTCATCTTCGTCGTCCTCCGTCATGAAAAAAAAAACGGAGACGTTCGGTGTGTGCGTAGACCCAACAAGGATGCACACACCGAACGCCTCCGCGATAATCAGTCGTCGCTAGGTGGCGCACCTGTGAGCACTAGAGCGTCGACTGCGTCAAGCAGCTCCTCAAGGTCGAGCCCTTCCCAGTCATCCACGAGCATCGCACTGATGCCGTCGTGCCACTCCTTCCGCACGTATCTGTGCAGCTCTGCGTCACTCATGCTGTCCACAATGGTTTCGGCAGCGGTCTGGATGTTGTTCATGGGAACTCCGGGGGAAGGTCGGCGGTAATGCTGACCCGCCAGCGGTAACCGAACCCGCTGGCGGGTGCAAGCTACTTTCTGCCGCTCGTTTGTCGCTCATGTGTCTTCCGATGCTCGTGGTGGGTGAAGGTTGCGCGACAGGCGAACGCCTTTGCACAGATTGATCACAGCGGCACATGCGCTACAACTGATGGCGTAGGACGCCATCGACGGGTCAGGTACCCACTCACCATCACCCTCGTCGAGCACGTAAATGTCGATGGCCATGCCACAGAGCGTGTGCTCTAAGTCCATCAGATGACGCGCCCTGTGTCCCCTGAATCTCCCGGTCTCTTTCGCTTTCACGGTGTGCCGTCCTTCTCAAGTTTGAAACGCAGCTCGACATCCTTCGGCGACTCGCTAGGGGGTGAGAGTGCAATTTCTTTTTCGATAGCGAAGTGCTTGCTCCACCCGGTATGCCCGCACGGGCAGGTGTATTCGTGCGCTGTGCCTCCCCGAATCCTTCCACGCGGCTTCACAACCTTTGTCCGGCCAGTACGACGGATACCTGCTTGCAGGTGGTCAGGGATGCGCCACAGCCCCCCATACTTATGGGAGCATTTTCGGCATCGAAAGTATGCGTCGGTACCCGTCGGCATCAGCTCGTCCCTTTTGCCAGCTCTGCCCGCATCTCGATGTCAATAAGGGCGAGCTGCTTCGCACTCTGCCGCTCCACCTGGCGGCGCAGGGCACGAAGGGCACGAAGGCGAGTGCTGTGCTGTGCGATGGGCCCCTGGGAACCGTGGGCCTTTGGCGTGTGCCCCGAGTGGTGGCTTGCGCTTTCGGACGTTGTGGCATGAACCGCTCCACACAACCCGTCGGCACGCATCTTGTGATAATTGACCGTCCAACCCAGCACCGTCGTGCCGCCGTACTGCGGTTCGGGCAAGTCGGGCATCAGCTCCTCGTTGGTTGGGTCACTCCAACGAAGTGAGATGTTGCGTTCGAGTGCAGCCATCGCCGCCTTCTCTTTTTTGTTCATGGCCATTAGCTACTTCCTTGCCAATGTGGGCAGTTCACCGATGTTTCAGGGTCTCTAAGGGACGCATGGACGTGCAGGAGCGCGCTCTTTGGTTCCTTCAGTGCGTCCTTGTTCCTGCACTGCTTACCGATCCTGCTCCACGCACAGGACACCCGGCAGGAGAGATGGTCGCAGGAGTCGTCTAGCGACACACACGTTGTGCAGTTGATGGGTGTTTCAGCGTTTGCCATGTCGATACCGGCGTCTGTGCTGCTGTCACCCTCTTGATCACTCATCCACCACCTCAGCGTCGGCTTCGTCGTAGTCCATGTTGTCGCGGTCACCCCCAGCGAGCTTAGTGCCGTTGCGCGACGCGATACTGCCGTCTGTGGCCCTGTAGGGCAGTCTGTCCTCAGCGAGCTGCACATCAAACGCTTTGTCGATTGCGTCGTCTGCGTCATCTGCCGTGACTGTGACGTCGTATGTGACGAAGATGTAGGTTGGGACCGTTATGCGGACTTTGTATTCCTTGCTCATCACGTCACCGGCTTTGCGGGACTGAGCCGCGCTTGAATGGCTGTCAACCCTTGGACCAGCGCCCGCTTCAGCAGGTGTTGGCGGTCGATGGTCACTGCGACACCCAAGTCGTGCGGGTCCGCCGCAGCTCGAAGGATGTCCTCAATGCGGACCAGTAGGGCCAGTCCGGCGGGTTCTAGGTCGATGATCACGTTGGTGTCTACGGGTGTGGTCGCTGGCGTTGACGGTACCGACATGCCTGGTACTTCCTTCGTTGGGGGTTTGGGTTTGCGTTTGGGCCGCATGACTACGGGTACCGGTGGTGGGCGGCGGCGCTTCGGGAGCGGCTTCGGGCCCGGTCCCAGCGGCGCCATCAGCTCGACCTCTAGGTTAGGGTTTAGACGCTTGTTCGCCCCTTTGGGCCGTTGTTTGTTCACCTCTTCGACGGCGTCGAGACACTGGCGCACCCCGGTAAGATCGGCATCCTTTCCACTGTTTGTGAAGCTCGTAACGATGGGGTTCGCCATCCCTTTGGGTACCTCGATACCTTCCGGCCAATAGAACACCGCGTGTGCGCCTGCGCCCCGCTTTGACTCGTAGGCGAAGCCGGCCTTTTTGAGCCGCTTGTGTATCTCACGGCCTGACAGTCTTGGTGGTTTAGCCATGGGGCACTGCTTGCCCGCGGGCCAGCTCGGCTACAACTTTACGCTCCACGTCCGCCAGGGTGCCCAGTATGTTGGTGCCCCGATCCATCCCCTGGAGGTAGGCCCACACCGTGACCCTGAGTGTTTGCCCCTTTTCCGGGAGGTCTTGCACTGTGTAGGGTGTGCTCACACCGTACACTCCCGCGTACTGCGTGCCTACCAAGACATTGCCGAAGGTGTCGAACCACACCGGATCACCGTTGGGCAACTCACCCACCGCGCGAGTCTTGCTCTGAGCAGTCTTGAGGTCGGCGTCTGACTGCTCCTCTACTGTGGCACCCTCGATGTCTGTCGCGCACTCATAGGGCGACGGCTTCTCTGGCATCTCTGCCCATTGTACGACCGCTTCACAAGGCTGGCAGCGCTGCATCTCGGTGACGTACCAGCGCTCGTCGTGGTGGCCCACACGGGCGAACTGTTGTTCATCCAGTAAAACCAGTACCTCGCTGACGTGGTCAGGTGGCGTGGTCGCCGGGTGCCACTGGATCTGTGTGACCCTCACGAGGCCACTACGTCTTTGCGGACTTTCCGCATAGAGGCGAGCTTGGTAAGGATTTCGCCCTCTGCCATGCCCTGTTCAAGCCAGAGTGCGACGTTTGTGATCTCGAAACGGCGTTCCCTCGTGACCTTGCGCTCATCGGCGAGCGCTGACATGCGCTTGTTCGCGAACTCCAGATTGACCCGCATGTGGAGGTGCGCATGTAGGGTCTCATAGCCCTGCTGGGTGAGCTTGATAAAAGCGGTGGGTCCGAGGTAGTCGAACTCGTCATCGTGCTCTGCCTCGCCGTCCGCGACCTGCACACACCACGTCACCAAGTCACACGTACCCGCGACATTGCTGTACCAACCGTGCGCCGCTATTCGCTCCAACGCCTTGTAGGTGTCACTCAGGTGCATGGCCAGCCTCTGCGAGCATCTGGGCGAGCCTCTGGGCCTCTTCGGTCTGGCGGGCAAACTGCGCTTTGCAGGTCTCACACTGGATGTCACCGAGGCCAGCATCCCGCCACTCTTGGCGGTTTTCTGGAGCCACCCACCTGACAGGCTGTCCGCTGATGTCGAGCCCTGTGCGCGCTGCGGCGCTGCCCATGTGCTTCCGGCAGAGCACAGCGTCATTGTCCGTGAAGTACAGTGGTGTCTCTTCGGGCCAGCCCAGCGGGCGCGGGCGGCCCATGTCGGCGGGAATCTTGGCGTGGCGGTTCATGGGGAACTCCGAGGGGGAATCGGAAGCGGGAGCGCCGCCGACACAAAGAGTATAAATCACCCGCCGCCGGGTTGCAACCCGCCAGCGGGTGAAGTATGGTTTTTGTGCTTGGGGGCCTTCCGCCCCTCACGCACACCCCAAGGACTCTCCATGGCATTTCTACCTACCTCCATCTTCACCGCCTCCCGTCGCAACGCTGCACTCGTTATTGAGGAGGCTCTCTCCGCCATTGGCGCCCGCAAACTCGATACGACCGAGGGGAACCGTAAAGAGGCCACCTTCTGGACGGTCCCCGACGTGGGCGTGGTCCTCGTCGTCCGCTACCTCGACAACCATCAGAATGTGGTGGGCTGCGAGCTGATGATCCCCGCGTCCACGTCGCTGGCGACCCACGCGCGCATCGAAGCTCTGCACCAGTGGGTCAGCGACGAGCACGCTAAGCAGCCCGAGACAATCGGCGAACAGATTGCACACCTCGGCCCCTGCGAAGATGCCGTTGAGTGGCTAGGGGGTAAGACCGACTGGCAAGCGGCCTGGGATACATGCCCGCGTGGTGACTGGCTCCTCTGGCTCTATTCACGGCTGACCAAGCGGGAAGCTGGTGATGAGACACACCGAACTTTAGTCCGCATTGCCTGCGCGTGTGCTCGTACTCGGTTGAGTGGAATGCCTGCCGGCGAGCTGCGCCCCCTACGGGCCGTTGAACTAGCCGAACGCTGGGCAGCAGGGGAAGACGTACCGCGCAGAGCCCTTCGTGATGCTGCTGATGCTGCTGATGTGGCTGCGGCTTATGCTGCTGCTACTGCTACTGCTGCTGCTCATGCGGCTTATGCTGCTGATGCTGCTGATGCTGCTGCTTATATTACTACTCATGCTGCTGCTCATGCTGCCATCGTGCGGAAGCACATCCCACTAGCCCCGCGTCTTCAGGAGGTGAAGTGATGGCCCGCGACTACAGCGCACACGGCCTCGCAGGCTGCGTAAGGCTACGGACAGCTCGCACAACAGGCACTAAGGTCGGCGTCTACAACGCAGAGCAGGCCGGTATGGATGACGGCGACGGCGCTTTGCCTTGGGTGACAGTGTGTGAAGCCCATGGCGCCTTGATCAACCACGAGACGCTCGCACTCGCTAAATACCACGCAGTCATGCCGCAAGATTGGTGCGGCTCCTGCCAAGAGGCCCTCTAATGCCCGACCAGAAAAAAGCCGCGTCTTACCTTGGTGATGGTGTCTACGTCTCACCCGGCAGGTACGACGGCGAAATCGTACTGACAACCGACTCCCACCTCATTGAAGAGGCAAGGAACCGCGTGTACCTTAGCCCTGACATCGTGCAGAAACTTCAGACGTGGCTGGCACCTGCAGCCGTCTGGCCAAACAACAACGTCGCGCGCAAGGATTAACTCTAATGCACCTTTATCAAATCATCGAGCAGGCCCGTAACGCCGGCAGCGTAGCTGCGGAAGAGGCAGGGGTCACCTACGGTGGACTGCCCTACAGCGTTCACCTAGATGCTGTCGTACGCGTCCTGCGCACCCACGACTACCATGCGATGGACGTCATCTGCTTGGGCTACTTGCACGACGCGGTAGAGGACGCACTTGTGCCCGCTGAGACCTTTAGCGCTCTGTCCGCTTGGGTGGCTCGGGTGCCTGGCTTCGCGGAGGACCAGTTCTTAATGGCGCTCCAAGCACTTAGCCATCGTGAGACAAGGAGCCGCTCAGAGTACCTGACGGCTTGCTACAAGAACCCGTTGGCGAGTCTGGTAAAGACGGCTGACCGCGTTGCAAACGTGGAAAGCTGCTGCACAGCTACCGACTTCACACCTAAGCTGGCGCGCATCGGCCTCAAGTACACAAAGGAGTGGGAACAGCTACACGCTTTGGTTGAACTCAACGTGACGGGGGTTGCCTCCCATGGCCTGATTAGCCGAGGTCTGGCAGACCGCCTGGTGAAAGCACAAGCGGTTCTAGGTGCCATGGTCGCCACGTTCTATGCTGCGGAAGCCCGCACCCAGGCGACAAAATATCCGCAAGATTGCCCCTTCTAGTCGTTGCTCTGGCCCCGCGCGAGCAGGGCCAGAGCAACCGCTACCTTGGCACGCGCCGCGTCAGAAGGTCGCTTTGAGTCCAAGCCGGCTAGTGCTGGCACATCGTTCGCGTAGGGTCGCCACACGCGCAGCTCGCGGTACGGGTACCGGCAGAGGGTGACCTCTACCCCCTCGGGTGATGGCTGCAGCTTGCCCCCCATGAGGACAGTAGGGCGGCACGGGCCTACAGCCAGCTCGACACCCACTTGAGACCGTCCAGCGAGATGCGCGACTATGGCACTGATCGTCGCGCTTCCCATGTGTGTCAGCGGGTTGAGCGTGAAGCGACCTACGCGCTGCACTATGTAGTCGAACTGGTCGTCGTGAAGAGGTGGCCAGACAAAAGGCGGTTCGCCAAAGTAGCGCCACACCGACCCGTCAGGGATAGCTTCGAGCTTTTTCGCATCCCACAGGTCGGCGAGGCACAACGTCATCGCCCCTCTCACGCTGCAGCGCAAGCCGAGAGGTAGCGCACCTGTGACCCCTTTGCTGGACTTGCAGGCTTAATCACGACTGTCTCAACCCTCGCGGCCTTCTCCCGGCCTGCGGACACTGCCACACTCTTGCTGTGGACAGCCCATCCTCGATCGCCGGCGTAAGTCAGACACCATGCGTCTAGGTAGCCGGAGATCATGACAGACCCCTGTAGGGTATCGACAAACTCGAACAGCTCGCGGCGGTCACTGTTCGTCCACCCACTGTAATGGCCCTGGTTCGCGTCGACATAGGGCGGGTCACAGTAATGAAGCGTGCCCGGTGAGTCCCATCGAGTCATACACAGGCGATAGTCGACGTCCTCGACGTAGACGCCTCGTAGGCGTTCGGTCCACTCACTGACCTTCCCGAGCTTATTCGCCCACGTCATGGCCGGGTTTTCGGACGTTCGGGCGCGTTTGATGCCTCCACCCGCCTTCCCTGCAAAGGAACAGGACCAGTAGAACAGCAGGTAGGCAGCACGGGTCGCCAGTGGCTCATTGTCCGACTCCCCCCTGTAGACACGGACAGCCTCGCGATATGCGGTCTCCCCATAGGGGATTAGTGACATGACACGCTCGACCTCTTTCGCGTCATCCCGCAGAGCTTCGTAGACCGTTACGATGGCCTGGTTCGTGTCGTTGAGCACTTCCCGGTAGGCGTCAGCGTTGCCCACCTTTGTGCGCTCCCTCGCCCAGAAGAGGCCAGCGCCCCCCGCAAACGGCTCGACATACAAGCAATGCAGGGGACACAGCCCAGCCAGCCATGCAGCAATCTTTTTCTTACCCCCGTAGTAGGCGAATGGCGCACTCACGCGTCGTCTTCCCAGCCGTTTTTGACGTCCAGCATGTCCATCATTTCGAGCACTTGACCGGCTGCGAAGTCGGGACGTGGGGAGATCTCTAGGGTGAGCGTGCTGCGCTTGTCCCCGTCGTGCATCATTTCGCACCCCATGTCGATGCCCAGAACTTCAGCCATCCCCGCTTGTGCATCGATCGTTGTCTCTAGGCTCATCAGCGTTGCTGCGGCCTCTTCGGGCACTGTGACGGTCAGTACGACCGGGCCGTGAGCTAGTCCTTCGACTAGCCCTCGTAGTGTTGTTTGCCATAGTGGGCGGCTCATGTGGTGTCCTTTTCGCGTTTCGCGTCTTTGATGCTGCGCAAAGTTGCAACAGCCGATTCGAGGTTGACCAGGTCGCGCTCGCAGATTTCTAGGTGCAGTGTTGGCTCAAACTCCCCCACTTTACGGCTTAGGCGCAGTGTAGGATTGACTACGCCTACACTTGTTTCAATGTGGATCACCAAGTCCCCGCCGAACCAGTCGTGGTGTTCCTTGTCTGCGCGGTTCATGGCGACGCCTCCGATATGTACCAATGGTGCGAACTCTTCGCCCACTCGGCTGTAGGGCGGTCAATCAGAATAGTGCCTGCCTTCTCCAAGCGGTTGGCCGCTATCACAACGGTGTTGACGGGGGTACCCAAGTCCCAGGACAGACGCCGGACGGTTGCCCTGCCTTTGCGCTTGCGGAGCGCCCGCATGAAGCGCTCCGCAAACGTCAGTTCTCCCTTGCGTAGATTGCTCATCGTTCGATTTCCGCGAGCTGCCCTTGCAGCTTCAGTATGGTTTTGCGGACCTTGCGGCATTGCTTGAGGTGTGACTTGTCCCACTCCTCTGGGTGATTCAGCCGTGCGTCCAATCGGGCACCCAGATCGGAGAGCGCGTTGTGTGCCCGCTTTGTCGGCTCGCTGAGGCGCTGTGCGTAAGGTGTGAAGCTCATTAGGGGGCCTCCACGATGATGCGGCACTGTGAGAATCCACAGCGCCAGTCGCCATACATGGCATGGCCATAGGCTGCGAAGGGTAGCGCTCCCACTGCTACGAATACGCAGAACAGTAGAGCAATAGCTACCCAGACCAAGATTTCTTTGAGCTTGCTCACCGGATGCTCCGTTCATAGTCTTCAATGCGGAACTTAGCGATCCAACTGCGGTTTGCCGTGCGCAAGACCACACCTTCGGGACGCTTCGTGTTTGCGTTGATGGTTTCCGTCAGTGCAGCCTGCGTAGTAAGGCCCATCTCGCAGAGCTGCGCGAAGATGCCAGTCTGGCTGTCCTTCGGCTCAAGGTCAAAGGGGGAGACAGGCACCGTCTTGAACCCTAGCCAGGTTGCATTGCGCTCTAGCTCATCCACGCCCACGAACGGCTGTCCACCTTGCTCCCGGCGGGTACTGCGTAGCTTGGAGTCCATGTGCAGCCACTCGAACCACATGCCCGCGGTCCAGACCTGTGTATCAAACACACGGAAGCCTACAGCCTTCTCGTCGTCTGCGTAGGTCTTCCAGTTAGCCCCGATACGGCCCCCGTAGACCTCGCCGTAGGCCACCACTGGGCCCGTGCTGACGTTGGCCCCTTTCAGCTTCTCCGCGGCCTGTTCGGCCTTGACGATGGTGGCAAGAAGTATGCGGTTGGAGTCACGGATTAGGCGGTCGCCGCGAGCGTACAACAGCTCGTTGCGGCCTCCGATGAGGTAGTCGCCATCACGCGGGTCAATGATGATTCGAGCGTTGGTACCATCGAGCTTTTCGGTACAGTAGAGCTGCTCATCGGGGATGGCCAGGTTCACGCGCCCTAGCTTGCCCCTGCCCCCCATGGTGTGAAACGTGGGGATCGAGGGGTATTTGGTGACGCTGTTTATGGCGCCGATGTCTTGAGTCCTGAACATTAGGTAGTCTCCTAGCGGAAGATAAGGAAGGCAACGAAGGCGATTAAAAGCAAGCCGGCGATGCTGCCGACGCTAGCTGAGGGACAATCGCACTCGTGGGGTGCCGAGTCTGTCAGCTGCCCAGCGCTGAGCTGTTTGGGGTCATTCATGTGGCTTGTCCTTACCTGCCATGGCGTCAGCTAGGACGTCTGTGCAATGGGCCAGCAACGCCTCAAGCACGGCTTGGCAGACTGCGGCATCCCCTAGATGGGGCTTGGGCTGGAAGTTAATGGCGACACAGAGTGAGATGATAGTGAGTGTGTCTGTGACGTCGAGACAGGCGTCCGCAGGTGGCTCTGTTTGGTGGTAGTCAATGAAGACATTCACGCAGTGGTCCCAGCGGTTGTCTGCGGCGTAGGGCCCTGTGTAGTGGAGAGCAGCACCTAATGGCGCTCCGTCACTGCCAACCACTTCCAGAGGGTACAGGAGGCGTGCCGCAACCCCTGTGGCGTAGAGCATATCCAGACGTACTAGGGTGCTGCGATGTTTGGAGTCACTCATGTCAACGGCCCCAGCCAGCGGGCAAAGCTACCTACCGAGTCCCAGGTGACGGAGTCAGCCCGCCTGTGCCCTCGCGGGGCGTTTACGTGTGCGATGTGCTCCCCCACACGGATGTCAGGGTAGCAGTTCAATACAATTTCCATCTTGCCGTGAAAGTACGTTTTGCCCGGATGCTTCGCCTTCCGCCTGCGGAATGTGATGGGCTCGTTCCAATCCCATGCCGCAGCATCGCCGGCTGAGTACCCACCTGCCGGCAGGTAGCGGGCTACGATCTGTTCACTCCCGTCGATGGGGCAGCGTCCCCCGGTGTCGACAGAGATCTCATCGCCGTACGGGTCTGCGGGTGGCGGTACCCCTGGGAATTTGGCGAGACGCCAGAGGTCGGCCTCTGTGGACAATTCGATGTCGGCTGCGTGGTCCTTCTCAATGCGATTACGCAGGGCGACCAGGGTATCTAGTGCTTCGTCGGACATCAGCGTCCCCTCCGGTCGATAGCCTGCATTCCGTCAGGAGTGAGGCCGATGTATTGTGTGTATGCAAAAGCCTGCGTCAGTCCGCCTGGCCGCTTTTCTGTCTGCACTAGCCCCGCGTCACGGAGCGTGTTGATGTCCCGCACAATCTGACCACGCGTCAGGTCGTGTGTACGGCCTACTTCGTGTACTTCTGTCGTGGGGTACATGGGAGATGCCCGGTTGACCCGGTGCTTTTCCACGCCCTGTCCTGTGCTTGTCCACAGACAGTCCACTACCCACAGGGCACGGTTAACCCTTGATGCCAGTTTACTCATGTTTCGCCTCTGACCTTTCAGTCCTCTAGGGGTTTAGCCTCGAAGTGGGTGCCATCCCACACAAGTTGGAGCTTAGGAAGCCCACGAGCTTCACGGGCCTGCGACGCGTTCCACAGACTGAACCAGTTGCACACACTGGGAAGTGATCCCCGTGTGCCACTGGTGGCCTCTGTGTAGCGCTGTGTACGCACGCCCAGTAGGCGCGCGGCTGTAGACTTGGCACCACTCGCCTCGTCGGACAGACGGACACCAAGGGCTTGGCAGATGGCTTTGTGCATCGCAAGCGCTGCCTGCTTTGAAAGCGTGCTGTTGCGTTCCTTTCCAATGCGTGAGATACGGCTAAGGTTGCGCTGCTCGGCTGTAACTACAGCCGCCACAGTGCTTACCTTGTCTGGGACGTCATCCGGCATTGAGGTGCCTCCACTCCGCCAAGTCTATTCCAACCGCTCGCGGGTTGCAACCCGCTGGCGGTGATTGTTCTACTGGATCTCGGAAATGAGCCGTTCGCGCTCTGCGGCATCTTCCGCTTCTGTCGTCTCCTGCAGGCGTGAGCTGATGCGTGACATCCCCGCTTGCAGTGCCGCATTGCGAAACGCTGTGATGGCTTCGTCATCCTCCTCAAACCCTGGGTCCATGTCGTAGTCATCCGCAATGGGTTCCGCGTCTGCGAAGATGGGGCGGTCGGACTGCGCCTCAACCTTGGAGGCCGTGACGCTTGCTTGCTTCTTACGTGCCCCTGGAGTCTCCACACCTTTGCGCGCGTTGCTGACTTCCCGGAATATCTCACGCAGCGCACCGGCAGACAGCACCTTACCCGACTTTGGTATGTGGGGAAACAGCGGGTCATGTCGGCTCAATGGGCACGCCCATGCGTGGTGGGCGGCGAGCAACCCCATCGCACGGGGGCCGAACAGCTCTACGGCGCGGGTGAGCGTGCCATCCGGCCCCCAGTCGCTCGAAGCACCAGACAGCGGGAGACGCATCCCTCGCACGTCGCCACTATGCTCGTCTACCAGCGGTACCATCTCAGCCCACGTCATGGCTTCTAGTCGCTCATACCGTCCCACACGAGTTGAGGTAGCCGACAAGCGCAGGGCGAATCCGATTTTGTGGATGAGCTGGCGTGTTGCGCCGGATGGAACGTGGGACATAGATTCACTCTCCGATTCGCGTTGATGTCGAACAACCCAGCGAGCAAAACGACCCCAAGCCGTGAGGAGCTGCATCTTGTAGCTAGGGGACAAGTGAGCAGTTGCTTCGGGTGCCGTGACGTTGCGGCCCCCGATGAGACTTCCTACCCGTTCGCAGTGGTAGCGGGTCTTCGCGGCAGACGCAGGTTTGATGCCCTGTACAAGCAAGTCCTTCTCGAAGTCGATGTACAGGCCTGCCGCGGCATCCACGGGGGGGATGTCGCGTTGGGGCCGTCCGGGTGCCCGGTCAGTCAGGAATCCCCACCCTGCTCCGACCATGAGCCCATAGGTGCGACGGACATGCACAAGGGCGTGGTGAAGGCGGCGGCCCCTAGCAGGCTGTTCGGCACACAAAGCAGCGTGGAAGAGGCGCACGGGCTCGGCTTCGTCCAACTGGACACCTGCGCGAAGCATCGAGCGGAGAGCACAGAGGTAGGAGTAAGCGGTTGAGTTTGAGTACCTGGATTGGAAGACATCCAGCAGTGCGCTGGTCGCTATTGATTGGCCGGAAGTGAGCGAGAGGAGAGGGTCTTTGCGCATCAAAATCTCGGAGAGTGTTTGGGGGGGTATAGGAACTGTTAAGTCGTGCGTGGGGCCTTTACGCAGCATTCGGGAAAGAAAGATATTAGTTGATTAGTAAAGTTAGCAGAATAGGGTAGTAATAGTATGATATATAAGGTTCTAACTAGGTTAATGTGTGTCTCTACTTACTTAACTAACCTTCTTTCTTTCTAGCAATCTGCCTAAAGCCTCCCACGCATGTCTTACCTATTTCTATACCCCCCGTCAAATCTCCGTGTTTCTCCCTACTCGGCACCCGCTCGCCGTCCCCCTCTTTGCACCGTCGTGCTACACTCCCCACCAACCATTAGGAGGTCATCCATGGCTACTGTTTCCGCTGGCCCACAGCACGAATCCACCGCACCCAAACCCCGTGGGCCTTTGCCGCGCATCTTGCTGCAATGGCTCCCCACCACAGAGCTGCGCCGTGACTGCCGAATGGCTGGGGGCAATGCTTCCGAGGCTGGGGACGTTCGTCAGATCGGCATCGAATCGCACATGCCCGAATACCCAGTAGCCTTTGCCGTCGCCGAACTGCAGGTGCTAGGTGCCCACCGCGGGAAGTTCGTCATCCAAGTGGGTTTTGCTGACGCCCAAGTGCGCTACACCGACGGCGCTTGGACCCTTGATGGCCGCCCGCCCAAGGGTGCCATGGGCTCCACAGGCCCTAATCACTACGCAGAGATCCCCGACGTGACCCAGCTAGTCGGTGACGCCGTCGCCCAGTGGACCCGCGCCAACGGCCTGCAGGGTCGCCCTCGACTGCTGGAAGACCGCGTCGCTAAGGCGGTCCTGATGGTCGTGGCAGACGACGACAAGCGTGCCGCCAGCATGGCCATCTCTCTTGCCAAGGGGGAAAATCATCCCATGTTCAACATGGAGGCTTTCCACCGTGTGGCGCACGTCAAGGTGGTAGGACCGGCTCCTGCCGCCTACAAGCCGCCTGGACGCCTCTGGAAGGTCCGCTTCGCCCTCTCACTGGCTTGGGCCTGGATGACGTCTTGGCTACCCACACGCCCCAGTGGTGGCCTCTAAACGCGAAAACGCCCACCAAGGTAAATCCCTGGTGGGCGGTTCCTGTACCGGGCACGGTGGAACACCTCCGGTATAACGCAGTGCAGACGCTAGGACATACGGGACCGAGCACCACGCGCAAAGCGTGATGGTGGCTCGACCTCTTCTACCTCGCCGTCGTCGTCGTCGTCTTCGCCATCGTCCAGCAAGTCTACGATGAGCTGACCTACAAATTCGTGTGAGAGCTTGGCGTTCTTGGCGACCTGTACGAGCATACCGACAGGTATCTGGATGTAGATCTGGGCAAGGTCGCCCTCTGACGGGTCGTCGCCGTCCACGATGCCAAAGTCCTCATCTGTGCGCACCATCTTCTCGTAGGCACCGGCCACCTGGTCAGGGGTTGTGACTTCCTTCCCCCATTTGATGCCGCCTAAGTCAATGTCCGAAGTGTCGATGTCCATGCTGGATGTCCCTGGTGTGATAGCGGTTTTCGCGGTGCCGAGTAGCTCCTCAACAGCCGCAACAATGGTGGCCGTAGCCTGGGGTACGTTGCTGCTCAGAGCTGACCGGGCCTCGCCGAAGAGAGCACCTAGCTGGTCCGTCAGGAAGTCCCCAAACGGGTCAGGTGCAGCTTGAGGAGCTGCTGGTGTAGGATTCTCTACCTTGTACTCTGCGAAGCGTATGCGGATGCTGGGGTCTTTGTCCTCCATCCGTCGAAGGTGGTTCAGCGCGTTGGCCACTTCGCCACTCGCGGCGGCGGGGTTGGCTGCAAGCGTCAGCAGATTGCCATAGCGCTCGATGTCTTTGGGCATGGCGCTGGGATCCGTGTTGCTCATGTCTTTTTCATCCGTGGGTGGTGTTTGACGTAGGTGGCAGGGTCGCCGGGTATGAAAGTGACCCGTTTACCCTGCTCCGGGTAGACAGGCTCGATGCGTTCCACTGCTGTGATGATCGCCATGACATCCTCTTGGCGGTACCGCTCAATGCACTCCTTGTACGCTTCTGGATTCGCCACATGCCGACGTTTACCAGTGCGGTGGAAACTCGGTACGGGCAAGATGGGATCTGTAATTCCCAGGATGTAGCGGTGGATGGATTGCTTGATTGCAGCGTCAACAAACGACTGTAGGGGGACACCCAGTTGGTGGGCGATACCCTCTGCTAGTGCGACGGTTGACGACTGGGTTTGAAGTCGGGTCGATGTGTCATGTTGGCTTCGGGCCGACGTTTTGCGCGCCATAGGTGTATGCCTCTGCGGGTTAAGGGGGGCAGGGACAGGCTGGGTGCTCCCGCCCTTGTGCGACTCGTTCTAGCAGTGTACAGTTGCTTAGCGCAAGTGCCCAAGGGTTATAGGAGGGGGCAATAATCGCTGCTTACGTCGATCACTTGCAACCGGCTGGGAAACCGATTGCCCACGAAAACGAGGACTACGAATGTCAATGGACCCAAGTTTGCCAGCGATGCCAGGTGACAATGTGAGCGTGCCGGGCGCGGATACCGGGGATGAATTTGAAGTCGACTGGGACAGCTACCAGCCGCGACCAAGCGCACCAGACGGACAGCCCACACCTGCACAGCCGACAATGGCAGGCGTTCCCCCAGAAGATGATGAAGGGTACGACCTGTTCGGTGACAACGACGCCGACACAGGGGCGGTTGCCGACACGCCAGGCGTCGGAGGCCCAGCAGCACAGGCTCATCGTGGGATGGGGCGACTACCTTCGTCAGTCGTAGGCTCTGCTCCCGTCTGGTCGGACTGGGCACGCTACAGCACAAGCGGCGAGACCTACCATCTACGTGTCAACCGCATGGGCGGGACGGGTAAAATGGAGCATCTAGGCGACTTCCCCGCAATGTGCTCACGCCTAGACATCATCAAGACGTTCGGTCCCGGCACTTTCCTGTGTACACCCATTGACCAATTCGGTGCCGACCTCGACCTCGCGAACACGCCGTACGTCCTAGAGATCCCGCCGGACCACATCTACTTCCAAGAGCAGCGCCGGCTGAATGGTGCAGATACTGTCGCACCAGCCCCCATGAGCTACGGAGCTGGCCAGGTGACAGACAGCACGTTTGCTTACCTACAACAGAAGGACAAAGCGACCTTTGACCGTGAGATGTCCGACCGCACCGACCTGCGCGAGCGCGAAGCACGGCTAGAGGAGTCTCGCGCCGACGCCAATGCGAGTCAGTTCGGGATGGCTGCGAAGACGGTCGACAACTACACGACGATGGTCAGCACCCTGATGAACCAAGGCGCGACCCGCTCGGACGCGCAAGCCCGTGCGGAGCGCGAGTGGTACAACCGCTCCGCCGACCGCGACCGCGAGCAAATGAAGGAACACGGTTCGCTCCAGTCCCAGAGCCTCACGATGGTAGTCGACCAGGCGCGCATCCAAGCGGACCAAGCGCGCACAGACCTCGACCGCCGTGAGTCTCGGATGCGTGAGGAGCGCCTTGAACGTCGGGAGACAGAAAACCGCGAACAGAATCGCCGTGAAGCACAGATCAAAGAGGAGCGCGACCGCCGGGAAGCTCGCGAGCGCCAAGACCGCGCAGAGGACGACCGCCGTCGTGCGGAAGAACGCGAGCGCGAACGTAGCCACAACGCCTCGATGACGGCCCTAATGACGCAGCGTATGGAAGCGTCCAACCCGATGAATAGCCTCATGGCCGTCGGTACAATGCTTGTGCCAGCACTGGCACTTGCGGAGAAACTCGGACTGGTCGACGCCTTCAAGGACCGCTTTGTGTCCCCGAAAGAGGAGGAGGACAAGGCCGACGGCTGGGCAGGCATTGTGAAGGAGGTCATTAAGCAGGCCGGCGAAGTCGGCAAGGTGATAATGACGCCGGCCATGCAGCTCGAACAGGACGACGACGAAGACGACGAAGACGACCTAATCGAGCGTGAGGACGGGCTACTGCAAGACAGCGAAGGCGTCATTTACCACCCGGACACGGAAGAGGAGATGACGCTTGAGCAGGCTCGCGAGTGGCTGTCTACCAACGGTCGTGGTCTCACGAATGACGAAATAGCAGCGGCAGAAGCAGAGCAGGCACGCATCGCAGAAGAGGCCGCAGTGCCCGAACATGTGAAAGCCGCGCGTGCTGCGCATGGTGACGCCTACCGTGAGGTCGGTGGACCCGCTGCGCTCGCCGCCATGGGACGTGAGAAGTACGACCCAAGCGCAGGCGGGGCAACAGCACCCGCGCCTACAGAGCCCCCTCGCACTCGCACAAACCTACGTCAACACCCAGCGGACAAAGCCAACATCCCAGCAGCTGACCAGGCCATGGCGCGCAAGCTCATGGTCAAACTCGTAGAGGGTCTGCGCAAGCACCCGCAAGCGAAGTGGCAAGCTCTGACCATCAGCGCTGTGAAGCACGCGCCGAAGGCTCTCGGTGGCTACCTGACGGCCACGACCATCCGCAAAGCAGCCGAAGAGGCCGGCGCCGACGACGTCTTGATCAACAAGTACATCGCGCTGCTCAACAAAATTGAGGGCCCCCTAGCGGCCCTCATCAAGGACATCCCCCGTGGCTGATGACATCCTACAACTATTTGCTTACGACCACTTACCCGCACACCTGCAGGCGCAGTCCAAGCCATTCCACGACTTAGCGGCCCGTCTTGCCACGGGGCCAAACAACTTCATGCGGGACCACGCGCTGCTCAAGTTGCTGGAAGCCAAAGATTGTGCAGTGCGTGCAGCGCTGATACCGGACGCTGACGGGTTGGACACACTCCTATGCATCGTGATCCCAGAGTCTGGGGTCTACCAAGCGGACAAGTCGATCTACGACTGGACGATACACCGCGTGACGGGCGACCTCGCTGGCGTGCATTGGTCGTTCTTCACCGGGAGCAAAGTCGGCCTACGTGTGAACACAGCTGGCTACCTTGAAACACAAGAGCACCGCCAGATGCCCTGCTTCATGGGCAGTGGAATCCAGTGGGGCCTTACAGGGCCCCCCGGTGCGCGCGTCACCCTCCGTGGGACATCGGCCGACCCTGGCGGAGTTCTTTCAATAACCTAGACAATGAGGACAGACACATGCCGAGTATAGACATCCGCCCGCGCACAATGCAGTGCGGGGCATCGGGGCTCACAGCTCCAGACGCTTTCAACCCCAACATGGAGTTCACACAGTCTGAATCAGACGTAGAGCTGCAGACCATCTTGCAGCACCTCGCCGAAGGGTGGGTGTACCTGCGTGCTTACCAGGTCATACCGGACCCCACCGTCGAGGACATCGCTGAAGCCATCGAAGCGCAGATCGAGACCGTGCGTCGCCAAGGTGCCGAACAAGGGGTTGACCAGCAAGAGATCGATCTCGTCACGGGACCGCTCGAAGCCCAAGTCCCTGACTCGGCATTCATCCACGAGCGTGCCGGCGCTCTGATCAGCCCCGCACAGGTGGCTCGGCTGGCGGAGATGGGCATCGTATTTGATGCGCTCGAAGACGACGACGACTTCGACCTCGACATTGACGACTTAGGCGACGACAGCGGGTTGCCAGAGGTGACCCTTGACTGAATCCACGGGACTGCCCGCGCAGAACATCGAGCTAGGCCCTCAGCTCGTGGACCTTCCGCCTTGGCTGATCAAGCTGTTTGGCCAGCTGGGCGCCACACACGAGGCCATCGACCAGCTGTCTGGGATGCTGATCCCGGTGCCTAACTTTGGCGTGGGCGTCACACAGATCCATGGACGTCCCGCGGCTCAGCTGCAGGGTCAAGCCATGATGCTCGACTTGTCTCTGTTCGAGAATGCCAGCCGTGTCCTGCTCGCACCGCCGGGTCAAGCTCAAGCGCAGATGGCACTGAGTGAGATCATGGGAGCGCAGTCACTGGGCTTCCTGTTCATGGTCGTCCAGAAGGACAAGATCAATGAAGCGAAGGTCGAGGAGTATTCAGCGGTGGCCGACCACCGCCGGACAGACCTCGATCTCGACGAACCCATGTACGACCTCTCACAGCTTCTTGGCAAGCAGTCAGAGGCCTAGATGGCGCGGTGCTTCGGAATCAACTGGATCCCAAAAGTGCGCAGCTCGGGCCCTGCCCTAGAGGCGTGCCTAGCGCAGTCGATGCCGGGTCACCCATTCTGTGAGAAATGTGGTAAGCACGCGCGCCGGCACGCAATGCTGCACTACCTCTTAGGTACGGACTGGACGCGACGGCAACACATGGCGGAGCACGCCATCCCCAAAGCTGTGCCGACGAAGGTGGGGCCAGACACCCCACCGACTATGGGGCAGGCTTGGACGTCGTGGCTGACCGGCACGCCACAGCAGCACCAGGTCGGCGGCATCATGCACGACCTGCCCCCAGCTGGGCAAGGTCGAGACTTGCCGGCGCCAGACATGGCCGTCGCTCAACCGCAGAAGGCGAAGGGGAAACCCAAAACGCGAGGCGGGCCTAGTCCGGTTCGTCCAATGCTACCCGGTGCAGGGGGGCCAATCCCGGCCCCTGTGCGAGACTCACGACGTGCCAGAAGGCGCGCAGAGCAGTGGAAGGGTACGCCTTCCGCGTTCATTTACGGAGACGACACATGAGACGCGACACCATCAAAGAGTGGATTGACGACAACCCTAAGCCTAAGCGCAAGGACTACAAGGAGCATGGACACCAAGACGGTGTGACGTTCCGTGAAGCCAAAGACGCATGGAACGAGCAGATACGTGGGCAGCGCCGCACGCTGAACGACGTGCGTACTGCCCAGATCGAGATCGCGCTCGGGACCGCGAAGGAGGCCGTGATCAGTGCAGCTCTGCGTGCCATACCCGGTGAGGAGAAGCGCGACGCGGCTATCCACCATGTGCTGCTCGCGATTGACAAGGCGCTGACCTTCCCAGAAACACTCTGGGGCAAGATTGCAGAGTTGGGGACGGACTGGTTCATCTATCACCCCATGCGCCATCTGGCAGAGCGTGCAGTTGACCGCGCTTATGCCAAGCTAGTCCGCGAGTCTCGCGGCTAGGCTGTGCCATTCAGCAGGTCGAGGCGCTAAACTACAGCTGTCCTACCCACAGTCGGAGTACCCGTTATGCCCTCTATCTTTTCAAGCCCCGTACGCCTCCGAGGCTCCGGTGGCGGTGCCAGTCCTGGGTCCGCCGGCGACATTGACATCTACGCAAACGCGGGCGTCCCGTCTTTCAGTGCTCTGCGTGGTTCGCTCTGCCTCAATACGACGGCTGGCACACTCTACGAAAACACCAGCGCCGCAGCTGCCGGCGCTACTTGGACCCCAGTCAACGAGGCGGGCGCCGCCCTGACGACACAGGGCGACCTGCTGTCTCGGAACGCGACCGGGCTTGTGCGCATTGGTGCCGGCACGGCTGGCCAGCTGCTGACTGCCAATGGTGCAGGCACGGAACCGACGTGGCAAGCCGGTGGTGGCGCCGTTACGCCACTCTTCACAGCAGTCGTTTCGTCAACTGTGGTAGCCAACACCACAACCCGCACGGTGTTTGACCAGACTTACACGCTGCCCGTTAACAGCTTGGCAGTCGGCGATGTGTTGCAGTTCATCGGAAGTGGCACGACCGCGGCAGTCACCGCAGCATTCAGCTTTGACGTGTCTTTTGGGGGTACGGCACTTGCCGCCACGGCAGATGCGGTGGTTTCAAATAACGGCTGGTCTGTTGTGGCAGAGGTCACGGTGCGCGCGATCGGCGCCGCTGGCACAGCTCAGTTGGCCGCAGGGCTCACGGGCGGTCCAATCGCAAACACCCTAGGTGGGCGCTCCGTCGTGACCACAGGTATCGACACGACCGCCACCAATGTCTTGGGCGTCGCAGTCACCATGGACACGGCTGGTGCAGGTATCACCGCGGGGCTGTCGACCTTGACTATCCGCAAGATCAACGCGCCGTAGCTTAGAAGGGTTAGGCTCTAGAGGCTAACCGTCGCCATCACTTCCCAGGAGTCAATAGCGTGCCACGCTTTCTATTACTGTTACTCGCGGTCCTTTTCTGCCTACCTCTGCTGAACAGCGCGCAGGCCTGTTGTGCGCCGGAGGCCAGCTACAGCGCCATTGCCCCGTTAAGCACTGATGATACCGCGCGTACCATCTTCCCAGGTCCCACTTTGGCGGCTTGCCAATTGGTCGCAGGCAAGAGCTACCGCGTCACCGCGTGGGGCACAGTTGCCGCTGGGGATGTGTCGGATGTGACTTTCGACGTCGCGCTCGGCAGCACCATCATGGCAGAGGTCATGATGGTGAGCAAAGGCACGTACCAGAGCCCGTGGCACCTCACAGGCACATTTACCATCCAGTCCGAAGGGCCTGTTGCTGGTATGGCCATGTCCTATTTAAGTGCTGTGATCGACAGTACGCCATCGACTGACGTGGGCTCACCCCCACTAGTTGATACTACCGTTGATTCAATACTAAGCCTCAATGTGGCCATGAGTGACTCTGTGTGGGTCAACATCCGTGGGTGGACGGTAGAGCCAATTGCAAGTACCACACACTAGCTGGACCCGTGCCGTCGTGTGCTAGTTCCGGTAGCGGCCCGCTAGACTGTGGTCATGCCTAGACACCCCACGACCACACGCCCGAAGCCCCGCACCCCTATGGGACGTGCGGGGGCCCTAGCCGTTTCTGACGGCGTTCTGGCAGAGCGTGGGCCGGGTAAGACGGGTCAGGTCTCGGTGCTTCACAACTGGGCTCGAATGTCCCACCCGAAGCGCATCGCGTTCCTGCGAGCGAAAGCCGAAGAGTACGGCCGTGACCCTCGAATGGCCCAACTCGCTGTACGGGTCATTGAAGCAAGAGGTACGCAACAGCGCGAGTACCCCAAGATGGCGGCTGCGCTGCTTGCCTTTGTGCAAGACGAGGTCTTCTACGTCAACGAGCCGGGAGAGCGCATCGCGTCACCTTGGCGGACGTTGGAATGGGGCTTGGGAGACTGTGACGACATGGCGCTGCTGCTGAACAGCCTCGCGTGCTCCATCGGTCTGCCCAACCGCTACATGCTCATCGGCCGTGTTCGCAAGACGGGCCAGATGGTACGATGGCTCGAAGGTACCCCGATGCCGAGGGGCTGGACTAGTGGTAAGGACGTCGATTGGTTTCACATCACGGCTGCGATTGGTTGGCCCTTTGGTGCGGCCGTCAAAGACCAGCACTGGGCAGAGACAGAGCCGACGCTCAAGGGGTCGCCGCTGGGCTACAGCATCGTGCGGCATGGCGTGAAGATGGGGACGCATGGCGACATGGCCCTGCCCGCTTCGGTGACCAAACCGGGAGCACTGTCTTGGTACAAGGGATTGCCACCGAACGGGGGTGACACCGGCCAGAGCGCCGAACCGGCATCTGAATACTATGGTGGCCTTGCATCGGCAGGGCTAGGGGGCTTTGGCTTGAAACGACCCGGTAGACTGTCACCCGCTCGCACCGCCCTGAACGTGGCGCCTCTCAACGTCGGAAGCGCACCCATGGCCGGCATCCCCGTGCCTGGCTTCCGTGGTAGTGGCCGTGGTCTCGATGACATCGGGGACGGGCCCTTAGACAACCCTAAGCCCTACTGGCGTCAGCTTTCCATCATTGCCGTTGAAGCCGCAGTAGGTGGCATCGCAACCTTCGTGGCCATTAGCGCAGCAGAAGCCTGGCTAGAACGCAGAAGCAAACGCCGTAAACGGTAAGGATCGCAAATATGTCACAGCCCACCTACCTCGATGACGGGGTGCATCCCCGCTTTTCCAATTTGACCGAGGCACGGCTCAAGGGCACCATCGGGGTGTCGGGTGGCGTCTTGTACGTATCACTAGACAGCGCCGCGGCGTCCTACGGTGTAATCGAGGCAGCGGGGGCTTTTGCCCCTTCGGTCTATGTCAACGATTCGTCCAGTACGCCGCAGACCCTAGCGCTGCGTGCGACGGCTACGGTCAACAACACGACCCTGACCGCACCGTCAACAGGGATCTATCGCATGGAGTCGACAATCGAGTTTGCCACGACGCCGACAAACATTGTGGCTCAAGCCCTGCTCGACCTGAATGCAATGGTGACACAGATCCAGGCGCTCACGTCGAGCGGCGGACTTTCGTCTACCATCTCGAACGGGCAGGTGATTGTACCGGGTGTCTTCGACCTGACCGGTGCCAGCACCGCGTCAGGGACGACGACGTTCGACGCCGCAGGGGACGCTGACGCCATCTTTGTGGTCAGGGTGAGCGGCACCATGACCTTCAATGCGGGCAACACCCATGCACTCGCGAACGGGGCGCAAGCCTGCAACATCTATTGGCTGCTTGCCGGCGCGGCGTCTGCAGGTGGTGGGGCAGACCTCAAAGGGAACATTATCTGTATCGCGGGCGGCATGGCTCCCGGTGGGGGCCTTGACTTAGAGGGCCGGTTGCTGTCGACCAGTGGGGCTCTGTCGCTGACTGGATCCACACAAGTCCTGCCGTCGGGCACACCCAGCACTGATCTCGCCATTGACCTCAACCTGCTGGCTGAATTTGCGTACTACACAGGCGTGGGGACAATCGCAGACTCCACCCAGGCCGGAGGTGCCGGCAGTGTCGGCAGCGGCAGCGGTGGCACAATCACATTGGGCAAGCAAGTGGGCACCATCTACACCACGACTTCCGTCGCAATGGACGTACACTTTGACGTGAAGGTCGCAGGTGTCACGCAACCCGACTGCACTCGGCACTTCGAGGGGAATTTAACCACACACGGTTCGAGTGTCATCCTGATGTGCGTCGCCTCCGTGAACGAAGGGGATACCATCCTAACGTCGTTTGAATCCACGCTTGGTGGTGTTGTCATCGGCAACCGTGGGGCTCTCGTGTGGCGGCTGGCTTGATGTGAGTGAGCGCCGTGTGAAGCGGGCGACGTGGTATACAGCCGGCAAGGTAGGAGACACTAGTGCCACTCATCGAAGTCGAACGTATCAATTTCCTGAAAGCAGAACAGCTGTTTGCACGGTCCATAGAGATCGCGAAGGAACCACAGAATTACATGCACATGGCGGAGGCCGGCATCCTGGCCGCGCGTTTGCAAGACCCTAGACTGCTCAAGACCCTGGAGCAGCTGCTAGGTTGTCTGACCCGCGAGTACGAGCACCAACTCGGTGAGACCCAGCGCCAATCAAGCGTTTCGCGTGCCGCCAAAGTGCCACCGCACGTCATCAAGGCCTACCAAAACGCCTACGAGCTGGCCGACCACCCGAAGCTCAAAAAGTGGAAACCAGACGACCCAGCGCTCCACGAATGGGCACAAGATGCGGTCGCTCACGCATGGCTTTACGCAGCGGTTGCCGAGTTTGTCGGCGCAATCGGTTAGACTGCGCTCGGTTGTGGCATTCCGCCAAGGCTGGGAGGGAAGACCCATCATGTTTATGTTCACCCGCAAGGCCGCTAAGGGCCTGTCCACCGTACTCAAAGACGTCTACGCCGATTGGCGCGCGACTGTGGCGCAGGATCTGCGCGAACACGAGGCACGGTCGGTGTCAGGCATCACTCGCAAGATGCGCGCCATTCACACGAACGCTGAAAACGCATTGCAGGATGCACTAGATCACAAACAGGAGGCGATGGCGTTGCTTGCACGCCAGCTCGACCTGTCGGAGTCACACCGCCGCGAAATGGTGAGCGCTCACACAGAGATGCTTAGCTTCATGGTCAGCCGCAGTTACACGGCAGACTCGCGTGAGGAGTGGGGCGGCTGGTCGCGGGAGCATGACATGGCCGACGTCGACCTAGACACCCTGACGGCAGAGCAGTTCGATGCGCTGCCCCTGTTCGCACAGCGTTTGGTCACGGCCATGCGCAATGACGCAGAGTTACGCAGTGTACAGTCGGCAGAAGCCTGATGGGGGCCCTGAGCTATGCGGCACAACGCCGCAATGTCGAGTTCATGGAGATCACAGGTGTAATCGAGCTTTGCCGCGCAGTGAACAGTCGGGTCTTTGACCTGATGGCCGACGGACAGAGCCCCCTGTCTAGCCTGATGGCACCAGAGCGGGAAGGACCGCCGCAGGCTTGGACAGCGCTTATTGATCGACTCTGCCAGGACTTTGAGGCCGTGAAGACCTTTGCCGCGACGGGCACCACAGAGGAACTGTGGGAACATCTGCTCAAGGCCGCGGGGCCCAAGGAGCGGAGCAAGGTATCGCGGCTACCACGACACATCCCGGTGCTCGTGGGTTGGGTTACTATAGCGGCGTGTGAGTTCGTGTATGACTACCAGGTGGCCCGTGCGCTGTCTGACTTGGCACCGGCTGTGTGGGCCTACTCGATGCTGCGGGATGACGCAGAAGGGGCAACGACGCGCAACCTTGCCCAGCAATTCCGCGACCACTACGGCAGCGACGGCGCACCGGAACAGGCTCGCCGCTTTGTTGTGAGCTTCGCGAAAGCCGGCGAGCAGTTCGCTCCCAGCGTCGATACCGGGAGCGAGTAGCGATGGAGAGGCGTCAAGTCGGCAGCGGTGGCACCCAGAGAGAGCGCGAGGCTGCTCTGGCAGCAAACGCACTTGATTGGTATGCCGCCGCTTCTTGGCTGCTGTCCCGCGCGCCTCGGGTAAGTTGGCGCCTTCGTCGCTGGCCGGCGCGACCTCCGAGCAAGGTCCGTAAAGACTGGCTGAAAGACTTGCGGGCACTCCTCGTGAAGCTCGAAAAAGGCCGAACGTCGCGAGCGTTCCAATACGCTATCCGCGAGATGATCAAGCGAGCCGACCAGCTATTGTGGCAACTGGTCAGCGCATGGTCTGACATGGCATGGGTGAAGATCAACCAGGGGACAGGGTCGGACGCGCCGAAGGCAGACATTCACCAGCATGTGATGATCAATCTGCACGAGGCCGCAGTGCGCTGGGATCCGACAACGTCTCGTTTCTCTTCGTGGGCCGGCTGGTACATTCGGATGGCGATCAATGACCCTGAGCCTCGCGACAACCTCGTGCATGTGCCAGGGCAGGAGCGCTGGTTGGCACATCGAGCTGCTCGCGCGGTCTACCGACAAGGCGCAACCTTGGCGGAGGCCGCGGCATCTTTGGGCACCACTACACACCAGCTCCAGTCCATCAGCCGTGCAATGAACCCACCGACACGAACCAGCACAGTGCAGCCACTGGGGGGCTACCCGACGGCTACGCAGGAGCGATGGGCAGCACAGGGTGAGCCGTGGGACCGAGACGCAGAGCCAGTGGACGCAGAGCACATCGAAGAATCCCTAGACCGTGCTAGATTGTGGGCGATTGTTCGCATAGAAGTAGACCACTTGCCCAGCAAGGCAGCACCCGTAGTCTGTTGGTTCTACGGGATTAAGCACCCGGTCCACAACCCCAAAGGGGAGCGTTTGGCCTACGCACAGATCATCGACAGGCAGGCCTACACATCGAGTTGGATTCAAGCCATCCTAACCAAGAGTCGGCGGATGTTGCGAGTGCGCTTGGCGTTCCGAATGGACACACTGCAAGCCGTGTCATGGTTCGTGGCTGGGGAGCACAGCGACAAGATCCACGCGTGGGCACACAAGACCGTAGATGCCCTAGCCTCGGGTGACGTCGAAGCCCACCATGTAGAATCCGCGCTCAAGGCATTATTCCGCCTCGGGTATGCGGTGCCTATGCCGCCAGGTGGCCACCTACAGGGCTACTGCAAAGCCAAGCCAAGCGCGACACAAAGCCAGAGCCAGCCCACGATGGGCAGCACGACGACCGCGAGCAAGCCGCAGGTGATGTCTACCCAAGATGCCTCGATAGACAGCGCGGCGGGCTGAACGAGCGGTAGTGGTGTGACATCCACGTCCTCGTCCGACCAGTAGGTCAGATCATACTCGCCGTTGGATTCGTCGTGTATCTTTCGCATGGTGCGCTCCGTGAGAGTGTTTCGCCAGCGGCACGATACCGCTGGCGGGTTGGATTAGCAAGTCGTTCGCGTGTAGTAGGCGGGACGCTGTGCCGCTAGACTAGGAGCAGCCTTGCAGACGTGTGAGGTGGCACACGCGAATTACCGCGAAACTGGAGTCGGCCTATGCCCTTGATCAACGCGCGAAAGTACGGCGACGCCGGAGCTTGGTCCCGCTGGAAGAATCTACCGGGTATGCAGCCCGTCTCCAAAAGCGTACCCAGTAAGAAGCCACACCAGGCATTCGCCACGCCACCTAGCCCCAGAAAGGTGCCGCAGCGCGTGATGCTGACGACCGAAAAGACACCGGCTTTCATACGCCCGGTGGCGATTCCTACGTCCAACTTGCAAAAGCCCGCATCCGACTACAATAAGCAGATCGTACCCGGCGGGTACTACAAGGCGCCTAGCGTCATTGCGTCGGCACCCACACCAGGTGTACAGGTCTTCGGCAGGGGTCTACAGCCCATGCAGGCCTCCATCAGCAACAAGGGCACTCTGACCAGTCCTCAAGCGTCCACGGCTCGTGGACTACCGCAGGGCCTGCCTCGCTACCACGCTTCGGGGCCTTCGGCGCTCACGCCTTCCGTGCCGTGGAAGCCGGGTGGCACGTCCATGCACGTCCCGCCCCAGCAGGGCGGTGGACCTGGTCCGAAGTTCTTGGGCGCCGGCTACCAGCCAGGTGTCACCATGGACATGCGGTATGGCCCCGTCATCCAAGAAGAAGTCACACCGGCTGACATGAGCAAGCCGGGAGACGTCGGTGCCCACTTCGGGCGTAAGAACCAAAGTGGCTTGCCGCCGGAACCCACCATCGAAGCCGGCTCTACTGCGGCCGTGCCCGCGAAGCCCGTGCCATGGAAGTGGATTGGTTTGGCTGCAGGGGCGGCGGTGCTGGGCCTTGTAGCCTTTGGAGGGCGATAATGTCACGCTACGGTAACCTCGGCAACGTCTCACGGCCCCGTGGTGGCGTCATGGCCATCGGCAAGGTTGGGCCCCGTCAGGCTCACGGCTACCGCAACTGCTTCGGCATGGTCGGCAGCAATCTTAGTGGCTATGCCGGAATGTTGGGGGCCCCTAGCGGACCCGTGACGCTGGCGAACATCCGCCCAGGTGCGGCCTACGGCGACGTCGGCGCAAAGTACGAGGGCCGCACACCTATGCACGGCCTGTATGGCGGAAACAAGGGCAGCAACGGCGGCGGCAAGTCTCCGATGCCAAGTGGCGGCGGCGGCGGCGGCGGCGGCG
>Ga0114914_1000004_pt1 | contig 207765 bp, 185 predicted proteins | sample MalvirAntarct_38_FD_89689 | JGI IMG/M metagenome (GOLD analysis project Ga0114914, IMG submission 89689) | Marine viral communities from the Global Malaspina Expedition - Malaspina viral metaG Antarct_38 | ecosystem: Environmental > Aquatic > Marine > Oceanic | place: Orkney Island (southeast)... | reverse complement strand
GGACTGGGCGGCGTTTCTGCGGGCCCACAATATCGAACACTCGATGAGCAGGCGCGGGAATTGCCATGACAATGCGCGCGTCCATTGTCCTCGGACCAATGGCGGACAAAGACTTGCCTGAGAGCTTCTTCAACCTGCTCAAACGGGAACGCAACGGGGAAACCCAAGCTGCTCCCGCGCACCATTTAAACCCTCCGTTGAAAACTTCCCCGCCGTAGACGCCGACGTTGGCTCCTTCCGCTTCCGATGATCCTCCGGCTTGCAGTTTCCGCTTCTTGGCGCGAGGCTGCGATCGTGGGCGTTCGCTTTTGGGAGAAGCGGCGTGGACAGCATATTTGGGGGAGGACAGGCCGATGGCGGTTGATGCGGGGCGGTTGACGGATTTTGCGACGGCTATTTTGGCGCATGCAGGGAAGGATGCAGGGCGGGCGGCGAAGGTTGCGGCGCGGTTGGTGGGGGCTAATCTGGCAGGGCATGACAGCCACGGGGTGGGGATGATACCCGCCTATGTGGACGGTATTCTTGCAGGGCAGTTGGACCCTGCGGCCGATATCGAGCTGGTGCAGGACAAGGGGCCGTTCGTCTTGGTCGATGGCCGCCGTGGCTTTGGCCATATCGTGGCAGAGCAGGCGATGACGCTGGCGATTGATCGTGCGCAGGCCCACCATTTCGCGATGCTGTCCTTGCGCAACAGCTTCCACCTTGGGCGGTTGGGCGACTGGGGCATCATGGCGGCGGAGGCGGGGTTTATCTGCATCTTTTACGCGAATGTTCAGTCCGCGCGCCCCCTCGTGGCACCGTTCGGCGGCAGTGATGCGCGGTTTGTCACCAACCCTTATTGCACGGCGATACCGGCGACCGAAAAGCATCCGATGTTTGTGCTGGATATGGCGACCAGTACCATCGCCATGGGCAAGGCGCGTGTGGCTCAGCTTAGCGGCAATCCTGCGCCCGAAGGGGCGTTGATTGATGCGCAGGGCAATGCCACGCGTGATCCATCGGTGGTATTTGACGGTGCGGGCGGGGCGTTGACGGCCTTCGGGCAGCATAAAGGGTTCGGGCTCGCCTTGCTGGGGGATATCTTAGGTGGATCGTTCAGCGGGGGCGGGGCCTATGCACCCGAGCGCGAGGTGCCCGACCGGATCGTGAACAACATGATGGCGATCTTGATCGATCCGAATGTCTTTGGTCTTGCGCAATGCTTTGGTGTGGATGTGGACAGCTATACAGATTGGGTCAAAGCATCCCCGGCGGCGCCCGGAACGGCGGGGGTGCAGTTCCCCGGCGACCCCGAAAGGCGCAGCACGGCAGAGCGATCGGCCAAGGGTATTCCGCTGGATCCAGGCACATTGGCGCAACTGTCGGAGGCGGCGCGCAAGGCGGGTGTTCCCGCGTCAGAACATCTCTGCTCTACCTCTGATTGACGCCACCCTGCGCAATCGCGCCTCTCGCGGTCTTTTGTTGACTCAAGGAAAGGCGCGCTCTTATCCTTTTCCACAGGGCGGAACCACGTTTCACAAGAAAACGGGCCGCTAACCTTGCCGCAAACGCGAATGTTTTGCGCCGCAGGAATTTCTGGGAGGAAAGATATGAACGTATTGAAGACGACGGTCGTGGCATTTGGGTTCACGGCTTCCATGGCGTTCGCGCAGGATCTGGACCTGCCGCGTCAACTGAGCTGGACAGCCTATGACACCGGGTCGGCGGGCTATAATCAGGCCGTGGCAATCGGTGCTGCGTTGCAAGATGCCGCGGGGGTGAACCTGCGCGTGCTGCCGGGCAAGAACGACGTGTCGCGCACAGAGCCATTGCGTCAGGGGCGGGTTGAATTCTCGGCCACGGGTGTGGGCGGTAGTTTTATGGCGCAGGAAGGTGTGTTTGATTTCGGGGCCGAAAACTGGGGCCCGCAGCCGATCCGCGTGCTGCTGGCGAACAACGGCGGCGCGATCAACCTTGCGGTCGGTGTCGCGGGCGATCTGGGGATCGAGACCTATGCCGACCTCAAGGGGAAGCGCGTGTCCTATATCGTGGGTGCCCCTGCGTTGAACGTGAACACCGAAGCCTATCTGGCCTATGGCGGCTTGACCTGGGACGATGTGGAGCGGGTTGATTTCGGCGGGTTCGGGGCCAGCTGGACCGGCCTGATCGAAGGGCAGGTCGATGCGGCTTTTGCGTCGACCAACTCGGGCAAGGCATATGAGGCCGAAGCGGGGCCGCGCGGGCTGTTCTGGCCGCCGATTGATCCCGACGACACCGAGGGTTTCGCCCGCATGCAGGAAATTGCCCCCTTCTTCACGCTGAACAAAGCCAAGGTCGGGGCCACCATCGACGGGACCGACGGCTATCAGGGCGCGGGCTATGCCTATCCGGTGCTGACCTCGATTGCGGCCACGGACGAAGCGCTGGTCTATAATATGACCAAGGCGATGGTAGAGCTGTTCCCGAAATATGACGGCAATTCCCCCGGCATCGGTGGCTGGGCGCTGGACAAGCAGAACATGGAATGGGTGGTGCCCTACCACGAAGGGGCGATCCGCTATTTCGAAGAAGTGGGCGCTTGGTCCGACACCGCGCAGGCGCATAACGACAAACTTGTGAAACGCCAAGAAGCGCTGGCCGCGGCATGGGAAGCGACGAAAGCATCCAACCCCTCTGACTGGGAAGCCGCCTGGTCCGAGGCGCGCCGCAAGGCCTTGGCAGACGGCGGGTTCTCTGTCGTTTTCTGAACCTTTCCAAAGTTTGGGGCGGGCTGGTCATGGTGCCGGCCCGTTCCTGCTGTGCCGCTCACCGGCCCGTACCCCCTAATATGAAAGCGTTTTTATGACCGATCCCGATACATTGCGCGCCCCGCAGCCGAAGTTCGAGGAGGTGGCGATTGACGGTGCCACCCCGGCAGAGCGGATCTCGGGGGTGGCACGTTGGGTCGTGGTGATCACCACGCTGCTGTCGCTGGTGCTGGTGGTGAACCAGTTGTTCAACCTTCAGCTTTTCGGGATTGTGCTGATCGACGGGCGGTATCTGTATATCCTCGGGGGGATGTTCCTGGCGTTGACGTTCCTGATCTTTCAGGCCCGCGGCGGCAAGGGGGGGGAGCCGACACTGCTGGACTGGGTGCTGTTTGCCGCTTCGGTCGGGACCACGGGCTATCTGGCGCAGACCGCACAGCAGAACCTGTCGCAGGGGTGGGAATATGCAGCCCCTGAAACGGCGCAATATGTCTCGGTCATATTCTTCTTTCTGATCCTAGAGGCAACGCGACGGGCAGGGGGGCTGGTGCTGTTCCTGATCGTCACCCTCTTTGCCTTTTATCCGACATTCGCGGGCCACGTGCCGGACCCGTTTTCGGGCTTTCAAAGCACGTTTCTGCAAACGGTACCTTACCATATCTATTCCGCCGAAAGCTCTTTCGGCATTCCGATGAAGGCGTTTGGCGGTGTTGTCATCGGGTTCATCCTGTTCGGCGCGGTGCTGCAACGGACCGGCGGCGGGCAGTTTTTCAATGATCTGGCGCTTGGCCTCGTGGGCGGCTACCGCGGGGGCGCGGCGAAGGTCTCTATCTTTGCCAGCGGCTTTATGGGGTCGATGTCCGGCTCTGTCATTTCGAATGTCTTGACCACGGGCGCGGTGTCCATCCCCGCGATGCGCAAGACCGGATTCTCGGCCAAGACCGCCGCCGCGACAGAGGCCTGCGCCTCGACTGGCGGGGTATTGATGCCGCCGATCATGGGGGCGACGGCCTTTGTCATGGCGTCCTTCCTGTCACGCCCCTATGTCGAAATCGCCTTGGCCGCTGCGATCCCTAGCGTATTGTTCTACTGGGGTCTGTTTGCGCAGATCGACGCCTACTCCGCGAAACGCGGGCTGCGTGGTTTGCCCAAGCCTGACCTTCCGCGCCTGCGTCAGGTGATGATCGAGGGCTGGCCCTATATCTTCGTCTTCGCGCTGCTGCTCTATATGATGATCGGGCTGCGGCAGGAATCCTCTGCGCCCTTCTATGCGACGGCGCTGCTGTTGGTCGTGAACCAGTTCCGCGCCAGCCATCGTCTGAATCTGAGCCGCCTTGGCAATATGATTGTCGGTGTCGGCATGGGGCTGTCAGAACTGACCGCGATCCTGCTGGGGGTCGGGCTGATCGTGGGGTCGTTCTCGGCCACGGGGCTGGCGGGCACATTGGTGAACGAGCTGGTGTTTCTTGCCGGCGACAGCACGTTGATCCTGTTGCTGATGGGGGCGATCACCGCCTTTATCTTCGGCATGGGGATGACGGTGACGGCCTGCTATATCTTCCTTGCGGTGGTGCTGGCCCCCGCGCTTGAGGCAGGCGGGCTGAACCAGCTGGCAGTGCATCTGTTCATTCTCTACTGGGGCATGGTCAGCTATATCACACCGCCGGTCGCGCTTGGCGCTTTTGCGGCCTCGACCATGGCGGGGTCCAACCCGATTGCCACGGGGTTCGAGGCGATGCGCCTTGGCGGTGTCATCTATATCGCGCCCTTCTTCTTTGTGCTGAACCCTGCGTTGATTGGTCAGGCCCCCGCGTGGGAGGTCGTCGTCGCGCTTGGCTGTGCGATGATCGGGGTGACCCTGATCTCGGCGGCGCTGCAGGGTTACATCAGCCTTGTTGGCCCGATTGAAGGCCGTGGGGCGCTACCGATGCGGGTGGCGCTGTTCTTTGGCGGCGTTCTGATCGCCATGCCGCAGAATGATCTGGCCGGTTTGGGCTACAGCCTGTCCTTTCTCATCGGGGTCGCCCTTTGTGCACTGCCGATGTTGCGGGCGTGGCAGGCGACCTCCGCCGCGCGCGTCACCCCCTAAGGGGAAGGTGCCGGTGCGCGCTTGTCGCGCGCCTGTCCCCGCAGCCGTGTGCCTGCCGGTTACATTTTAGGCGATCCCGATCTTTGGTGCCAAAAAATGAGGCGCGGCTAGGGGCGTGTCCTGTGACATGCCATTTTTTCTAGCGACTCCGCCACTGCCCTAGGCATCTTGGCCTTGTGCCGACACAGGCAACACCGTCGCACGGCAAGCGATCCTGGCAGATGTAACAAGCCATGCGACGATCACAACAATATGCTGCGCCTCCTGTCTAACGTGCTTGGGGGCCCCGGAAAAGTGCGTTCTGACGCGCGGGGTAGCAGCGCCAACAGGGGATAGAAGATGACAACATTCACCAAACTCGCCGCCTGCGCGACCGCCGCATTGATGGGCTCCACCTCGCTGGTGATGGCGCAGGACTGTGCCGATCCGGTCAAGGTCGGCGTGCTGCACTCGCTGTCGGGGACCATGGCGATTTCCGAGACGACGCTGAAAGACACCATGCTGATGTTGATCGACGCGCAGAACGAAAAGGGTGGCGTATTGGGCTGCGAGATCGAGGCGGTCGTGGTTGACCCTGCCTCCGACTGGCCTTTGTTCGCAGAGAAGGCGCGCGAGCTGCTGACCGTGAACGAGGTCGACGTGATCTTTGGCAACTGGACCTCTGTGTCGCGCAAATCCGTGCTGCCCGTGATTGAAGAGCTGAACGGCCTGCTGTTCTACCCCGTGCAATACGAGGGCGAGGAATCATCCAAGAACGTGTTCTACACGGGTGCCGCGCCCAACCAGCAGGCGATCCCTGCGGTTGATTACTTCCTCGAAGAGCTGGGGGTCGAGAAATTCGCCCTGCTCGGGACCGACTATGTCTACCCGCGTACCACCAATAACATTCTGAAATCCTATCTGATGTCCAAAGGCATTGCCGAAGAAGACATCTTTGTGAACTACACCCCGTTTGGCCATTCCGATTGGGCCACGATCGTGGGCGATGTCGTGGCACTGGGCCAGGACGGCAAGCAGGTTGGCGTTGTGTCGACCATCAACGGTGACGCGAACATCGGTTTCTACAAAGAGCTCGCCGCGGCGGATGTGTCGGCGGATGATATCCCCGTCGTTGCCTTCTCGGTGGGCGAGGAAGAGCTGTCGGGGCTCGATACATCGAACCTTGTCGGGCATCTGGCGGCGTGGAACTACTTTATGTCCGCAGACACCCCTGCAAACGCTGAGTTCATCGAACAGTGGAAAACATCCATCGGCGACGACAAACGCGTGACCAATGACCCGATGGAGGCGCATTACATCGGCTTCAACATGTGGGTGAATGCGGTTGAACAGGCGGGCACAACCGATGTCGATGCCGTGCGCAGCGCGATGTACGGGCAGACCTTCCCGAACCTGACCGGCGGCACCGCCGAGATGCTGGTGAACCACCACCTGTCCAAACCCGTGCTGATCGGCGAGATCACGGCAGACGGTCAGTTCGACATCATCAGCCAGACCGATCCGGTGCCCGGCGATGCCTGGACAGACTTCCTGCCCGAAAGCGCTGTGCTGACCTCCGATTGGAAAGATCTGGAATGCGGCATGTACAACACCGAAACGGAAACCTGCGTTCAGCTGACCTCTAACTACTGATCCTGAACGCCGGGGCGGGCAGGCTGACTGGCCGCCCCATCACCTTATTTCCCAGACTTACCACAAGGGTTCCCTATGTTCCGCCACCTGTTAATGCTCCTCTGTTGGGTGGGCATCGTGGGAACGGCACAGGCGCAAGATTTGCAGCCCGTGCTTCAAGCTCATGCCGATGAAATTGCCAAACCCTCGCGCAGCTCTGTCTCTGTCGCGCTGGATGATCTGGTTGCCTCCGGTGCGCCGCAGGTCAGCGCGTTTCTTGAACGCTGGCAGGACAAAGGGGTCTGGCAACGCGACGCGGATGGTGTGTTCTTTTTCGGCACCGAGACAGGCGACACGCTGGCCTTGCGCGATATCGACAGCGATGCGGAAAGCACGGCACCAGCAAGCGGGTTTTCGCAGCTGAAACCCAATGGCGGTGTGCGCCGCCTGATCGGCACCGCGCTTGTCCAGTTCCAACTGACCGACCCTGATCTTGCACGCCGTCAAAGTGCCGTCGATTCCATCGCCCGCCGCCCGGAGGCGGACCAACTGGCCCCCCTGCGCGCCTCAATCGAGGCAGAGACAGACGCTGCGCTGAAGGCCCGCAAGATCCAGCTGACCAACTTCCTCTCTGCCAGTTTTGGCGACACAGCCGCCGACCGTATCGCGGCGATCACATCAATGGCCAGCGATACCTCGATCGAGGCGCGGGCGGTGATGAACCAGATTCTGTCGACCAAAACAGCGACTCCGTCTGAAACACCCAGCGGCAACGTCGCGCGGGTGCTGTCACCGGGAGAGGATATTTCACCCGATGCGGCCTATGCGCAGCTTGTGGCGGCTGATCTGGCCCCGGCGCGTGTGCCCCCCGCCGCGATCCGCGACGCTTTGGCGGCGAACGTTGTCAACGGGCGTGTGGGTGGCATCCCGACAGCGCGGCTGAATACCGATGCGGCGCGTGCGACGGCCTATGCCGCACTCGCCGTTGCGGGCACCGTGCCGCCGCTGGTGACTGCGCGGGACCAGCAAGATGCCATCGCGGGCATGGCGTTCTACGAGGTGTATGACGAGCCCGACAGCGCCGTCACAGACGCCGCGCGGGCCGCGCTCGACAGCATCGAGACCCGCGTCGCCGCCGCGCAAACCGTTGACCTGACGCTGGACGCGCTGTCGCTCGCGTCGATCTATTTCCTTGCCGCTATCGGCCTTGCCATCACCTTTGGCGTCATGGGGGTCATCAACATGGCCCATGGCGAGTTTATCATGATGGGGGCCTATACCGGCTATGTCGTGCAGCTGTTCGTGCCCGATTACACGCTGTCGATCATCATCGCCCTGCCGCTGGCCTTTGCGGTCACATTCGCCGCCGGTGTGGTGATGGAGCGGTTGGTGATCCGGCACCTCTACCACCGTCCGCTGGAGACGCTGCTGGCGACTTTCGGCATCTCTATCGCGTTGCAGCAACTGGCCAAGAACATCTTTGGCACGCAGGCACGCCCGCTGACCTCTCCGGCTTGGCTGGACGGGGCGTGGGTGATCTCGGATGTGATCCAGATCAGCTATATCCGCATCGCGATCTTCGTGTTGGCGCTGCTGTTCCTGGGGCTGATCCTGTTTGTGCTGAAACGCACCCGACTGGGGCTAGAGGTGCGCGCGGTGACGCAGAACCCCGGTATGGCGGCCAGTATGGGCATCAACCCCGACCGTATCAACATGATGACCTTTGGCCTTGGCTCGGGCATCGCGGGGATCGCGGGGGTAGCCATCGGGCTTTATGCCAAGGTCACGTCCGAGATGGGGGCCGATTACATCGTGCAATCCTTCATGACCGTGGTCGTGGGCGGCGTGGGCAACGTCTGGGGCACGCTAGCCGGGGCCTCGCTCATCGGGTTCCTGCAAAAGGGGATCGAATGGTTCAACCCGTCCAATACCCTCGCGGCACAGACCTATATGGTGCTGTTCATCATCCTGTTCATTCAATTCCGTCCCAAGGGCATCGTTGCCCAAAAGGGTCGGGCAGCGGCGGATTGATCCATGCGTAAAACATTCATTTCTGAAAACCCTTCCGTCCTGTGGTTCATTGCGCTGTTGGGGCTGTTTACCCTCGCGGTCGCCATCGGGTCAGAGGCGACAGGCACGGGCCTGATCTCTACCTCTATGGTCAAGACCTTGGGCAAGACGCTGTGCCTGTGTCTCATCGCCATCGCGATGGATGTGGTCTGGGGCTACTGCGGTATCCTGAGCCTCGGTCATTTCGCTTTCTTCGGCATCGGCGGTTATGCCATCGGCATGTGGCTGATGTATGCACGGACCGAAGGCATCGTGTTGTCGAACCTTGAAGGTCAGGTGATCCCGCCCACACCGCAAGAGGTGCAGGACGCCATCGGCAACCAGATCTTCGGCGTCGTTGGCAGCTCTGACTTTCCGTGGCTTTGGGCCTTCTCCGACAGTCTGTTCCTGCAACTGCTGATGGTGGTGATTGTGCCGGGGCTGCTTGCGCTGGTCTTTGGCTGGCTGGCATTCCGCAGCCGTGTCACGGGCGTTTACCTGTCGATCCTGACGCAGGCGATGACGCTGGCGCTGTCGCTGTGGCTGTTCCAGAACGACAGCGGCCTGCGCGGCAACAACGGGCTTTCCGGTTTGCAGAATATTCCGGGGTACGAAGACACCTCGCAGGCGACCATCAGCCTTGTGTTCTTTATGGGGTCGGCGCTGGCGCTGGCGCTTGGGTATATCCTGTTTGCATGGGTGGTATCGGGCAAGATGGGCAGCGTGGTGCAAGGCATCCGCGATAACGAGGCCCGCGTCCGCTTCCTTGGCTACCGTGTGGAACGCTACAAGCTGTTTATCTTTACCCTGACCGCCGTGATCGCCGGTATCGCCGGGGCGCTTTATTACCCGCAGGCCGGCATCATCAACCCGGCAGAGATCGCGCCGATTGCATCGATCTATCTGGCGGTCTGGGTCGCGATTGGCGGGCGCGGGCGGCTTTACGGCGCGGTGATCGGGGCGGCATTCGTATCCTTGCTGTCCAGCTGGTTCACGGGCGGCGGTGCCCCTGCCATCAATCTGGGGTTCTATACGATCCTATGGACCGACTGGTGGCTGGTACTGCTTGGCGTATCCTTTGTTTGCGTCACCTTGTTCTTCCCCAAGGGGATCGGCGGCCTGTTTGATTATCTGGTGAGGAAACCGTCATGAACGATACCCTGTTAGAAGTCTCCGGCGTGTCGAAATCCTTTGACGGGTTCAAGGCGATCAACAACCTGTCGATCCAGATCGCAGAGCCGGAACTGCGCGCTGTGATCGGGCCGAATGGGGCGGGCAAGACCACCTTTATGGACATCATCACCGGCAAGACGCGCCCCGACAGCGGCCATGTCGTCTGGGGGGAGCGGAATATATCGCTGCTTGGTATGTCAGAGGCGGATATCGCGAACGAAGGGGTGGGGCGCAAGTTTCAGAAACCCACCGTGTTCGAGGCGCAGACCGTGCGGCAAAACCTTGCGATGGCGCTGAAGAACCCGAGGGGGCCGCTGGCCGTCCTGCTGCACCGCAAGACCCCGTCCAACGCTGCGCGGATCGAAGGCATCGCGGCAGAGATCGGCCTGACCGACAGCCTGACCCGCATCGCCGGCGAGTTGAGCCACGGCCAGAAGCAATGGCTTGAGATCGGCATGCTACTGGCGCAGGAGCCGCGCCTGCTGCTGGTCGACGAACCCGCCGCCGGCATGACGGTTGAGGAACGCGAAAAGACCACCGATATTCTGAAACGTGCCGCCAAGACCCGCGCCGTGGTAGTGGTCGAACATGACATGGAATTCGTGCGCAGGCTCGACTGCAAGGTCACGGTGCTGCACGAAGGATCGGTGCTGGCCGAAGGCAGTCTTGACCACGTGACATCCAACCCGAAAGTGATCGAAGTTTATCTGGGGCGCGGCCATGCTTGAAGTTGAAAATCTTGACCTGCACTATGGTCAAAGCCGCATTCTTTACGAGGTGTCTTTTCAGGCCCCCAAGGGGCAGATCACGACCTTGATCGGTAACAACGGGGTGGGCAAGACCTCCACCCTCAAGGCGATTGCCGGGCGGCATCCGGCGTCGGCGGGCACGATCACCGTTGATGGAACTTCCGTGCGTTTGACCACGGCCTTTCAGGCGGCGAATGCGGGCATTGCCTATGTGCCACAGGGGCGCGAGGTTTTCCCGATGATGACGGTGGAGGAGAACCTCGAGACGGGGTTTGCCTGCCTGCCCAAGGCCGACCACCACATCCCAGATCACATCTACGATCTGTTCCCTGTCTTGCGGGATATGAAAGCGCGGCGCGGGGGGGATCTGTCGGGCGGGCAGCAGCAGCAGCTTGCCATCGCACGGGCGCTGATCACGCGACCGCGGGTCTTGTTGCTGGACGAACCGACTGAAGGCATCCAGCCCAATGTGATCCAGCAGATCGAGGATGCGCTGCGGTTGCTGCGCACCCAAGGCGAGATGGCAATTGTATTGGTCGAACAGAATGCCGATTTCGCCTATGCGCTGGGCGACAGCTTTATCGTGGTCGAAGGCGGGCGCAACGGGCCGCGCAAGCTGAAGGCCGATTACACCAAGGACATGTTGATCGCCGATCTGGCGCTTTAGGCCACCATCGCCACGTCGGGGTCTTCGGTCGAGGGGCAGGTGAACCAGAATACGGTTTCCTCCCCCGGCACACTGTCGAACCCGATTTCCCCGCCCATGGCCTCTACCAGATGGCGCGAGATATTGAGCCCAAGCCCGGTGCCACCGCGCTGTCGCGTGTTCGATGCCTCGGCCTGCGAGAACGGCTGGAAGATGCGTTCGCGGAACTCCTCCGAAATGCCGTTGCCCAGATTGGTGACAGAGATTTTGGTCATGTCGCCCACCGGCGCTGTGGTCACGGTCACGGCGGTTTCGGGGTAGGCGAACTTGCAGGCATTGGACAAGAGGTTGGTCAGCACCTGCATGATGCGGTTCTTGTCGGTCAGCACATGGTGATCGGGATCGGGCGTGTCTACGTCGATCTCGACCTTCCACTCGCTGGCATAAGGCTCTACCTGCTCGGCGGCGAGGGTGACGATATCGCCCAGCTTTTCCGGTTTCGGCACAACGGTCATGCTGCCTGCGTTGATCTTTTCCATGTCCAGAATGTCATTCACCAACGCGACAAGCCGGTCGCAGTTGGCCGTGGCGATCTGCACCAGACGCACCGCGCCGGCATCCGGATCGTCCTGTGTCTGGGCCTCGAGCAGCCCCAACGCCCCCTTGATAGAGGTCAGCGGCGTGCGCAGTTCGTGGCTGACGGTGGCGACAAAGTCGTGCTTCATCTGTTCAAGTTTGTTGCTTTCGGTGATGTCGATCTGGATACCCAGCATCCTCAGGGCGCGCCCGTTCTTCGCCCGCTCTACCACGACCGCATCCGATTTGATCCAGCGCCAGTTGTCCTGACCAACGCGGATGCGAAAGCGGGCCTCGGCGCGGTCGGTCATCCCGTTCAGACAGGCGAGTTCGATCTTCTTGACCACCGCCGCATCGTCGGGATGCACATGCCGCATCTTATCGTAATAAGGGTTCTGACAGGCGGGGTCAGCGGGGTGATGCATGATGTCGCGCCATGTGTCCGACACCACAGATGTGCCATTTTCCAGATCAATGTCAAAGACCCCGATATGCGCACTGCTGAGCGCGAGGCTCCACCGTTGTTCGGTTTCCGCGATCTTGAGCGTGCGGCGTTCGCTGTCGGTGATATCGCGCAGCATCAAGGTGATACGCGTCTCTGCGTCGGCGGTAAGCCAGGTGTTCTTCTCGACCTCAAGTGTGCGGGGTTCTGTCGTACCTTTGTGGGGCGGCACCACGACTTTCACACCGCCGTCGGCGCGGTGGATGTCGACCTCGGGGAGCAGGTCTTGCACGAAGTCGCCCGTCGCGTCCTTGCGGTGCCCGGCAGCGATCAGATGCTGTCGCGCGGCATCGTTCAGATGCAGGATTTCCCCCGATTGCCGGACCGAGATAATCGGCAGCATCGCGTTTTCGAGGATCGATCGTTTCTCTTGGTGCTGCGTCTCAAGCTCGCGGGTTTTGTCGGCCACCGTCTGGTTGATTGTCAGATTACGTTTCAGGATCACCGACTGGATGATCAGGATCAGCGCCGTGATGGTCAGCGACAGCGCCAGCACGATCCATTTGGCGTTGTTCGGTTGCGCGGCCTCGAAGGCCGGGGTGCTGGCCCAGTGCAGGGTCATGCGTTGGCCATAGCCCGTATGGTCACGCGAAAACTCAAAGGCCGGGGCGGGGGCATCGCTGGCGACGGTTGGATCGTGCTGGAACGGGGTGCCATTCTCATCATAGAAGGACACATCCAGCGTGATGAGGTCATTTTGCGCGGCGAAGAGATCGCTAAAGATTTCGTCCACGTCGACCATCGCAAAGGCGACGCCCAGAAACGCCGCATCCGGATCGCGGGTGCCGTCAGAAGCGGTGCCGGGGCGGAAAATCGGTTTGATCAGCAGGGCATGGCAGTTTTCACCGTGGAGCGCAGGGGTTGTCGAAAGCGTCTTGCCGCTTGCATAGGTGGCGAGGGCCGTGGCCAGAAGATCTGAGTTGCTTGAAAACTCTGTCCCGACCATGCCGGCGAAGTTTTCCGTCGGTGTGGCGCGCTGGATCACGAAATCCTTCAGCGTGCCATCGGTTTCGTCATACACAGGGACGGCAAAGCCGATGGCGTCCAGCACGTAGGAACCGTCTGCAATATGGACCGACGTAGCGTAGGTCTCCATATCCTGCGCCGTCACCTCGTCAGAGGCAGCGACAAAGCCCGCGACACCGTCGAGCGTCCTGCCGTATTCGTCGGCGCGCCGCCCCATTGACGACAACCCTTGGCTGACCAGCGCGTGAAACCTGTCCTGCGCTTGGACCTGCACAGTATTGCCCGCCACAAAGAAGAACAAAAAGGAAAGCCCGATGCAGACGCAAAGGGTAAACAGTTGAAAGTAGGCTAGCTTGCGCGGAATTGTCATCGTTGCCCTGTCACTCAGTCCTGCACAGAGGGTTGTACGCTCTGCATCTCTTGAAATTCTCTGCCATCGTTAATGGTTTCTGAAACTGGCGGAATTATGGCGCTGTTGCTCATTTCACACAAAGCGCTTGCGGCCTTGGACGTGTTTGCAGCGCATATACCAAGGGTGTTTCGGGAACCCGCCGCTGTTTCGGGTCGTTTGTCTTGGGGATGTGATCAAATAGCCACGTGAGAACGGGCCTTTTGTGCTCCCGCTGATTCAGTAATGAGTAAGGAAGAACCCATGGAAGAAGTCGACGCCAACCCCGGCCTGATTTTCGATAAACTTGACGGCTGGTTGGACGGCTTTTTCAGATTGCTCCCGAATATCGGCGTCGCGCTGGTTGTGGTCGTGGTGTTCTGGTTTCTGGGAATGGGCATCGGCGCGCTGATCCGCAAATCCGCCGGGCGCCGCGGACGCGAGAACTTGGGCGACGTGGGCGGGGCACTGATGCGGTGGGCCGTGACTATTATCGGCTTCATGCTGGCGGTGACCATCGTCGCCCCGACGGTCACACCGGGGGATCTAATTGCCGGTTTGGGCGTCAGCTCTGTCGCGATCGGCTTCGCGTTCAAGGATATTTTGCAGAACATGCTGGCAGGTATCCTGATCCTGCTGCGTCAGCCCTTTGAAGTCGGCGACCAGATCGTGTCGGGCGGGCATGAAGGCACGGTCGAAAAGATCGAGACCCGCGCCACGATGATCAAAACCTATGACGGTCGCCGCGTGGTGATCCCGAATTCGGACATTTATACAGACAGCGTGGTGGTCAATACCGCCTTTGACACGCGCCGGTCGGAATATGACATCGGCATCGGCTGCAGCGACGACTGGGATACCGCGCGCAAGGTCATGCAGGATGCCTGCGCCAGCGTTGAGGGTGTAGAGACCGACCCAGCCCCCGAAACGATACCGGTCGAACTGGGCGATTCCGCCAACATCGTCCGCTTGCGGTGGTGGACGAAGTCGGACCGTGCGTCGCAGATCCATACCTTCGGGGCGGTGCTGCAGGCAGTCTATAAAGCGCTGGATGAAAAAGGGATCGATATGCCCTATCCAACGCAGGTGCATCTGTTCCACGACCAGACCGAAGCGACCGACGGCGACCGCCGCGCGCAGCGCGAGGGGTGGCCCGCAGGCGAGGGCGACGTGCCGAAATCGCGCGCTCAGCAACGCGACGAGAAAGAAGAGAAAGCGCGTCGATCCGACGCCTGATCAATCCAGAGAAGAAGGGATTATATGTTTTTCGACAACACGGTACTGGATGTTCTGGCCCGCGGCTTCGTGCTCAGCGGTGTGGCGCTGATCTGGATCATCCTCATGGTTCGGATCGTCGGGCTCAATTCCTTCTCCAAAATGACGAACTTCGACTTTGTGACCACCATCGCCTTCGGCTCTTTGCTGGCGGGGGCGGCGCAAGCGTCGGATTGGAAAGCCTTCTTCCAGACTTTGGTCGCGACCGCTTGCCTGTTCCTTTTCCAGTTCACGCTGTCCTATCTGCGCCGTCGGTCAGAAACCGCTTTGCATACCATCCAGAACGCGCCGGTCTATCTGATGGAGAACGGCAAGATCTGTGAAGAGGCGATGCGGGTCAATCGTGTGTCACGCAGTGACCTGATGGAGAAGCTGCGCGAATCCAACGTCATGCGGCTGAGCGATGTGCGTGCCGCCGTGTTCGAGACGACGGGCGAAGTCTCTGTTCTATGCGGGGACGAGGTGGATGACGCGATGCTGGAATACGTCCAACGCGTCTAACCGATATACCTGAGTATTTAAGTCGCTTGTGGCGGCGGGCGTTTTGCGCGATCTGTGGGTTATGCCTGTGACCTTATCAGATTTCGAAGCCTCCGCCCACGCGACCCTTGCCGCTGATGTGTTTGCCTACCTTGAAGGTGGCGCAGAAGGGGAGCTGTCGCTGCGCCAGAACCGCGCCAGCTTTGGCCGGATAGGATTGTTGCCGCGCCTGTTGGCTGACTGTGCAGGCGGCCATACGCGCACGACGATATCGGGGCAGCCCGCGGCGCATCCGATCATGGTCGCGCCGATGGCGTTCCAACGGCTGTTCCACACCGAAGGCGAAACTGCGACGGCACTGGCCGCTGCCGCGCAGGAGGCGGTGATGGTGGTCAGCTGCCAGACCAGCACCGCGCCCGAAGACATCGCCGCTATCCCCGGCCGACGCTGGTTCCAGCTTTATATGCAGGCGGATCACGATAGCACGATGACATTGGTCAACCGCGCGGTGGACTGCGGGGCAGAGGCGCTGGTGGTGACGCTTGACGCCCCGATCAACGGCCTGCGCGACCGCGAGGTTGCCGCGGGCTTTGCGCTGCCGGATGGCGTGCGCCCCGTGATGCTGGACCCGCTGCCACAACCACCGCGACCGCAGTTGCAAGACGGGCAGAGCGTGGTGTTCGACGGGATGATGGTCTTTGCCCCCACATGGGCAGACCTGACGCGGCTGATTGCGGACAGCCCCGTTCCGGTGATCATCAAAGGCTGTCTGCGTGCCACGGATGCGCGGCGGTTTGTCGATGCCGGTGTTGCGGGGATCATCGTGTCAAACCACGGGGGCAGGGTGCTCGATACTGTTCCGGCCCCCGTCACGCAGTTGGCCGCCGTGGTGCAGGAGGTGGGGCAGGATGTGCCGGTCTATCTGGATGGCGGGATCCGGCGCGGAAGCGACGTGTTCAAGGCGCTGGCGCTTGGGGCCGAGGCTGTGCTGGTCGGTCGCCCCGTGATGCACGGGTTGATCGTCGACGGGGCACGCGGGGCCAGTCAGGTGTTGCGTCGCTTGCGGGACGAGCTGGAAGTGACGATGGCCCTATGCGGCTGCGCAACAGTTGCGGACATCACCCCCGATATGATCACAGCCTTCGGCGGCGACCCGATCAGCGAAAGCGATAGCTGATCGGGATTGCCAGATTGAACGGGCCGGCACCCATGGCAGAGGGCGGGCGCGGCAGTGTTTGCAGCCGGTCAAAGATATCCAGCGCCGCCTGATCCAACACCGGCCAGCCGGAGGATTTGGACACCTCGCGCGCCTTGATCTGACCGTATTGATCCAGCGTGAAGGCCACGGTTGTGATCCCCTCGGCGCGGGCTTCGCGGGCGCGGCGGGGGTAATCCTTGGCGGCATTCAACGCCAGAACCAGCGACTTTTGCCAATCCGTGATCTCTGCCCGTTCGGCATCTGTCAGCCCCTGTTCCTTGGCCGCGCTTTGGTCCTGTTCGTCCTGACCCGCGCTTGCCTTGGGGGCGGCAGCCGTGCTTTGCGCGGCGTTCTCGTTTTCGGTCTCTTCCTGCAACTCGGTCGGCGTTTCGATCGCTTCCTTGTCGGTGTCGACTTCCTGATCGGGGTTGGCGATCTTGAACTGCAGTTCGGGGTCGTCCGGCGTGTGCGGTATCTGTGCCAGCAGCGGATCGTTCGACGCTTTGGCTTCCTCGCGTTCGGCCGGGCTTTCGAGAGTGGCTTGGCTATCCTCGGCGGGTGGCCCGTCGGGGAGGTCGGTTTCAGGCGCGGCCATGATCATCTCGACCTCGGCCAGATCGATCAGCTCGCGGCCCTGAATGCCCGCTTCTTCCGGTGGTTCGTAGGCCGCGGCCTGTGTCAGCCAAAGTGCCACCAGCGCGCCATGCACGCCGATGCTCAGCCCGGCCCCCAGCATCAACCCGGCACCATATCGCGGGGCGTAGGCAAAGCTCATTCCGCGGTGTCCTGCGCAGCGGGGGCAGGGGGAGCGGTTGCCACGTCACCTGCCGCCGAAGGGGCGGCCCCGCCCTCGTCCTCAAGCCCGACGAGGCCGATCTTCAGATAGCCTTCGCTGCGCATGCGGTTCATCACGGCCATCACCTCGCCGTAGGGAACCGACCGATCGGCATTGATATAGATGCGCGTGCCCAGATCCAGACGGGTCAGGATGCCAAGCCGCATGTTCAGATCCCCCAAGGATACCTCTTCTTCGCCCACGCTCAGGCTGAGGTCCTGATGGATGGTGACAAAGACCGGATCATCAGGGCGCGGCGCGGGTTTGCCGGTGGCGACCGGCAGCTCTACGTTGACGTCCACGGTAGACAGCGGGGCCGCCACCATAAAGATGATCAGCAGGACCAGCATCACGTCGATAAACGGTGTGATGTTGATATCCGCATTGGGGGCAAGATCGTCGCCGCCGTCAGAAAGTCGCACGCCCATCGGGGTTACTCCGCTGCCAGTTTGGTGGCGATATCAGGGGTGGTATGAGGCACGTCTGCGGTACGCTCTGCACGGTCCAGATCACGCGACAGGCAGCGCTCCACCAGCGCCGCGGCATCCCCCACACGCGCACGGTAGCCGGTGACGACGCGGGTGATGTGGTTATAAAGCAGCACGGCGGGGATCGCGGCGACCAGACCGATGGCGGTGGCCAGCAGCGCTTCGGCGATACCGGGGGCAACGACCGTCAGGCTGGTGCTGCCGCTTTCAGCGATGCCGATAAAGCTGTTCATGATGCCCCAGACCGTGCCGAAAAGCCCGATGAACGGTGCCGTCGACCCGATGGAGCCCAAGATCATCGCACCAGACTGCATCGCGCGCGCGGCCCCCGCTTCGATCCGCGAAAGCTCGGATGCGACGCGCTCCTTAATGCCCGCCTTGTTCAACCCGTCAGAGATGTCGATCTCGGCCAAAGCGGCGCGGATCATGGCGCGCATGGGGCCGGAAAAGGATTTCGCCTGCGCGCCTTTGACGGCCCCCGCCTTGGCAAGCTTGCGGTAGGACCGGCGCAGCCGTGCGTTGGCCCAGCAAACCTGCAGGATCTTGCCCGCCCATACGGCCCAGCCCAGAACCGAGGCGATGGCCAGCCCGAACATCACCGCTTTCACGACGATATCGGCCCCCATGAACATCGCCAGCGGCGAATGGCCGCCCTGTTGCGCGGCCACGCGCATCGGCTCGGACAGGGCAGGGCCGATCCATTCGTCAGCCCATGTGATCAGCGCGATATTGACCGACGCAGTGTCGGCTGCGGCCAGTTGCGGGGTTGCGACAAGGATGGCCGCCAGAAGGATGCTTGGTAATTTCATATCAGGTCTCTGCCCATTGTCGGATGAGGTTGTGGTAGATGCCGGTCAGGCGCACAGCGGTCGGGTCGTTCAGACCCGCGCTGGCCGACAGCTCTTGGATGGATTGATCCAGATCGAAGAGAATCTCGCGCTGGCCGCCGTCGCGGATCATCGACTGCACCCAGAAGAAGGACGCAACGCGCGCACCACGGGTGACAGGCGTGACCTGATGCAGCGAGGTTGACGGATAAAGCACGCAGTGCCCCGCCGGCAGTTTGACCGACTGGGTGCCGTAGTTGTCTTCGATGACCAGCTCGCCACCGTCATAGTCTTCGGGATCATTCAGGAACAGCGTGCACGACAGGTCGGTCCGCAGCCGCTGGCCGGTTTGCGGGTTCACGCGGATGGCGTTGTCGACATGCACGCCGAAGGTCTCTGCCTCTTCGTAGCGGTTGAACATCGGAGGCAGGACATGCAGCGGGAGGGCAGCGGAAACCCACGTGGGGTTGCCCATCAACCGCTGGAGCACCAGCGTCTGCAAATCAGGCAGAACGGGGCTGTCGAGGGGAATTTGCTGATTGCGCTTGGTTTGCGCCGATTGCGCGCCGGCGGTGTTGCGGCCGTCGTCCCATTGGGCCGTGTCGATCACAGATCGGATATGGGCAACTTCCTGCGGTGACAGGATATTTTCGACGCAAAGCAACATGGTGTATCCTTTCGAGGGGATCGGCTGGCGGCGCGGGTCTGCGCCGCCAGCCTTGGTGTGTGGTTTAGAACTTCATGCTGACAGAGATGGACGCAGAGCGACCCGGTGCCACATAGACGAACGGCGTGCCGGAGCGGTACAGCGCGTCATAGTAGGTTTCGTCCAGCACGTTATCGATGCGGAAGTTGACCGAGGCATCATCCGTGATGTGGTAATCCGCCATCAGGTCAAAGCGCCAGTAGCTGGGCAGCTCGTTGCCGTTGGTCGCCGCGAATGTGCCGCCCTGAACGCTGCCGCGCCATGTGGCTTGGCCGCCAAAGCTCCACTGGTCGTTATAGTCGTAACGGGCCAGTACGTTGAACTGTTCGTGCGCGATATTCGCGAACTCTTCGCCAACGTTGTCGGGGTTGCTGCTTTTCAGCACTTCGCTGTCCATCAGGGTCGCACCGCCGAACAGGCTCAGCTTTTCGGTGATGTTACCGCCAAAGCCCAGTTCGATCCCGCGCACGCGGTATTCGCCGGTCGCGGTGGTCACAACAGGTGCGCCGCGGCCGCCTGTGCTTTCACGGGCATTGTCCTTGGTGGTTTGGAACAGCGCAGCGGTGGCGGTCAGATTGCCGAACTGCCATTTGGTGCCCAGTTCAATCGCGGTGTTTTCTTCGGGCTCCAGCAGCAGGTTCGAGGAATCGATCCCGTTGTAGCTGCCGCCGCCTGCGTCCAGTTCATCCCCGACAGGATTGGTTGAGGTGGCATAGGACAGGTAGATCGACCCGTTGTCGCGGGGTTTCCACACAACACCGGCATTCCAGTTGAACATGGTGTCATCGCGCGACAGCGTATCGGCACCGGCTTCCGTGGTGGTCCGGCTGACGCTGTAGTCATCCAGACGGGCACCAAGGTTCAACTGCCACTGCGGATTAAAGGTGATCGTGTCGTTCAGATACAGCGACCGTGTGGTAACATCGGTCAGCGTCGCATCGGCGCTGCGGACAGGTGTCGCTGTGGAACAGCCGCTGACATCGGGGTTGTAGATCGCGACAGAGCACCCTTCGAGACGGTCCTCAGCAGTGCCGCCCCCCACTTCGGAGGATAGGCCGACATAGCCGCGCTGGCTGATCTCTTCACGCGACAGCGCAAAGCCCGCAATCATGTCATGGCGCGCCGACCCGGTGTTGAAACCAAAGGAAAGCTCGCTGGTGTTCGACGCCACTTCGTTGACCTGATACCGGCTTTTGGGAGAGGCCGTCAGCGTCCAGTTCTGCGGATCGGCATCCGAGGTGTCAGGGCGCTCAGGTGCCGACACGATATAGTCGTTCTCGGTCCGGCTGAGACGGGAACGGTTGGTGAATGTCATGCCCGGTGTGACTTCAAAGGTCGCGCCGAAGGTGGCAACGCTTTGTGTCGCATCGTGGAAATCGCGGTCTGGGTTGCCGTAGAAGGTGTCACGGTCAAGCGTCGGACGGCCTGCAGCGGATTCGGTGAAGGGCACGCCGTTGGTGCCATCCCATGGCACACCCCAGTCCGGCATCTGTTTCATCTGCAGCTGGTAGGCTTCGAAATCCAGTGTCAGACGGTCGGTCGCTTCGTATTCGGCAGCGATGGACAGACCCAGACGGTCGTCTTTGCTACCGTCGCGGCCGGCAACATCACTGACTTGGGCGACGGCACCGATGCGGGTCTTGAAGCGGTCGTTCCAGACCTTGTTCCAGTCGACTTCCTGACGCGCCAGATCGGCGGTGCCAAAGGTCGTGGTGGTTTTGACAAAGTCCGTATCCTGCGCCTTTTTGGTCACCAGATTGACCGCGCCGCCGGTGGTCGAGCGGCCACCGATGGAGCCAGACGGGCCTTTGGTGATCTCGACCTGTTCGGCCATGAATGTTTCGCGCACGGCGACACCGGAATCACGCACGCCGTCGATGAAGACGTCGTTGGAGGACCGGAAGCCGCGGATGAACAGAACGTCGCCGAATGCGTTGCCGCCTTCGCCAGTGCCCAATGTTATGCCGGGGGTGGTGCGGGCGAGCTCACGCACCGATGTCGCGTTCTTATCGCGCAGCACTTCCTGAGTGACTGCGGTAACCGTGCGCGGTGTATCGACCAGCGGTTGGGTCAGCAGCGAGTTGCCCGATTGAACGGCCTGATATCCGGCTTCGGGGTTGGCGTAGGGCGACAGACCGTTCTCGCCAGCGACGGGCGCGGCGGGGGCGGCAGCAACGGGGGCCTCGGCCACAACGGGTGCAGGGGCGGGTGCCGGTGTCGCGCGGGGTGCAGGGGCCGCCGCGGCGCGTTTCTTGGCGGGTTGTGGCTTGGGCTTGGCGGCCTGCGGCTCGGAGGTTTCAACCTCGATCCCGGGAAGCAGCAGCGGCTCGTCGCTGGATTGCGCATAAAGTGCTGCAGGAGACGTCGCGCCGATGGCGGCGGCCGTCATCATGCCGATGCTGCGGCTGGCCGTGTGGCCACGCAAGCTGTGTGGTGTTTTCGTCTGAGTCATATCGCCCTCGTCATTGCCCATTCGGGCTGTTTTTAGGGGGCTGGTCTGGACGATTGGCTACCTATTCACGGGCGGGTTACTAAGGCTGATAAAAACAATCAAGTATTAAACTTCGGCAACCTTACAAAAATTTCAATGGGTTGTAGCGTTGCACGTAAGGCGTCAATCGGGCGCGAGAAACGCCCGTTAATGCAGCGTCGGTGCTGCTTCCATTTGCGCGACCTCGCTTGGTGCGCTCAGGCGCATCCGCTTGAGCGCCAGCCCGAAATCCGCAGCAAGCGATGCCACCAGCGGGGCCATATCGGCGCGGACCAGCAGGGTCGCGATCAGCATCGCGTCTTCGCGCTGTCCGTCCGTGGCTGTCGCGATGAAGTTCGCAAAGCAGGATTCGTCCGATCCCAGACATTTGCACGTGATCGAATGGCGCATCAAAGGCCGCCGCCCGAACCGTGCACAAAGCGAGCATAGCTGTTCAAACGTGGCGAGCGCCTTGCTCCCGTTGGTGTGGCCGAGGACGCTGGCAAAATCGCTGCTGACTTTTTCCTGTGCGTCAGGCCCGTCACACCACATCCGCAAATAGATGACCGACGCGGCCTGAAGGCTGTCCAGCTCTGTGATGAACCCTACCGGGGCACCGCCGGGGTGCTGATGTGCGTCATTCATTTGGTCAGGATCAATTTGCCAGCGCGTGTGATTCGCAAGGTGTAGGTCTGGGTATCCAGCACGATTTGGGCCAGATCTCCGCCTTCGGTCAGGTCGCGGGCAGAGTAGGTCGGCAGCGCGTTCATCGGGGCTTGGGTCTTTGGGGGGGCATGAAATGTCATAGGGCTGCTCTATCAATGGTCATGGAAAAGGAACGTTGCACGCGGCACCGATCATCAGGCAGCCCTGCGGCTTGGTCCTGACGGTGAACGGCAGTTTGCGTTCTGGGGAATGGTCTCATCGTGGGACTCCTCACATCATATGTGTCGGGCGTCCCCGTGGTCACGGGCGGGGTGGCTAGACGTTTCCACAAACCTGATCGAAATTATAGGGTATGTCAATCCGACAGTTTTTGTCGGAATAATTTGCGCGCATTTTTGTTTGTCTGTGTCGTGCAAAAGAATACCCCCCGCAGCACGGGGCGGCGGGGGGTATAAGGCGCTTTGACCGGCAAAGCACAAACGTCGGTTAGGGTTGCGTTATTGCGTCTTCATCTCGGCGCGCAGGCCGCGGAAGATTGCGTAGCACAGGAACAGCAGCACCACAGTAAAGGGCAATCCGGTAGAGATAACCATCGACTGAAGCGACTTGAGCCCGCCTGCAGACAGCAGCAGCACAATCGCTACGGCACCTTCGAAAATACACCAGAACACGCGCTGTGGTGCAGGTGCATCGACCTTGCCGCCTGCCGTGATCGTATCGATCACCAGCGAGCCGGAGTCAGACGAGGTCACGAAGAACACGATGACCAATACGATCCCGATCAGCGATGTGATCCCGGCAAGTGGCAGCGCATCCAGCATGGCGAACAGCTGGCGTGGCAGCTCGGCTTCTTGCGCGGCGGTGTAGCCGTCGCTGATCACCTGATCGATTGCCATGCCACCAAAGACGCTCATCCACAGGACGCAAACGAGGCTCGGGATCAGCAGAACGCAGGTCAGGAACTCACGTACGGAACGGCCACGGCTGACGCGCGCGATGAACATGCCGACGAAAGGCGACCAGCTGATCCACCATGCCCAGTAGAACGATGTCCAGCCCTGCATAAAGTTCACGTCTTCACGGCCGATCGGATTGGACAGACCGGGCAGATATTCCACATAGGCCAGCAGCGATGACCCGAAGGTCGACAGGATCGCCAGCGTCGGTCCGACCAGCAGCACGAAGGCCAGCAGCAAAAACGCCAGACCCATGTTGATCTCTGACAGGACTTTGACCCCGCCATCAAGGCCGCGCAGCACGGACACGGTCGCAATCGCGGTGATGCCGGTGATCAGCAGAACTTGAGTTGTCGGGCCAACCGCCACACCAAAGAGCTCGTTCAAGCCCGCGTTGGCTTGCGTGGCGCCCAGACCAAGCGATGTCGCCAGACCAAAGAGCGTTGCAAATACGGCGAGAATGTCGATCACGTGCCCGGGCCAGCCCCAGACGCGTTCCCCCAGGATCGGGTAAAAGGCAGAGCGGATGGTCAGGGGAAGACCCTTGTTATAGCTGAACAGCGCCAGCGCCAGACCAACAACGGCATAGATCGCCCAGGGGTGCAGGCCCCAGTGGTAGATCGTGGCCGCCATACCCAGACGCACCGCTTCGGCCTGATCGCCCGCGGCCGCGCCCAAAGGTGCCCAATCGGTGCGCAGGCCGTCTTCGCCAACAGCAGTGCCACCCATGGAGCTCGAGAAATGCGATAGCGGTTCAGAGACGCCATAGAACATCAGACCGATGCCCATGCCCGCCGCGAACAGCATCGAGAACCATCCAAGGTAGGTATAGTCGGGGCTTGCTTCGGCCCCGCCAAGACGCACACGGCCCAAAGGCGTGACGATCAGGAACAGGCAGAACAGCACAAAGATGTTGCCGGCAGAGATAAAGAACCAGTCAAAGCCCTTTGTCACCGACGAGAACAGCCATGTGAACAGCGCGCCAGACTGTTCGGGCAGCGCGAGTGTATAGAATACAAAGGCAACAATACACACACCCGAGATCGCGAAGACCGGGTTGTGAATGTCGAAGCCGAAGGGCCCCACGCTGCCTTCTTTGTTGTCTTGGCCGATCTCGTAATCCGTGTCGATTACGGCAGCGGCCCCGTCGGGTGTCGGGATACCCGGCGACGTTTCATCTGTCATTAGATGCTCTCCATTTTATGTATTTGCGACTAATCATAGCGCAACTCCGACAAAACGACCACCGCTGCGCGGGAATTAAGTAAATGAATATCATGGCTTAGCCCCCGGATGCGGGCTTGACGCCCCGTTTGCGGGTCGCGGGCTATGCGTTTTTTCCGTGGTTTACCGCGAATCCCCTCTTTGGATTCGGGTGGAACACCGGGGCGGATCCGCGTGCCGCACTGCCCACGCCCGTCTGAACGGAGGGGGCAACCGCACCGCGGGATAGCGCCCTATCCCAAAAGATATGCCGCCCTATCCGTCCATGGCCCCGGCCCACCTGCTTGCGCAAATGAAAGCGCGGGCGTCTGCGGTCACCATGATCCCATGACAAATTTTTTCATCATGGGGGATGATATGAAAGTTACTTGCACACTACCAATTATCGCAACCGCGGCACTTCTGGCCGCTACCACTGTCAGCGCCGAAGGGTTCAGCCTGTCCGGTGCGCGCTCTGCCATGCAAAGCGACATCTCGTTCAACGTCATGCAATCCGCAGGGCAGGGCCAGATCAAGCTGCGCCACAAGATCCAGCCCAAAGCGCAGGTCCGGTCCAAAACCGTGAGCAGCCGCAGCCGGTCATTCCAAGAGCTCAGCGGGGTCAGCACGGCCGCGGACCTCAAAAGTCTCATCGCTTGGGCCGAGGCGGGGCCGAAGGGCTATGACGCCGTGCAATACGGGGCCAAACGGCTGCCGCCACAGCGTCCTACGCAAATGACCATCGGCGAGATCTACCGCTGGATCGACCGCACGCCGGGCCAACCGCATGCCATCGGTCGATACCAATTCATTCCATCCACGCTGCGCAGTCTGGTGCGACAGGCGGGGCTAAGCAAGAATGACCGGTTTACCTCGGCCGTGCAGGACGGGCTGGCGGATATCCTTTTGGTCGATGCGGGGTTTAACGCCTTCAAGAAAGGCAAGATCAGCCGCCACCGCTTTATGGAAAACCTCGCACGTATCTGGGCCGGTTTCCCGACCTCTAACGGGCGGTCCTATTATCACGGCTATGCGGGCAACAAGGCCGTCATCTCGTGGAACGAGTTCGACGCCGTAATGAAGAAGATTTTCGCGACCAAACGCGGCTGATCCCCGCGTTAGGGCTTGTTCCGGGCGGACAGCCGTGGCCCAATGGCCGGGTCTGGTGTCCGCCTCGCGGAAGAATCGGGAAGCTGGTGAAACTCCAGCACGTGCCCAACGCTGTAATGGGGATGGTTTGCGCATAGGCCACTGGATTATTCCGGGAAGGCGCGCGGACCAGACGACCCTAAGTCAGAAGACCGGCCAGACAGTACAGCTTGCCCCGCATGGACAGCGGGATTGGCGCATAAACGTATTGTTGGGGACTGAACAATGCCGATACCCTCTGCGCTGGCACCCGCCGCGCCTTTTTCAGATGCTGAACGCGACGCCGTCTACAAGGCGATCTTTACCCGCCGCGATGTACGCGATCAGTTTTTGCCCGATCCACTGGCCGAGGATGTGTTGCACCGCATACTGACCGCCGCGCATCACGCACCGTCCGTCGGGTTGTCACAGCCGTGGAATTTCATCGTCATCCGCGATCAGGCCGCACGCGATCAGGTCTGGCAAGCCTTCAACCGCGCCAACGAGGAAGCCGCCCAGATGTTCGAGGGCGACCGCCAGGCAAGCTACAGGTCGCTGAAGCTCGAAGGTATCCGCAAGGCACCGGTCAATATCTGCGTGACCTGTGACCGCAGCCGTGGCGGCAAGGTCGTGCTGGGGCGCACCCATAATCAAAGCATGGATCTTTATAGCACCGTCTGCGCGATCCAGAACCTCTGGCTTGCCGCCCGCGCCGAGGGCATCGGGATGGGCTGGGTCAGCGTGTTCCGCGATGCCGATCTGCGTCACCTGCTGAAAATCCCCGACCGGATAGAGATCGTCGGCTACCTCTGTCTGGGCCACGTGGACGAGCTTTACCAGACGCCCGAGCTTGAGGTGAAAGGCTGGAGCAAACGGCTCCCCGTGGACGAGATGATCTTTGACGGTACGTGGCAGGGCGACCCGTAGTCACCGTCCGTCCCGCTCACATTGTCATCTCCCGCAGTACGGGTATTTTGCGCGGTCAGCGGAACTATGCCGGTTCCCTGACGTTGCCTTTGTGAAGCCAGTGCATCCCGCGTCTGGCACGCAAAGAGGAGTTCTTTCACATGGGCGGTATCATTTATCTCGTTGGTCTTGTGGTCGTGGTTATGGCGGTGCTGTCGCTGGTCGGCTTGGCGTAATCAAACGCCGGGGAGGCATTTACATGAACACGACACTTACTGAAAAAACTGCCGATGGATCCTATGTCGACTGGCCCGCAATTTTCGCGGGTACCGTTGTCGCTGTGGCGATCGGCCTTTTGCTGACCACCTTCGGCGCGGCACTTGGCCTGTCGTCGATCACGCTGGACGGAACCGACAATTCATCGACGCTTGAACTGGTGCTGACCGCGCTGTGGATGGTGATCACGCTCGTCGCCTCCTATCTGGCCGGTGGTTATATCGCGGGCCGCATGCGCCGCCGCGTCGAAAGCGCTACGGATGATGAAGTCACTGCACGTGACGGGATCAACGGTCTGGTTGTTTGGGGCCTCGGGTCTGTGATCTCCGCCGTGATGCTATCAAGCGCGTTGAGCTTTGCAGCCAATACTGCCGGCAACGTCGCAGCGGGTGCAGGCAAAGCGGCTGGTACGGTCGTCGAAGCTGCGGGCTCTGCCGTGGGAGGTGCTGCCTCCGGGCTGGCCGATGCGGCGGGTGCTGCAATCCCGGATGAGGCCAAGAATGATCCGACAGATTACCTGTCGAACCAGCTTTTGCGCCCCAATCAGGTCGACCCGCTTACAGCCGACCCCGAGCAACTGGCAGAGCAGACTGCCAGCATTGTTTCGAATATCTACCGCACGGGTGAGGTCAGCGAGGAAGACCGGACCTATCTTGCCGGCGCTGTTGCCGCACGCACCGATCTGACCCAGGCCCAGGCGAAAGAGCGTGTGGACCAGATCGTGACCCAAGCGCAGGAAGCGCGTCAGGAAGTCGAAGACGCTGTAGCCGCTGCCAAGGCCGAGGCTGAACAGGCCGCAGCAGAGGCGAAAGAAGCAGCGGTTGAAGCTGCGCAAACCGCGCGTAACGCCGGTATCCTGACCGCCTTTGTGCTGGCCGCCGCGTCGCTGATTGCCGGTGTGGCATCTGTTGCAGGGTCGGTCCACGGGGGTCGCCACCGCGATCAGGGCCGTCTTTTTGCCGGTCTGACATATCGCGGCTAAATTGCTTCACGTGAAAATCAAAACCCCGGCGGCGCAAGCGGCCGGGGTTTTCTTCTGCCATCGTGATTCGGGATGTTCCGGGGCAGGGGGCGCTGCGACGACTTCAGGCGCATCCATGGCACATGCCAAAACCGCAGCGCCAGCTAAATAAGGCATCAGGGCAAAGCGATATGTTTAAAGGGGGGATCTGGTGCTGAAGGGGAGGATTGAACTCCCGACCTCGTCATTACCAATGACGCGCTCTACCACTGAGCTACTCCAGCACTGTGGGCGGGTGATTAGACCCATTCGCAATATGGTGCAAGCGTAATCTGGACCATATCGGCCCGCTGCGCTAGACAATCGACATGTCAAAGGATACCGCCCCACAAAAGCCGCCAAAACCCAATGTATTGCGGGAAGACAGGCTGAAAGCCGCGCTGAAAGCCAATATGGGCCGACGCAAGGCGCAAGCGCGTGCGCGCAGCGACAAAAGCCAAAGCGACGACACGCAAAATAATAACGCGCAGACAGATAACGGGCCGACCGGCCAAACCAAGGAAGGCTGAAGGATGGATTCGATTGTGGTCAAAGGCGGCGGTGCGCTGTCGGGACAAATTCCGATTGCGGGGGCCAAGAACGCCTGTCTGACGCTTATGCCCGCGACCCTGCTGTCCGAAGAGCCGCTGACGCTGACCAACGCGCCGCGCCTGTCCGACATCCGCACCATGACCGAATTGCTGCGGTCCCTTGGGGCAGAGGTGACATCGATGCAGGACGGTCAGGTTCTGGCGATGTCGTGTCATGGCGAGATCAACACGCGCGCCGAATATGACATCGTGCGCAAGATGCGCGCGTCGAACCTTGTGCTGGGGCCGCTGCTGGCCCGCGAAGGGCACGCGCAGGTATCGCTGCCGGGCGGCTGCGCGATTGGTGCGCGCCCAATGGATATTCACACCGATGGTCTGGCCCTAATGGGCGCAGAGATCGACTTGCGTGACGGTTATCTGCACGCCAAGGCGCAAGGCGGGGCATTGAAAGGTGCGGTCATCGACTTCCCCTTTGCCTCTGTCGGCGCGACCGAGAACATTATGATGGCTGCGACCTTGGCCAAGGGCACGACGGTGATCAATAACGCCGCCCGCGAGCCCGAGATCGTGGATCTCGCGGATTGTTTGCGTGCTATGGGCGCGCAGATCGAAGGCGACGGCACCAGCCGGATCGAGATTCAGGGCGTTGACCGTCTGCATGGGGCGACCCACCGTGTTGTGACCGACCGGATCGAACTGGGCACCTATATGCTCGCCCCTGCGATGTGTGGTGGCGAGGTTGAATTGCTGGGCGGGCGCATCGACCTGCTGTCGGCTTTCTGCGAAAAGCTTGACGCGGCAGGGATCGACGTGACCGAAACTGACAAAGGTCTGAAAGTCGCGCGGCGCAATGGCCTAATCAACGCGGTGAATGTCACGACCGAACCTTTCCCCGGTTTCCCCACCGACTTGCAAGCCCAGATGATGGCGCTGCTGTGTACGGCGGACGGTACCTCGGTGCTGGAAGAAAAAATCTTCGAGAACCGCTTTATGCACGCGCCCGAGCTGATCCGCATGGGGGCCGATATCGAGGTCCACGGCGGCACCGCGACGGTGCACGGCGTCAAAAAGCTGAAAGGTGCGCCGGTGATGGCGACCGATCTGCGCGCATCGATTTCCCTGATCCTTGCCGGTATGGCCGCCGAAGGCGAAACGCGCGTCAGCCGTGTCTACCATCTGGATCGCGGGTACGAACATGTGGTGGCGAAACTGCGCGGCGTGGGCGCAAATATTGAACGGATCAAAGACCAATGACCGAAGATGCACGTTTCGAAGACGGGCGCGAAGCCCCGCTGAACCTCGGCGCGCTGGATGCTGATGACCTCAAGGTGATCTCCTCGCTGGCGCAGGATGCCGTGTTTCCGGGATCGGAAATGCGCTGGCTGCAAAAAGAGGGGCGCTTTGCCCTACTGCTGAACCGCGTGCGGTGGGAAGACGCGGGCAAATCGCGCCACGCCCCGGAACGCGTGCAAACAATCTTGATGTTCAGCAACGTGCAGCGCGTGTCCAGCCAGGGCGTGAACAAGGGGGATGCGGATACCATCCTGTCGCTGTTGCAGATCGAATTTACCGAAACCGATGCGCCCTCGGGCGACGTGCTGCTGACCCTCGCGGGGGACGGTGTGATCCGGCTGACGGTCGAAGCGCTGGATGTGACCTTGAAGGATGTGACGCGCCCCTATGTGGCCCCGTCGCGCAAGCTGCCGGAACATCCGGCCTAAGCGTTCTTCCACATTCTGTGCCGTGCGGGTCGCCCGCGTGGCATCCCTTCAAAGCCCATTGCACGTTGCAAAGGACATCCGATGCCCCAATTCCTAGACTTCGATCAGCCTGATTTCGAACAGGCGTTCACCGCGCTGCTTTCTGCCAAACGTGAAGACAGCCCCGATGTGGACGACACGGTGGCCGAGATCATCGCGCAGGTGCGGTCCAAAGGCGATGCCGCGGTGATCGAGCTGACCCAGAAGTTCGACCGCATCGCGCTGACCTCCGACACCCTGCGCATCACCGCGGCAGAGGTCGACGCCGCGGTTGCCGAAGTCTCGGACGCGGATCGCACAGCGCTTGAACTCGCTGCGGCGCGTATCCGTGCCTATCACGAACGGCAGCTGCCCGAGGATGCGCAGTGGCAGGACGACGCCGGTGCTACGCTTGGCTGGCGGTGGAGCGCGGTATCCGCCGCAGGGCTTTATGTGCCCGGTGGTCTGGCAAGCTATCCTTCCTCTGTCTTGATGAACGCGATCCCGGCCAAGGTCGCGGGGGTAGAACGGCTTGCGATGGTCGTGCCCACGCCGGACGGGGTGCTGAACCCGCTGGTGTTGCTGGCTGCGCGGCTGGCGGGCGTTGACGAGATTTACCGCATCGGTGGGGCGCAGGCGGTGGCGGCGCTGGCCTATGGTACCGACACAATCCCCCCCGTCGACAAGATCACCGGCCCCGGCAATGCCTATGTCGCTGCCGCGAAACGGCGGGTGTTTGGCAAGGTGGGCATCGACATGATCGCGGGCCCGTCCGAGATTCTCGTGATCGCGGATGGCGACAACGATGCTGACTGGATCGCCCTTGATCTGCTCAGCCAGGCCGAGCACGACGAAAGCGCCCAGTCGATCCTGATCACCACGGACAAGGCCTTTGGCCGCGCGGTGTCGGATGCTGTGGATGCGCGGTTGGAAACGCTGGAACGGCGCGCGATTGCGGGCACCAGCTGGCGCGAGAACGGGGCAATCATTACCGTGCCGGATCTGGCGGCAGCCGCCAAGCTGAGCAACCGTATCGCACCTGAACACCTTGAACTTTGTGTCGCGGATGTGGATGCGCTGAGTGCGCAGATCACCCACGCGGGGGCGATCTTCCTTGGTCAATGGACGCCCGAGGCGATTGGCGATTACGTTGGCGGGCCGAACCACGTGCTGCCCACGGCACGCTCTGCACGGTTTTCCAGCGGGCTGTCGGTGCTGGACTTTATGAAGCGCACGACACTGGCACGGATGACGCCGGACGCGCTGCGCGCAATCGGCCCGTCGGCGGAACGTCTGGCGCGATCCGAAAGCCTTGAGGCGCACGGTCTGTCGGTCACCGCACGGCTGCGCAAACTGAACGACTGACGCAACGGCCCTTTGCCCGGCCCGCCGATGTCAATTGTAGAACCCCGCCGCCCGGTCTAAGGTCGGCGGGATAGACACTAAATGAGACGTCCCCATGTCCCGGATCACGCATATCGCGCTTGACGACGCGAACCTGCCCCCGCCCACGCCCGAGATAGAGCAAGAGCGCAAGGTCGCCATGTTTGATCTGCTGGAGGACAATGTTTTTACCCTGCCGTCGCGCGATGATCGCCCGGTGCCACAAGGGCCGTACCATCTGGGCCTGTCGATCCGTGACAAACGGCTGGTGTTTGATGTGAACACCGAAAGCGCTGAAAAGGCGGCGGAATTCCATCTGTCGCTGGGGCCGTTCCGGCAAGTTGTCAAAGACTATTTCCAGATTTGCGAATCCTATTTCGAGGCGGTCAAGAAATCCGCCCCCTCGCAGATCGAGACCATCGATATGGCACGGCGCGGGATCCACAACGAAGGGTCTCGGGTGTTGCAAGAGCGGCTTGAAGGCAAGGCCGAGATCGATACAGATACGGCCCGCCGCCTGTTCACCCTCATCTGCGTTCTGCACTACGGCGGCTAGATGACCCAGAAACTGCCCCAATCGGTGCTGTTTTGCTGCGATCACAACGCGGTGCGGTCGCCTATGGCCGAAGGGTTGATGAAAAAGTTCTACGGCACGGGCACCTATGTGCAATCCGTCGGCGTGATGAACGATCTGGAAATCGACGGTTTCTCTATCGCGGTGTGCCAAGAGCTGGACGTGGAACTATCCCGCCACCGGTCCCGCAGTTTCGACGAGATGGAGAATTGGGGCGATGATCTGAGCTCTTTCGATCTGATCATCGCGCTGAGCCCCGCCAGCCAACGCCGCGCGCTGGAACTGACGCGGTTTTATCATCTGACTGTGGAATATTGGCCGATCCTCGACCCGACAGGGTTGGGGGAAACGCGCGATGCCAAGATCGCGCAATACCGCGCCGCCCGTGATCAGATCAAAGACCGTCTGATTGACCGTTTCGGCCCGCCTTCGCGGCCACAGATCTAGGGCAGGGGCGTGCCCCTGCCGCCGGTGTCACGGTCTTAGGTGGCGCTGCACAGGGTCGATGCTGTCTGGCCATAGGCTTTCCATACAGCCCAGAAATCATTGTCGCTTTTGCGGTCGGACTGGCGCGCCTCTTGCAGGCTGTGAGGGTCCGAGAAAACGCGTACGCCACGGCGCTGTTCTGACGAAGAAAGCTCTTTGTCGGCAACGGCTTGGATACAGCCGCAGCGCGCCGCGCTCGCCTGTTTGCGCCCCGATTTCATGCAGGCGTTGTGGATCGGCCCGGTGGCGAACAAGACAGCGCCCCGGCCAAAGCCGCCGCTGGGGTTATAGCCGCGCGGTCCGCCGCAAGCGGCCAGCGTGCCAACAACACAGATCATCGTGAAAAGTCGTACCATCGTTTTGCCTCATCTCTCGGACGCCGGGTTGATCCCGAGGCTGCCCTAACTGCTGCTGGCATTTATGCCGGAAAACTGCAGATTGAGCAATTCACGATTGGGGGCGCAAAACGGAAATGCCTTTGCCCGAACAGGTCGGGCAAAGGCGTGTGTTGCTTAGAACTTCCAGCGCGCACCAACGAAGGTCACGTCCAGATCCTGATAGGAGGCCGACGGATCGTCGAAGTCATAGGTGCGGTGTGTTGCGTAAAGCTCGGTGTTGTACGCGTCGAGGCGCTGAACAACGGCGACACCCACGGAAGAGGTGCTGGACCCTGCGACGACAAAGTCGTTCCCGTCGTAGTAATCAACGGAGAAGGATGTCGAACCCGCCGCGATGTAATCACGGGTGATGCCCGCTTTGATGTAGGCGTAGTCTGCGTCACCCGCAACGCGGCGACCTGCGGAAACCGCGAGGTTCAGACCGGTTGGTTGGTGCAGAACAGCGGCGGAGCCCATGACCAGATCGTTGCTGGTGTCGCGGAACGAATAGCCCAAGCGCGCGTCGACCGAATAGTCACCGTAGTCTTGAACGTAGCGTGTGCCGACATCGGTGTAGTCGTTGTCATCGCCCGAGCTCAGGACTTCCTGACCGTAGGAAACCGATGCGGAGAAGCCGTTGAACACAGGTGTGTCATAGCGCACGCGGAAACGGCGGCTGCCGTCGAAAGAGCTGTTGGTGCCCCCGATTGTAACGGTCGACAGGGTGCCATCCGCGAAACGCAGTTGCTGGCTGCCCGCGATGTCGCTGATGCCCACATAGGCGGCAACACCGGTGCCCGAGAAGTCAGCTTCGGCCGAGCCATCTGTCGATGTGCTGCCTTGACCAAACGAGAAGATACCCGCGTTTGGCGTGCGGTATGTCAGGTCCAGTTTGCGCAGTTCGGTGCGGTGGTAGTCGAAATCCAGGCTGTCGTCGTCGCCATTGATGGCGGAGGACCCGGTCAGGCCAAGGCCTGCTTCGAAGGTCAGACGCAGCTCGGACCCGTTTTGCAGCGCTTGGGTCATGGTCAGACCAACGCGGCTGTTGGAGTTGTCGTTGTCGATAAACGTGGTGTTTGTGTCTTCACCATCGTCAACGCTCAGAACGCCAAAGTTCAGTTGGCCGTAAACGTCCCAGACGGGGCCTTCTTGGGCCTGTGCCAGCGCGGGAAGCGACGCCAGACCAAGGGCTGCAACGGTCACTGTGCCAAGCGAGTGTTTCATCTTCATCTCAAAATTCCTTATTCGCCCGATCTGCAAGGGTGCAGACCATTTGAGAAGGCCGATTTAACGCCGCCGCCCGCGGGATAAAACCATAAGGCAGCCATACCAAATGCCGGTGTTGCAACATTGCTAAAGGAAGCGGTACCGCGCAGTACTGCCAAGCGCCTTGATATATTGGCGTTGGCGGCGGTATGCGGTTTCTGCATGGCAGGTGACCGCGAAAAAATCACATCCCCCCTTTGACGTTTGCGATCAGAATGCAGGTAAATCCGCCGACGCGCGTCAAATGCCCTAAGGATCAAGGGGAACAGGCGATCCAGCCCATTGACCAGCGCTTGAATCCGCACCATATCCTTGCCTCATGACACCACTTTCACATATCCGCAATTTCTCCATCGTCGCGCACATCGATCATGGTAAATCCACGCTCGCCGATCGCCTGATCCAAGAGACGAACACCGTTTCCCTGCGCGATATGAAAGCGCAGATGCTCGACTCGATGGATATCGAGCGCGAGCGCGGGATCACGATCAAAGCCCAGACGGTGCGGATCAACTATACCGCCCAGAACGGCGAGGAATATATCCTCAACCTGATCGACACCCCCGGTCACGTCGACTTTGCCTACGAGGTCTCTCGCTCCATGCGCGCGGTCGAAGGATCGCTGCTGGTCGTGGACAGCACCCAAGGCGTAGAGGCGCAGACGCTCGCCAACGTGTATCACGCGATTGATGCGGATCACGAGATCGTGCCGGTTCTCAACAAGATTGACCTGCCTGCGTCCGACTGCGACCGCGTGGCGGAACAGATCGAGGATGTGATCGGGATCGATGCTTCCGAAGCGATCCGTGTTTCAGCCAAGACAGGTCAGGGCATTGTCGAAACGCTTGAAGCCATCGTGCATAAGCTGCCCGCACCAAAGGGCACGCAGGACGCGCCGTTGAAGGCGATGCTGGTCGATTCATGGTACGACAGCTATCTGGGCGTCATCGTTCTGGTGCGGATCATGGATGGTCAGCTGAAAAAAGGCGACCGTATCCGCATGATGCAGAACGGGTCGGTGCACCACGTCGACCGTATCGGCGTTTTCCGTCCCGCCATGACCGAGATCGACAGCCTCAACCCCGGCGAGATCGGGTTTCTGACCGCATCGATCAAACAGGTCCGCGACACGCGGGTCGGGGATACAATCACGCACGAGAAAAAGGGCACCGAAACCCCGCTGCCGGGCTTTAAGCCGGCGCAGCCCGTGGTGTTCTGTGGTCTGTTCCCAGTGGACGCCGCCGAGTTCGAAGACCTGCGCGACAGTATCGAAAAGCTGGCGCTGAACGACGCGTCTTTCAGCTTCGAGATGGAAACATCCGCCGCCCTGGGTTTCGGTTTCCGCTGCGGCTTCCTTGGCCTGCTGCACCTTGAAGTCATTCGTGACCGGATCGAGCGCGAGTATGACATCGACCTGATCACCACCGCGCCGTCGGTTATCTATGACATCCACATGAAAGACGGCACGGTCGAGCAGTTGCACAACCCCGCTGACATGCCCGACCTGACCTTCGTGGACCACATCGAAGAACCACGCATCAAGGCGACCATCCTTGTGCCGGATGAATATCTTGGTGATGTGCTCAAGCTGTGTCAGGACCGTCGCGGCATCCAGATGGACCTGACCTATGCGGGCAGCCGCGCGATGGTTGTCTATGATCTGCCGCTGAACGAAGTGGTTTTCGACTTCTATGACCGGTTGAAGTCGGTGACCAAGGGCTATGCCTCGTTCGACTATCAGATGATCGGCTACCGTCAGGATGCGCTGGTCAAGATGTCTATTCTGGTTAACGACGAACCTGTCGATGCGCTCAGCACTATGGTGCACCGCGACCGCGCCGAAATGCGCGGCCGTGCCATGGTTGAAAAGCTCAAGGATCTGATCCCGCGTCACATGTTCAAGATCCCGATTCAGGCGGCCATCGGCGGCAAGGTGATCGCGCGCGAAACCCTATCGGCGATGCGCAAGGATGTGACCGCGAAATGCTACGGCGGCGACGCCTCGCGGAAGCGCAAGCTGTTGGATAAACAGAAGGCGGGTAAGAAGAAAATGCGCCAGTTCGGCAAGGTCGACATCCCGCAAGAGGCATTTATCTCTGCCTTGAAGATGGACAGCTAAGACGATTGTTGAAAGGGGCGCTTCATGCGCCCCTTTTCGTTGGAACGACACCAAAGGTCAGGGCAGCCTTGTCATCTGTGCAGGCACCGCCCCACCGTCCAGCAGCCGCGCCAGACAAGCGTGGGTGAACCCCCAGATATCTTCGTCATGTACCAGGTGGTGGGTCAGAAATCCCAAGGGTTCCTGCGGGTCCGTCAGCCCTTTGCGGCGGTCCTGCAGCAGTTTGGTGATATCCGTAATCAGCGTGTCCGGCGGCACAAGGCTGCGGGTGCCGCGCCAGAAAATCGGATCGATATGGGTGTTGATCTGCACCAGCCCGGGGGCGGCAATCCGGTTATCCCGCGGCAGATAGGTCGACACCCCGACATAGCCTGCGTCTGCCAGCACCGGCAGCAACCCATCGTCCAACCGGTTCCACGGCGGCACAAAGATCGGCAGCAGGTCGTCTCCGAAAAGCTCTTGCATCCGGTTCAGCGCTTGGGCGAGCTCGTGGGCAGCATCGGGGCGCGGGTGTCCGAACTCTGCCTTTTTCGCCCCGTCGGGCGCGTGGCTAATATGCTGCCAGCCATGCACCAGCGGACGGATCAGCAGACGGTCCCTGCTATAGGCGGCAAGCGCGGGTTCTGCATGTTTAGGGATCACGGCGATATGCACGGGCAGGGACAGATCCTCGGCCAGTGCGGCAAGGCGATCCAGCGCGGGGGTTGGGGCGATGGCATCATCATCGCGCCACCAGATCGGCAGGTGCAATCCTTCTGTGCGCCATATTGCAAGCTCGGCGTCAAGAGCGGTCCAATCCACGGTCATCGCGTGCCCTTTCGCATCGCCTCGGTCAGGGTGACCGTCCTCGCGGCCCCGTCAAACCCGTCTGTCTGCGCAGGTCGGGTCGGGGCGGCGTGCAGGGTTGCCAAGGCGGATAGCAACCTGTCCGGTGTCAGATCAGCGCTGCGCAGCACCTCGATCCCCGGTAGCGCGGACAGCGCATCGGCGCGCAGCCCCTGTTCCACCTCGTTGCCGGCGTCAAAGGGGACAAACAGCGCGCGCACCCCGCTTTGCAGCACATCCAGCGCGGTATTGTAGCCGCACAAAGAGACAGAGGCGGCGGCGTGATACAGCATCTGGCGGAATTCGGGGCGCGCCGGTTCGATCACCACATTCGCGGGGGCATCCTGCATCAGCGCGGCGCTGCGTGCGGCCGCATCCTGCCCCCCCAGCAGCAAGCGCCAGACCCGCCCCGCATCACGCGCGGCCGCGGCGCGGCAGGTGTCGAACACATGCGCGCCCACATCACCGCCCCCGGCGCTGACGATAACCTCGCCCGCGCCAAGCCGGTCGGGATGGGGGCTGGCGGGGGGCGGTGCGACGAAACCTGTATAGCGCAGCTTGCCCTGCATTGCGTCCGACACCGGCCAGCTAAGCGAGAGCGGCGTCACGGCCTCGTCCGCATGGACCAGCACCGCATCGTAATACTGCGCAACCAGATCATCGGCCAGCTGCGCCTTGGCGGGTTTGGATGGCGGCGCGAGGATATCGCGTACCGATGCGCAGATCAGTGGGCGCGCGGGCAGGGCATCTGCGGCGTCAAGCAGGGCCAGGAACTCTGCCTTGAGGGTCCGGCGCCCAAAGGGGAACAACTCGGTGATCAGCAGATCGGGGGCGCGGGTCTGGATGTGGGTGACCAGCATCTCGCGCCGCGCTGCCTTCAACGCTTCAGAGGCGACCGCACCATGTTCATCCAGCAGCCGCGCGAAATCCACACCGTCAGAGCGCAGCGGCGGCAGTTGCACCACGTCAACGCCGTCGCTGTTCAACTGCAGTGCGGGCATCCCGCCCGAGACGACCTGCACATCATGCCCCCCCGCCCCATAGGCGCGGCCAAGGGTCAAGGCGCGGGCCAGATGGCCGGTGCCCAGCAGATGTGTGACGACGATGCTGACCTTCATAAGCGCGGCTCCAGTCGGATGGGATCAGGCTGGGCGGTCCAACCCTTGGGTGAAATATCCAGTAGATATAAGCGGTTGCGCTTGATCTGAAAGGGGGCGGGGCCAGCGAAACCCCAGCCGGTCGCTTGGGCCAGCAAAACACGCATCACGCCGATATGGCAGACAGCGACAGTGTCGCGCGTCAAGCCGTTGGCCCAAGGGATGAGCCGTTCGCGCAGGCTGTCGGGGCTTTCGCCGCCGGGTGGGGTGTAGCCCCAGCCCCAATCCTCGATATCGCGGAACCCGCTGGCGGGGTCTGCCTTAAGGTCCACGCCGTGCAGCCCTTCCCACTTGCCCCAGTCCATCTCCATCAGCGCGGTCGCGGTTTTCGGCGCGCGGTCTGCGACCAGTCGGGCGGTTTCAGCGGCGCGAGACAGGGGGCTCGACACAAGATCGGCACGGTCCCAAGGCGCGGGCAATGCCAGCGCCGCCAGACCGGCGCGGGCGTCATCATCCAGCGGGATATCCGTGCGCCCTTGAATGCGGCCCGCACGGTTCCAGCCTGTATGCCCGTGGCGGAGCAGGGCAAGCCGGATCACGGGCGCACCCCGCAGCTTTCCAACCCTGCCAGCAACGTCGCGGTGGCAGTGGGAAGCAGATGATGTTGAGCGACAAAATCGCGGGCGTCATGGGCGCGTGTGTGGCGTAGGGTGGTATCCGCCAGCAGCGCTGTGATCTGTGCGGCAAGCGGGGCGGTGCCGCTTTCCGGCGCGGGATAGGGGCCGGGGGCCAGCACATCGCGCACGCCGGGGCGGTCTTGGGCTACGACGGGCAGGCCCGCGGCCTGCGCCTCCAGATAGGCGAGGCCAAAGGCTTCGTTCACCCCGGGCCAGAACAGCAGCGATGCATGGCGATAGGCGGCGGCCATGGCGGTCGCATCAAGCTCCCCAAGAAAACGAACCGCGTCGCCAAAGGGGGCCATCATCGTCTCTATCTCGGTGCGGGCGGGGCCGTCACCCGCGATATCCAGCCTCCAGCTGTCTGCCGGCAGCAGCGCCAGCGTCTCCGCGATGATCTGATACGAGGCGCGTTTGTCCCCGTCGCGCAGCATACCCACAGCCAGCATCGGGCCATCCAGCGCGGACGGCAGAGGCAAAGCGTCCTGTGCGAGAAACGGCGGCAGATGCACCAGCCGCTGCCCCGCGGTCTGATCGCGGCGCAGCGTTTCGGCATCGCGGTGCGTGAGGTAAAAGATCACATCCGCCGCGTCGCTTGCGGCCTCGGCGGCTAGGGCGAAACCGGCCCACGGGCCTGTCAGCCGTTTGCGCGCACGGCTTGATTCGACCAGCAGATAGGGGATGCCAAGGGCGCGGGCAACGGCGGGGCCGATCAGGTCGGGGGCCTTGTAATAGTTGTGATAGGTGATCCACGCCTGCCAGCCTTCGGTGCGACCGCGGGCGGTGGCTTGGGTCACTTCGGCCTCGGCAGCGTTGAACAGCATGGCCTGCGCCGCGCTGTCGCCCGCCCCGTCGCGGCTGCGTAGGGTGCTGGCGACTGTAACCGTCGCGCCCCCCCGTTGCAGCGCGGCCATCAATCCACGCGCCATCGCCCGATCCCCCGAGGGTACCGGATGATCAGGCGACTTTAACGGAGCGTAGAACGCAAGCCGCATCAGCCGCCCTGTGCCAGCATGGCCGTCAGCCGCTTGTGGAGCTGGCGAATGCCGGGGGCCATGGTGAACTCTGCATGCAGGCGGTCGTGGGCGGCTTCGGCCAGCCGAGGGCCAAGCGATGGATCCTCCGCAAAACGCTGCATCGCCTCGGCAAGGGCGGCGGGGGCATCGTCGCTTAGCACGCCGGTGGTGCCGCTGGTGATGAACTCGGGGATGGCGGATACGGGCGTGCTGAGCAGCGGAAGCTTCTGGCTTGCCGCTTCCATCAGCACATTGGGCAGCCCGTCACGGTCACCGTCCTTGGCAATGCGCGAGGGCAGCACGAACAGATCGGCGGCGCGCATGGCCGCGATCACCTCTGGCTGGTCGCAAGCCCCGCGCCAAGTGATCCGGTCGTTGATCCCGTGCGTTTCAGCGCGTGTTTTCATCGGTTCCGACAGGTCCCCGCCGCCGATATGGGTCCAGTGCCAGTCAAACTCGTTCGGCAGCAACGCCAGCGCATCGATCAGGTTATCAAAGCCCTTCTTCTCGACCATGCGCCCGACAGACATCATCTGGAACGGGTCGCCTTTGGTCCGTTGGACCCGGGTTGGCGGTTCGGGGAAACGCGCCAGATCCAGCCCGTGATAGACTAGGTCAATCCGGTCCGGGGCGGAGGTAAGACTGCGCAGATGTTGCGCGTTAAAGTCCGTGCAGGTGGCACCAAAGGCGGCACCGTGGCTGGCGGGGTCCAGCTTTTCGCGCAACTCCCATTCGGGCGAGGTCCAGATGTCCTTGGCGTGGGCAGAAAAGCTCCACTGCAGTCCGCGCAGGATCGCGGCATAGCGCGCGACCGAGGACGGGGTGTGCAGGAAATGCGCATAGATGCCGCGGGTCTCGGCGGGGAGCTCATGTGCCATGACGCAGGCCTGCCCAAAGCGGCGACGACGGTTCGGGGTGTCATCGCGGGCAAGGTCTTGTTGGAAAACCTCCCATGCCGCGTCGTAGCCGGGCATGGCTTTCGCGGCCTCTTGTGCTGCGGTCACACGTTCGGGATCGTCGCGCAGGTATTCCGGCAAATAGCGCACGCGCGCTTGCAGCCGGTCGTGCAACGGGTGGGTTTTCGTATCGGTCGGGTGGCGCAGCGACCAGATGTCGAAGCGCAGACCGGCTTCTTCAAGGGCGACAAGCTCTTGTGCGATGAAGGTCTCGGACAGGCGCGGCCAGCCTTTGACCACAATGGCGAGGGGGGCGGGGGCGAGAGGGGCAGGGGTGTCGGTCATGCGCCACCGCCCATCAGGGCGCGGCCCCGTTCAACCACCACGTCAAGCCCGTCCAGCAGCCCGTCTGCACCGGCTTGCGAGGGTTTGTTCTGATGCGGCAGGTTGCGGATTGCGGCGATCATCGCCTGCGGTGTCATGCCATCACGGGTTTCTTCCAGCATTCGGACAAGCCCAAGCTCTTCGGCGCGGCTGGCACGGATCCATTGTTCCAACCGGGGCACGGTGCGCGGCACGATGACGGCGCGTTTGTCAAAAGAAAGCACCTCGCAGAAGGTGTTGTAGCCGCCCATGCAAACCACGCCCTCAGCCCCGACATAAAGCTGTTCGATCCGGCTATCAAAGCCAAGCGCGGTCACCCGTCCGTCCAGCTTGGCCACCCGCGCGTCAAAGGCGTCGCGGACGTCGCCGGACAGGAAGGGGCCGTAGATCAGCTTGGCATTTGGTGTCAGGTCGGGGTCTTGCTCGTAGGCGTCCAGCACCAGCGATACCATCGCGGCACCGTCCCCGCCGCCGCCGGGGGTAATCAGCACATAGGGCTCTTCGGCGGGGGGCGTTTCGTCCGGGGCCTCGCGGCGCAGGTAGCCGGTCCAATGCATCCGGTCGTGGGCCGCCTGCGACAGGGGCAGCCCCTTGGTCGGGTCATAGACATCGCGCATGCCGTAGACCCAAATCTCGTCATAGTATTTCTCGGTCGCCTCAACCGCGCCCTTGCGTTCCCATTCGGCGGCCAGCACCTCGGGTTCGTCCAGCACGTCGCGCAGGCCCAGCACGACTTTGGTGGTGCCATTCTCGCGCAGCCAGTCAAGGCTGGGCAGCAGTTCCCCGCGAAAGCCCGTCGGCTCTTTATCCACGATCAGCAGATCGGGGGTGTATTCCTCGATCGCGGTGCGGATCAGACCGGCCCGCAGGGAGGTGACCTCGTCGATATCAAGGCCAAGCGTTTGCGCCACATAGCTGCCGTCGGCCAGCTTCGTCACGCCTGGAAGGCGGATGTGGTCGACGCCTTTGGGAAAGGTGAAACGCCCCGCGACGGGCGATCCGGTCAGGATGATGGCCGAGGCATCTTCGTCGCCGTCCATCAAGGCGGCAGCCAGTGCGCGCGACCGCCGTAAGTGGCCCAATCCAAAGGTGTCGTGGCTATAGAAAAGCACCCGCCGCGCTGGTTTGCCATTGCGGGCGTTGTTCGAGACCGTTTGGCGCATGGGCCGATCCTAACTTAGTCAAATATCCTTGGCCGCACCTATCAGTCTGGCGGCTAGAAAGCGTTTATTGTCGAAGGCAGGTGAACCCGTCCCGCCCGATGCACCCAGAAACCGAATACACTCACATCACCTTGGTCTGCCGGTCGAACAGCCCAATAAGAATACCTTAGGCATCTATGGTGAACATGTCATGCATTTCAGCACCTTCCGCCATCGCCGCCCCTGAATGGGCTGCGAAAACCGGCGTTTGAGCGGGCCAAGCCCGTGGGAAGATGCGGCGCGTGTCATATTCGGCGTCCTTCGCGGTTCATCGTCAGGGGGAGTAGGTGGGGCCGGGGGGTTAAGATTGCAATGGCACGGGGGGCGCCTTAGCGTCTCAAGACTGCGCCCCAAGGCCATGAGCGAGGACATATGCGGCATTTCATCTTCACCCTTCTTTTGTCGCTGTGGGTCTTGCCCTTTGCCAACGCCGCGACGGCGCAAGGGGTTCTGTCCCTTTTGCCAACAGCGCAGGAAACTGCCGTCAGCGATGCAGAAGGCGATGCCGCGCGACTGCAAGAGGTCATCAGACAAGCCGCTGAAAGCGGGGTGAGCGTGGTGGTGGTCGATAGCGCGGGCCAGTTGTTGAACCAGCCCGCATCTGCCCAACCGGCCGAGGGCGACCCGCAAGAGGCGGCGCTGGCCAAGGAAACCTCTGCGCTGATGCACCTGCAAGAACGGGGCAACCAGTTCCGCACTGCCTTGATCGAACGCATCGTTCAGTTGCCCGACGCGATCAACGAGGTGATCTATATCCTGCGGGCCGCCAGCCCGGATGGCACGCTTTGGGCCTTTGGTGAGACGCTGCTGGTGGCGCTCGCGCTGTTTGCCGTCGGGGCCGTGGTCGAGGTAGAGCTGTTCGGCAAGCGAATGGCACGCGGCTTCGTCACCGCCAAAGTGCAGGCGAACCCCGTTGGCTATACCGAAAAGATGCCGTTTCTGGTGTTTCGGTTTTTCATGGGGGTCATCGGCGTTCTGGTGTCGATGGTGGTGGCCTATATTCTGGGCGCGCTGCTGTTTGGACCGCTTGAAGACACGGCGATCCAGTTCACTGTCACGCTGATCAACATCGGCTATTTTGTCTGTCGCGTGGCCGCGGGCCTGTGGCGGATGATCCTGTCACCCTTCCTGTCGCAATACCGCATCCCTGTGTTCAGCGACCGCGACGCCAAACGGCTGCACCGCTGGCTGTGGATGATGGCAAGCCTTGATACCGTCGCGATCCTGTTCGGTATCTGGATCGCTGAACTCGGGCTGAACTATGATGTCTATGCCTTCATCGCCTCCCTGATGTCGGCGGCGATCGTCGTGGCGAATATTCTGATGATCTGGGTCAACCGCCGCCCCATTTCAAACGCGCTGCGGCAGGGCAAGCCCGCGTCGGAATGCAGCGCCGTGGGGCGATTTATGTCGCGAGCCTGGGCACCGCTGGTGGTGGCCTATGCGATTTTTGCCTGGTTCGAACTGACCTATGATCTGGTGCTCGAGAACCCAAGCTCCGTGCCTCTGATCGCGGGGGCCTATGGTATTCTGGTGTCGATCATCGTGGTCTACGGTGTGATCAACTATGCTATTGAACGCGGCTTTGCCCGCGCGCGCATGATGCGCCGCCTGAACGAGCTGCGCCGCGAGAAGCGCGCTGATGCCGCCCTGGACGAGGACGCGCCCGAGGCCGCCGGCACTGCGCAAGCGGATGATACCATGTCGCTGGACGAGGCTGACCGACAGGCGGCAATGGTGCCACGCCAAAGTCTCACCAGCTTTGAAGGTCTGGCGCGGCGCGTGGCCGGTATCCTCGCCTTTGTTACGGGGGCCTATGCGTTCTTCTATATCTGGGACACAGAAGCAACGTTGATGGTCGAAAGCCACGCGGACAAGCTGCTGGACGTGATGGTGATCCTGTTTATCGGCTACGTCGTCTATCACGCCTTCCGCATCTGGATCGACAGCAAGATCGAGGCCGAAACCGCTGACCAGCCCGAGGCAGAACTTGGCGACGAAGGCAGCGGCGCGTCCTCTGCCAGCCGATTGGCAACTCTGCTCCCGCTGTTTCGCAACTTTGTCCTGATCGTTCTGATCGTGACCATCGCCCTCATCGTGTTGATGGAATTCGGGATCAATGTCGGCCCGCTGTTCGCCGGTGCGGGGATCGTCGGTGTTGCCGTCGGCTTTGGCAGTCAGGCACTGGTGCGCGATATCTTTGCCGGCGCGTTCTTTCTGTTCGACGATGCCTTCCGCAAGGGGGAATACCTTGATGTGGGCGGCGTGAAGGGCACGGTCGAGAAAATCTCGGTCCGGTCGTTCCAGCTGCGCCACCATCTGGGCGCGCTGCACACCATTCCCTTTGGCGAGCTGCAGGTGATGACCAACTACAGCCGCGACTGGGTGATCATGAAGCTGCCGTTGCGGGTGACCTATGACACCGATGTCGAACGCGTTCGCAAGCTGATCAAAAAGCTTGGCATCGCGCTGCTGGATGATCCGGTGATCGGCGATAACTTTATCCAGCCGCTGAAATCGCAGGGCGTGATTGAAATGCAGGATTCCGCGATGATCATCCGGGTCAAGTTCATGACCAAACCGGGGGATCAATGGCTGGTGCGCAAGAAGGTCTATGAGGAAATTCGAGCCTTGTTCGAGCGCGAAGGAATCCGTTTTGCCCATCGGGAGGTCACTGTGCGTCTGGCCGACGGTAAGGTCAAAGACCTGAGCGACGAGGAACGCGATGCGGTGACCGCAGCGGCGCAGGCATCGCTGGAAGAAGAGGCACAAACCGGCCCGGAACCGGGCGGGGACGACCGATAGCCGCGTCTCGCGCAGTTGTGACATTGAAACGGCGGCGGCGGGCGCTAGCATCAACTTCACCTGCAACAGGAGAATTCCCATGAAACAGTCCAGACGCCAATTCCTGACGACCACCGTCGCCACCGCCGGGGTTGTGACGCTACTGCCTTATGCCGCGCAAGCCGCGGCTCACGGCGGTAATATGTTCCCCATGACCGGCGGCGAGGTCAAAGTGCACCCCATCGACCACGCGTCCTTTGTGATGGAGACGCCAGCCGGCGTGATCTACTGCGATCCCGTGGGCGAGGTCGCCAACTACAGCGATTTCGCCACCCCCGATCTGATCCTGATCACCCACGAGCATGGCGATCACTATAACGCCGAAACACTGGCCGGTGTGGTGGGCGAAAACACGCAGATCCTTACCAATCCTGCGGTCTACGACATGCTGCCCGAGGCGCTGAAGGCCAAGGCGAGTGCGCTGGCCAATGGCGAGCAGGCGATGTTCAACGAGGTCTCGATCGAGGCGATCCCCGCCTATAACACCACTGAAGAACGCAAGCAGTTCCACCCGCAGGGGCGTGACAACGGCTATATCGTGAACCTCAGCGATTTCCGCGTGTATATCTCGGGCGATACCGAAGCGACGCCGGAGATGCTGGCGCTAGAGAATATCGATCTGGCGTTTGTCTGTATGAACCTGCCGTTTACCATGGACGCGACCTCGGCCGCGGCTGCGGTGTCGACGTTCAAACCCTCTTTCGTCTACCCCTACCATTACCGTGGGCGCGACGACGGCACGCAAGACCCCGCCGCCTTTGCCGCCATGGTCGGCGAGGGGATCGAAGTCAAAATGGGCGACTGGTACTGATCCGGCGCAGCGGGGGGCCAGCCCCCCGCTGCGCCCGGGATTTAGACCATTTGGAACTGAAGGCCCCAGCGGGTCAGGATTTATACGGATCAAGACTTGCGCGCAGACCATCGCCCAGGAAGTTGAACGCCAGCACCACGACGATGATCGGCAGCATGGGAATGGCGGTCCACCAGTAGATCTCGATGCTCGCCAGATTTTGCGCGTCATTCAGCATGACGCCCCAGCTGACGGCGGGCGCGCGTAGGCCCAACCCGAGGAAGCTCAGCGCGGTTTCCCCAAGGATCATCGCCGGGATCGATAGGGTCGCGCTGGCGATCAGATGCGACATGAAATTCGGCAGCAAGTGTTTGCGGATCACCCGTGCGGGCGACGCGCCCATCATCTCGGCCGCTTTGACGTATTCCTCTTCACGCAGGCTCAGGAATTTTGACCGTACCGCCCGCGCCAGCCCGGGCCAGTCCAGAATCCCGAGGATGATCGAGATGATAAAGAACACCGACACGGGCCCCCAGTTCGACGGCACCGCCGCCGAAAGCGCCAGCCAGAGCGGGAGCTCTGGCAAGGACCGCAAAATCTCGATCGCGCGGTTGACCAGCCAGTCGGTCTTGCCGCCGAAGTAACCGGCCAAAGATCCAAAGAAGATCCCCAGCACAAAGCTGACCGTGATGCCGATCAACCCCACCGTCAAGGACAGCTGCGCGCCATAGAGGATGCGGCTGAACACATCGCGCCCCAACCGATCCGATCCCCAGAGAAACACCGTCGCCCCGTCAGGCGCGCAGAACAGGTGGGTGTCGCTGGGGATGACAGCAAAGAGGTGGTAGGTTTCACCCTTACAAAAATACTCAATCTTGCGCGGGTCGCTGGTATCGGTGTCGTATTCCCAGCGGAAATTCACCAGATCCGCAGTGCCCGTCGTCTCGTAGACAAAGGGGCCGATGAAACTGCCCTCGTGCCAAAGGTTGATGCTTTGGGGTGGCGCGTAGATGTGTTCGGCATTGCGCTCGTTTGGTGTGTAGGGCGCGATGAACCCCGCCACTGGCAAGATCAGATAGCAGAAGGCCAGAAACAGCCCGGATACCAGCGCCAGCTTGTGCCGCCGGAACTTGCGCCACATAAGCCGCGCGACAGAGGCGTCCATCTCGGCCCGCTCAAGCGCGGAAAGATCGGCGTCGTCGGTCCAGGGGGTGGTGTCGACAAAGCGGTTGTCCGGCTGGATGCTCATGAGCTGCGTGCCCCGTAACGGATGCGCGGATCAAGCAGGACCAGCAGCATGTCAGAGATCATCGTGCCGATCAGCGTCAGCAGGGCCACGAACATCAAGATGAACGCCGCGAGGAACTGGTCTTGGGACTTCAGCGCCACCAGCAGATAGGGCCCGATGGTTTGCAGACCCAGCACCACCGATACCAGCACAGAGCCCGACACCATCGCAGGCAGCAGGTTCCCGATATCCGCGACAAAGGGGTTGAAAGCCACGCGCAGCGGGTATTTCGACAGCAGACGCGCGGGGCCCATACCCTTGGCCTTGGCGGTTTCCACATAGGGTTTATCAAGCTCGTCGAGCATATTCGCTCGTAACCGCTGCATCATCGCGGCGGCACCGGCGGTGCCGATCACAAAAGTCGGGACGATCAGGTGCAGCAGGACCGAGCGTACTTTCTCCCATGACATGGGCTGGCCCTCAAGCTCGGGGGCCATAAGCCCGCCAATCGGCAGGTCAAAGTATTTATGCCCATAGTAAAACAGGATCAGTGCCAGCAGGAAGTTCGGTGTCGCGAGCCCGAGGTAGCCCAGAAAGCCGGCGGTATAATCGACCCAAGTCTCGGATTTGGCGGCGGCAAGCACCCCTAGCGGCAGGGCGATAAGATAAACGAATAATACCGCGGCGAGATTGACCAGCACCGTCATCCATAGCGCATCGCCGACGATTTCGCCCACGGGGCGGTCAAACTCGAACGACCAGCCGAAATTGCCTTGGATCAACCCGGCAAACCCCTGCGGCCCCGGCACCATGCCGACCCAGATCAGGTATTGCTTCCAGATCGGTTCATCCAGCGCGTATTCGTGGCGCAGAAACTCGGCCTTGGCGACGCCTTCGGCCTGACCCGTGGCGCGCAACTCGGCGATCTGGTTCGACAGATAGTCGCCGGGGGGCAGATTGATGATGACGAAGACCAGAAGCGAGACCACCCAGAGGGTCAGTAGCATGGTGATGAAACGCCACACGGCGTATCGGAGGAAGATCATCGGCTTACCTGCACATGGGGGTCTTGGAAGTAGAATTCGTCGATGCGGTGAATGCCGAAATGCGCGCCGGGATCAAAGGCCCAGATTCCATGCTCCGGTACATTCATCAGATCGTTTGAGACGACGACGGGTTGCGGGGCCTCGGCCAGCACGCCGATGGCGAATTGCTGTTCGGCGTGGATGGCGAGCATCCGCTTCCAGATGTCTTCGCGCACCTGTGGGTCGTCGGTGTGGTTCCAGTCATTCGCCAGCAGCATCAGCCGTTTCGCGGGCTGCATATCAGGGGGCGACCCGGCCTGTCCAACTGTTTGGTAGTATTGTCCCCACATCGGCCAGGCAAAGAATTCCTGATTGGTGGGCGCCAGATAGGACGGAGAGGTCGACGGCCCCGGAAGCCCGTTGTCCCAGCCGAACCAGACCGAGGCCATGGTCCGCCCTGCATAGATCCGGTTGCGCAGGATATCGCGGTCCAGCGGGCGCATGATCAGGCGGATGCCCAGATCACGCCATGTGTCCGCGATGATCGCCAGCGCGTTTTCTTCCTCGCTGCGTTCGCCGGCGGTTTCGATCACGAATTCCATCGGGCGGCCATCGGGAAGCTTGCGGAGCCCTGCGGGGGTGCGGTCTGTCAGACCCATATCATCCAACAGCGCGTTGGCATGGGCGAGGTTCATCATGGACCACGCATGTGTGTTGTCGTCGTTGTAAAGCGCGCTTTGCGACAGGGCGGACATGCCACCTTCGCTGGCGAGGCCGAAATAGAGCGCGCGGTTGATCATGCGTCGATCGATGCCGAGGCTCAGGGCGCGGCGAAAACGCACGTCGCGCATGACCTCGCGCCACACGGGGTCGGCGAAATTCAGGTTGGGATAGATGGCGATCTGGCTGGCGGCACCGTTGGCCCAAAGCAGGGTGCGGTATTTGCCGCCGTCCGCCTCGCCTTTCTTGAGGATCGCGACATCGGGGAAATCGAGCCCGCGCGCCTGCAGGTCGACCTCGCCCGCGTTGGCCTTGGCCGCGATCAGCCCACCGCCGACCACGGTCATCTGCACCACATCGATATAGGGCAGCTGCACGCCCCGGCTGTCGATACGGTGGAAATAGGGGTTACGCACAAAGAGCTTGCGCGAGCTGTCCTTGTCCGAGGAGTTGATCCACGGCTGCAGGGTCGGCAGCGCGGGGTTGTCGAACTTGTACATATTGTCGCGCTTGTTGTGCAGCGCGGCCCAGCTTTTGACCCGCGCGGCTTTGACCTTTTCGACCAGCGCATCGGGATCGGCGAACTTCTTATGGAACTGCGACAGGTAGTGGGCGGGGCGATAGATGAACGGTGGGCTTGCTTGCGCCAACAGCGGCAGGAAGTTCGGATTGGGAATCTGCCATTCGAACACGACCGTATGTTCATCGGGGAAGGTGACCTTTCCCATGCGGTTGTCCACGATCATGAAATCCGGCGGCCCGCTGGGGGTGATGTCCGGGTCGTTGGCAACATTTTCCCACCAGTAACGGAAATCATCCGAGGTAAAGGGCATGCCGTCCGACCAGCGGTGACCGGGGCGCAGGTGAAGCGTGAATTTGCGTCCTTCTTCCACGTCCACCGCCGCGAGGATATCGGGGGCAAGCGTGTAGTCAGGCTGATACCCTACCAGCCGCGCATAGCCGTAGACGACCATCTGCCGCACGTCCTTGGTGCGCGAGATCAACGTGCGTAGCGTACCGCCCTGACGCCCAAAGCTGCGGCCCTTGGCTTCGAGGTCGACGACCAGCGGCTCTGACGGGATGCGGTCCTGCACGTGGGGCAGGCTGCCGGCGTTGACCTCTTGCGCCCAAAAGCTGCTTTCTTGCAGCACGGGGCCGTCGCTATGCGCGGCAAGGGGCGCGAAGGCGAGGGTCGCGGCGAGGGCAAGGAGGAACTTACGCATGACAACGTACCTTATGGCCGGGCTCAAGCTCGCGCAGGGCGGGGGCGTGATGGCCTTCAAAACGGAACTGTTCGGGCCAGAGCGTGGGAGAGCCCGCGCCCTTGGCGACCAGATCAAGATCGATGGGCCGGCTGATGTCGGGTTCGGGCTGTGCCGCGATCAAGGCGCGGGTGTAGGGGTGTTGCGGATTGTAGAACAACGTGTCGGGCGGGGCCTGTTCGACGATCACGCCAGCGCGCATAACCGCGACCTCGTCCGCGATGCGGGCAACGACCGCCAGATCGTGGCTGATGAACAGGTAGCTCAGGTTGGCGCGGTCGCGGATGTCTTCGAGCAGGGTTAGAATTTGCTCTTGGACCGAGACATCCAGCGCCGAGGTGGGTTCGTCGCAGATCAGCAGCTTCGGATCGAGCGTCAGCGCGCGGGCAATGGACAGCCGTTGGCGCTGGCCGCCTGAAAACGCATGCGGGAAACGGCCAAGCATATCAGGGTTCAATCCGACCCACCGCAGCATTTCGGCCGCCTTTTCGCGGCGGTCGCGGGCGGTGCCGATGTTGTGCACCTCCATCGGTTCGGTCAGGGCTTGCTGCACGCGCATCCGCGGGCTGAGCGAGGAATACGGGTCCTGAAACACCATCTGCGCTTGCCGTTGGAATGCGGTGCGTTCAGTGGGCGACAGATCATGCACGGCCAGCGGTGCGGCGGCGGGGTCGGGGCGAAACAGCACTTCGCCGCCGGCATCGGGACGTTCGGCCCCCATGGCGATGCGGGCGCAGGTGGTCTTGCCCGATCCGCTTTCGCCAACAATCGCCAGTGTCTTGCCACGGGGCAGTTGCAGGTCAACGTGCTGGCAGGCGGAGACGGACACCGGCTTGCGCCAGCCGCCCGCCCGCATGGTGTAGGTCTTGGACACGTCGCGCAGATCAAGGATCACATCGTCTGCGGGCTTCGTGGATGCGGGGGCAGGGGCGGCCACGGCGGGGATCATCGGGGCGGCGGCGAAAAGCTTGGCGGTATAGGGGTGGGCAGGGCTGCCCAACACCTCTTGCGCATCGCCCCGTTCCATCACGCGGCCCTTGTTCATCACCACGACACGCTGCGCCATATTCGCCACGACGCCCAGATCATGGGTCACAAGGATCACACCCATACCGGTTTCTGCCTGAAGCGACCGGATCAGCCCGAGCACCTGCGCCTGTGTCGTCACATCCAAGGCGGTCGTCGGTTCGTCTGCGATCAACAGCTCGGGCTTGGCGACCATGGCCATAGCGATCATCGCGCGTTGGCGCATCCCGCCGGACATCTCGAACGGATAGCTTTTCCAGGCGCGCAGGGGATCGACAAAGCCGACCTTCTCAAACTGTTCGATCACGGCACGTTTGGCCGCCCTTCGTCCCATATTGCGGTGCAAGCGCAGCACTTCGGCGACCTGATCGCCAAGCCGGTGCAGCGGCGATAGCGACCGCATCGGCTCTTGAAAGATCATCGAGATGCGATCCCCCCGAATGGCGCGCATCTTCTTTTCGGGGAGGGACAGCAGGTTGACGGCACCCTCGGCCCCGTTGAACCGGATCGACCCGCCGCGCATCTGTGCCGCATCGGGCAGCAGTCGCAAAACCGACCGGCAGGACAGCGTTTTGCCAGACCCGCTTTCGCCCACCAACGCGAGGGTTTCGCCCGCGTTCAACGCAAAGCTGACGCCGTCCACGACCGACGGGCCGTTGCCGAAACCGATCGACAGATCATTTACTTCAAGAAGGGGGGCCATTGTTATCCCAAGCGGGTCAGAGCGATCATTATCTATCGAGTGAAGCCGATAAACACCCAAGCGTCTAGGGGGCAGCGCAAAAACCAAGCGTCAGCGGTACACAAAGGGCGGCGGCGTCCCCATGTTGCATCAGTACGACCCAACCCGAAGGAGAACCGCGATGAGCCGCCTGGACATTTTTATCGACCGTATGGTGTCACAGCGTGCGTGTCTCGACCATGCCGCCGCCCTGACGCAGACAATGACGGGGCCGGTGTTCGAGCTGGGATTGGGCAATGGCCGTACCTTTCACCACATCCGTGAAACGATGCCCGACCGCGATATCTTTGTGTTTGAGCGCGCTGTTGCATCGAATCCCGATAGCACGCCCGAGGACCATCAGCTGATCCTGGGCGATGTGCACGAAACCCTGCCTGCGGCACTGACGCGCTTTGGCGCGAATGCGGCTCTGATTCACGCGGATCTTGGCGGGCATAACCTTGCAAAAAACGATGCTTTCGCGCGTGAAATCTCGCCCTTGGTCGAGCCGTTATTGGCCGTCGGGGGCATCATGGTGTCCAGTGACCGGATGTATTTCGACAATTTGATCGAAATCCCCTTACCACCTGAAGCTGTGGAGGGACGCTGCTTCATGTACCGCCGCGAGAAGTCATGATCTGAATTAAGTACTTGATAAGTATTGGTTAAATGGTGAGCGGCGTCGGTATTCCGGCGCCGCTTTAAGTTTCGCTTGCACGTTTCATATCCCCTCCCTAGTGTGCGCCCGAGACATAGTGAAACGATGTTTCGCATGGTAAAACAATTCTTGGGAGGGAATTACATGTCCTTTTTGAAAAACCTATCTTTCGCTGCTGCAATGACTGTGGCTGCTTCCGTTGCCGGTGCTGAAACCGTGCTGATCCACGGCGAAGCAGGCCCGAATCGCGGTGCCCGTGCAGATGCGTTGCAGTGGTTCGCCGATCAGGTTGCAGAGCGGTCGGAAAACGATCTGCGCCTCGACATCCAGTGGGGCGGCGCGCTGTTCAAGGCCAATGCGGCTGTACAGTCCATCGGTGACGGTGTGGCGGATATGGGGTCGGTGATCGCGGTGTATTACCCGCAGGAAATGGCCGCCTATGGCATCGCTGATCTGCCCGTAAACAACCCAGACGCCTGGGTCGGTATGCGCGCCACGGACGAGCTGATGCGGTCGAACCCTGCGATTGCGGAAAACCTGGCTGAAAAGAACCTCGTGTACATCGGCACATGGACCACAAGTCAGGTGAACATCGGCTGTAAGGGCGACGCGATCCGTTCGGTTGCTGATATCGCGGGCAAGAAAGTACGCGGCACAGGGGCCTACGGTAAGGTCTTTGGCGACGAAGGCGCGAACATGGTCAACATGTCGATCTATGACGCGTACCAAGGGCTCGACACCGGTCTGATCGATTGTAGCCAAGGGTATTCCTACGCTGTTGCCGCGCTGAAGCAGGCCGAAGTCATGGACAACTACACCCTGCTGAACTGGGGCCAGGTTGGCGGCGTCGGCATCTTCATGAACAAAGACATGTTCGATGCGCTGTCCGAAGATCAGCAAGCTGTGCTGCTGGAAACCGGTGCGGATCTGTCCGATGAATTCGGCCGCATGATCACAACCGCGAACGACAACGCCATTGCCGCGATGAAAGAGCAAGGCGTCGAAGTGTTCGAACTGCCCGCGGAAGAGCGCGCCAAGCTGGTCGAAGGCGGCGAGAAGTATCTGGCCGAGTGGGTCGAGACAGCCAACCGCACCGGTCTGCCGGGCGAGCAACTGCTGGAAGACTACAAGGCGCTGATCACCAAATACACGCAAGAGCGCGACGAGAACGGTTACCCTTGGGCAGCTGACAACAACTAAACACAAGCTTTGGGAGGAGCAGGGACCATGTTGGTACCACTTGAGAAAATCCTGTTGGGGTTGGGCGCGGCTGCGGTCATCCTTTTGGGGATCTTGATCACGTCCAACGTGGTCGCACGCGCCGTCTTCGCATCTAGCGTACCCGATAGCGTCACTTTGGTGCGGGAGCTGATGGTTGCGGCTATCCTCCTGCCCCTTGCGGCAGCGACCGCAAACCGCGCTCACGTTAGTGTGGCTTTTGTGTCCGACCGGTTCGGGCCCAAACTCCGGTCCTGGCTTATTGTGCTGGGGTCGGTCATGGGGATGATCGCCTTGGGCGGTCTGATCTATTCCGGCGGCCGCGAATTCCTGAGCGTTTGGGAAAAGGGCAGCTTTTTCTACGGTGACCTGAACCTGCCCAAATGGCCCGGACGTCTGTTGTTTGTGGTCGGTATCGCCGCCTGCTGGCTGCGTCTGGCGGAACTGGCGATCCGCGATGTGCGGACCATCCTGTCCGGGGGCATCGTCTCGGACGAAGAAAACCACACAATCGAGCTCGTTGCCGAAAAAGAGGTGCTGTAATGGATGCGTCGACCATCGGGCTGATTGCCTTTGCTGCCGTTCTGATCCTGTTGGCGCTGCGTGTGCCGATTGCCTTTGCGCTGGCCAGTGTCGCGACGATTGCGACCTTCTTTATCTTTGCCTTTCGCACCGGCACTTTCATGCCTGAACGTGCCATCCGTGCGACAACGTCGATGGTGTTCTCGAACTCCTTTGACCTGATACACTCCTACGATCTATCGATGATACCGCTGTTTGTCGCCCTTGGGCACATTGCCTATCGCGCGGATATCACGACCAAGATCTACCACGCGGCCAAGGTCTGGCTGACGCGTCTGCCCGGCGGTGTTGCCATGGCAAGCGTCATGGGCTGTGGCGGATTTTCGGCCATTACCGGCAGCTCTATTGCCTGTGCCTCGACCATGGGAAAAATCTGTACGCCCGAGATGCTGCGCATGGGATATGACCCGCGTCTGGCAACAGCGTCGGTCGCGGCAGGGGGCACGCTGGGGTCGCTGATCCCGCCGTCGGTTCTGTTCATCATCTACGGTATCTTCACCGAGACCTCGATTTCGTCGCTGTTCCTCGCGGGTGTTTTGCCGGGGCTGCTGACGCTGGCGGGCTTTATCCTTGTGATCGCCGTCTGGGTCTGGCGTTCGCCCGAAATCGCCCCTTCGACAGCGACACGCTACTCCGCCAAAGAACGCTTTGCGGCGGCGGCTGAAAGCTGGCCTGCGGTCATGCTGTTCGTGTTGATCATCGGCGGTATCTACGGCGGTATCTTTACGGCGACCGAAGCGGCGGCTGTCTGCGTGGTCGCGGCGACGCTGATCGGTTTTGCGCAGCGCAAGCTGACCTTGCAGGGCCTGTGGAACGCGGTGAAAGAGACATGCATCCAGACCGCAGCGATCTTCTTTATCGCGGCAGGGGCCAAGATTTTTGTGGCCTTTATCGCCCTGACCAACGTTGCCCCGATGATTGTGAACGTCGTGGCCGAGGCAGAGCTGTCCGTCGTGGTCCTGCTGCTGGCGATTGCCGCGATCTATCTGCTGCTTGGCATGTTCCTTGATCCCATTGGCATCATGGTTCTGACCCTGCCGCTGATGATCCCGCTGGTGGAAAGCTATGACATGAACCTGATCTGGTTCGGTGTTGTGGTGATTAAGCTGCTGGAAATCGGGCTGATCACGCCGCCTGTCGGGTTGAACGTCTTTGTCATCGCCAATGTGGTGGGCAAAGAGGCTCCGATCGACAAGATCTTTGCTGGTATCACGCGCTTCCTCAGCGTTGACGTGATCGTGCTGGTGCTGATCATGTCCTTCCCGATGATCTCGCTGCTTATTCCTATGGCGGCGCGATGAGTGGGGACACCACAGACAGGAAGTTTGCCAACACTCTGGCGCGGGGGCTTGCTGTATTGCGGGCCTTTCGCGCCAGTGACAGCGGGCTGACCCACGCGCAGATTGCGGACCGGACGGGGCTGCCCAAGCCTACGGTTTCGCGGCTGACCTATACGCTGTGCGAACTCGGCTACCTCAGCCACGGCGGGCGCAATGACCGCTTTCGGCTGGGGCCGTCGGCTATCGCGCTTGGCTCTGTCGCGTCGGTGGCGGTGAACTTTCTGGATTTGGTGTCCGACGCCATGCAAGAGCTGGCCGATAAAACGGGCACGCTATTGCTGGTCGCCGTGCGCGACGACGAGAAAATGATGCTGGTGCGCACATGGCGGCCACAGAACGCTTCGACCATCTGGCTGGAGCCGGGGCACCGGATTCCCGTGTTCGGATCGTCGTCGGGCATGGCCGTCGTGGCGTCACTTGGCGAAGAGCGCTTTGAGCAGTTGACGCCCGAAGCGGATATGCGAAGGTTCCGGGCGGAGGGATATTCGCAATTGATAGAACAAGGGTTCGCCTACGCGTCGGAGGGCACACGATATGCCAGTACGATCAACGCCGTAAGTGTCCCCTATTTTGCCGAAGAGTTCGGCGAACCGGTATCGTTCACCGCCGGGGCCATGCCACATGATTTGCCCGATTCCCGTATCGTGCAAGAGGTCGGCCCCGCGTTGCGTGAACTGGTGCGCGCGCTTGAACAGCGCACCGGGCGCACCCCCGCGCTCAGCCGCCGGGACTGAAACAAGACTAGACCAAGGAATATGCTAAATGACTGACAAGATTGGATATACCCGCAAAGGCGATGTGGCCGTGCTGCGGATCAAGAACCCCCCGGTCAATGCGTTGTCCCATGCTGTTCGTGAAGGTCTGGTTGCCGGTATGGCGCAGGCCGAGGCCGATGACGGCGTCAAAGCCGTGGTTATCGTCGGCGAGGGCCGCGCTTTTATCGCCGGTGCGGATATCACCGAATTCGGCAAAACGCCGCTGGAACCTTTCCTGCCGGATGTGTGTAAACGGATCGAGGAGTCCCCGCTGATCGTTGTCGCCTCCATGCATGGTGTGTCCTTGGGCGGCGGGCTCGAGATTGCGCTGTCGGCGCATTACCGTGTGGCGCAGCCGTCGGCCAAAGTGGGCCTGCCCGAGGTACATCTGGGCCTGATCCCCGGTGCCGGTGCGACCCAGCGTTTGCCGCGTCTGATCGGTGTGGACCCCTCGCTTGATCTGATCACCTCTGGCCGTCAGGTCAAAGCGGCCGAAGCCGAAAGCCTTGGCATCGTCGATCAGGTCACCGAGGGCGACCCCGAGGATGTGGGCGTCGCCTATGCCGAGAACCTGATCGCCACCAACGCACCGCGCCGCCCCGTCAGCGAGATGGCCGCACCCGCGCCGATCGACTGGGATGCGGCCTATGACGGGACGCTGAAAAAGGGGCGGGGGCAAATCTCTCCGGCGCAGGCGGTCCGCGCGGTTCAGGCCGCGGCAGAGCTGCCCTTTGACGAAGGCATGCTGGCCGAGCGCAAGATTTTCATGGAGTTGATGGAGACAGACCAGCGTCAGGGCATGATCCACGCGTTCTTCTCTGAGCGTGCGGTAGGCAACCTGCCGGAACTGAAAGGCGTCGAACCCCGCGCGTTGCAATCCATCGGCATCATCGGCGGCGGCACCATGGGCGCAGGCATCGCCACAGCGGCGCTGTTGGCAGGCTTCAACGTCGTGCTGATCGAGATGAAAGAAGACGCCGCAGAGGCCGCGCGCGGTCGCATCGCGGGCAATCTTTCCGGCGCGCTTAAGCGTGGCAAGATCACGCAGATGAAATACGACGCGATGACCAACACAGCGCTTGAGGTGTCGATCAACTATGACAGCCTCGCCTCGGTCGATCTGGTGATCGAAGCCGTGTTCGAGGACATGGGTGTCAAGAAAGAGGTGTTCGGCAAGCTTGATGCCGTGTGCAAACCCGGTGCTATTCTGGCGTCCAACACGTCTTATCTGGATGTGGACGAGATCGCGGCCAGCACCTCGCGCCCTGCCGATGTGATCGGGCTGCACTTCTTCTCGCCTGCGCATATCATGAAGCTGCTCGAAGTGGTGGTCGCCGAAAAGACCGCCCCCGATGTGGTCGCCACGGGCTTTGCTCTTGGCAAGGCGCTGAACAAGATTTCCGTGCGCGCCGGTGTCTGCGACGGGTTTATCGGCAACCGTATTCTGGCAACCTACCGCACCGCCGCCGATCACATGGTGCTTGATGGCGCATCGCCGTTCCAGATCGACAAGGCGCTGGTGGATTTCGGCTTTGCCATGGGCCCCTTTGCCGTGGGCGATCTGGCCGGACTCGATATCGGCTGGGCCACACGCAAGCGCAAGGCGGCGACGCGCCACCCTGCCGAACGCGTGCCGACATACCCCGACAAGATCTGCGAAGCCGGCAACTTCGGTCAGAAGACCGGCAAAGGCTACTACATCTATGAGGCCGGATCGCGCGGCGGCGTGCCGAACCCCGAAGTGTCCGAGCTGATCGCCGCAGAACGCGCGGAGCGTGGCATCACCCCGCGTGACTTTACCGACGCAGAGATCGTCCGCCGCTATATGGCCGCGATGGTCAACGAGGCGGCAAAGGTCGTGGGCGAGGGCATCGCGAAGCGGCCCTTGGACGTGGATATGGTCCTGCTCTTTGGCTACGGCTTCCCGCGCTACTGGGGTGGCCCGATGAAATGGGCCGACCTGCAGGGGCTGCCTGCTCTGCTGGCCGACATCGAAAGCTACGCCAAGGAAGACGCCTGGTTCTGGGAACCCGCACCGCTGCTGAAACAGCTGGTGGCCGAAGGGCGCAGCTTTGACGACCTGAACAAACAAGCCGCTAAGTAAATGAACAAGGGCGCAATGCCCGACAGTATAAACCGGAGGAAGACAAATGGATCTGAGCTATAGCGACGAAGAAAAGGCTTTCCGCGCCGAAGTGCGGGCCTTTCTTGAGGAAAAGCTCCCCAAGGAAATGAGCGACAAAATCCGCAAGGGTGAAGAGCTGGGTAAAGACGGTCAGGAACAGTGGCATGCTATCCTGAACGCCCAAGGCTGGCTGGCCCCGAACTGGCCCAAGAAATTTGGCGGTGCGGAATGGAACGCGGTTCAGCGTCACATCTTCGAAGAAGAAGCCGCTGCGGCCTATGCGCCGCGCATTGTGCCTTTTGGCCTGTCGATGCTGGCGCCCGTGCTGCAAAAGTTCGGCTCGCAAGAGCAGAATGACTACTGGCTGCCCCGCATCCTGTCGGGCGAAGACTGGTGGTGTCAGGGCTATTCCGAGCCGGGTGCGGGGTCCGACCTTGCCTCGCTCAAGACCGAAGCGGTTCTGAACGACGAAGGCACGCACTACATAGTCAACGGCCAGAAGACGTGGACCACGCTGGGTCAGCACGCGAACATGATCTTCTGCCTTGTACGCACCGACAAGACGGTGAAGCAGCAAGAGGGTATTTCCTTCCTCCTGATCGACATGGACACCCCCGGCGTCGAAGTGCGCCCGATCATCCTGCTCGACGGCACCCACGAGGTGAACGAAGTCTGGTTCTCGGATGTGAAAGTGCCGGTCGAAAACCTTGTCGGCAAAGAGAACGAAGGCTGGACCTACGCCAAGTACCTGCTGACCCACGAACGCACCAACATCGCGGGCGTCGGGTTCTCGCAAGCGGGTCTGACCGCGGTCAAACGTATCGCCAAGGCAGAGATGTCCGGCGGCAAGCCGTTGATGCAGAACCCGCATTTCGCGGCACGTGTGGCACAGGTTGAAATCGACCTGATGGCGATGAGCACCACAAACCTGCGCATCGTCTCCAAGGCGGCAGCGGGCGCGGCACCGGGCGTTGAATCGTCCATGCTGAAGGTCAAAGGCACGATTATCCGTCAGGAGATCAACGACCTCGCACGTCGTGCGGCGGGTGCCTATGCGATGCCATTTGCATCCGAAGCGATCGAAGGGTCGAACCTGGCCCTGCCTGATCCGTTGAATGCCGGCCCCGTCGCCGCGCAATATTTCAACAACCGTAAACTGTCGATCTTTGGCGGCTCGAACGAAATCCAGCGCCAGATCATTGCCAAAACAACGATGGGAGGTGGAGCATGAACTTCGACCTGACAGAAGAACGCCAAATGCTGCAAGACAGTCTGCGCCGTTTCCTGCGCGACAAATACGATACAGCAGCCCGCAACAAGATCCTTGAAAGCGACACCGGCTTTTCCGCGGACATCTGGAACGGTCTGGCCGAACTGGGCGTCATCGGCGCGCTGTTCACTGAAGATCAGGGCGGCTTTGGCGGCGCTGGTTTCGACATCGCCGTCGTGTTCGAGGAACTGGGCCGCGCAGGCGTGGTCGAACCCTTCCTTGATACCGCCATTCTGGGCGGCGGTCTGATTGCCGACCTGGGCAATGACGACCAGCAGGCCCACGTTGAAGAGCTGATCGGTGGCGCGTTGCAGGTGGCTTTCGCCCACGGCGAACCCACCAGCCGCTATGACCTGAACCAGGTGACCTCCACGGCCAAGGTCGATGGCGACAACGTGGTGCTGAACGGTCGTAAGGCCGTTGTGGTCAACGCTGAAAACGCCGACATGCTAATCGTTTCTGCCCGCGAAAGCGGCGAGGCAGGCGACGAAAACGGGATCTCGCTGTTCCTCGTGCCGGCAGACACCAAGGGCATCACGCTGCAAGGCTATGCGCTGCTGGCCGGTGGTCGTGCCGCCGAAGTCACGCTGGATGATGTGTCCGTCCCTGGCTCTGCCCGTCTGGGTGAAGCGGGCAAGGCGTTCAAGGCGATCGAGGCGCGCGTCGCTGCGGCCAATGTCGCGATCTGTGCGGAAACGCTGGGTGCGATGGAAACGGCAACCCGCCTGACTCGCGAATACCTGATGACCCGCAAGCAGTTCGGCAAGCCCATCGGCACGTTCCAGGCGCTTGCGCACCGCATGTCCGACCTGCTGATCGAGATGGAGCAGGCGCGCTCTGCCGTGATCGTAGCCGCGGGCAACCTCGAAGCGGAGTACAAAGCGCGCGAGACGCATATCTCTGCCGCCAAGAACCTGCTGGGGCGCGCGGGCCGTCTGGTTGCCGAAGACAGCATCCAGATGCACGGCGGTATCGCCATGACGCAGGAATACGAACTGGCCCATATCGCCAAGCGTATCATCATGGCAGACCACCGCTTTGGTGACACAGACCACCATCTGGAGCGTTTCATTGCCCTTGCAGCAGCCTGATGAAAGCCAGCTGATCCGGGACGAGACCGGTACCCAAACCCTGGTCGGATATGTCGTCGACATATCCGATCCGGCCCACGGGCGCTGCTTTCTTGATCTGGGTCCGCAACACTTTAACCGCCATGGGGTTCTTCATGGCGGTATTGCCGCCACATTGCTGGATAACGCCTGTGGCATGACCGGATCGCTGAGCGTGGATCCCACCGGCCAGCACCCGTTCCTCACGATCTCGTTGACGACGCAGTTTCTGGCCGCGGGGCTGCCCGGGCGCGTGACCGCGACCGGCACGATCAAGGGCGGTGGCCGCAGCCTGCTGTATATCGATGCTGAACTCGTCCACGAAGACGGCACGGTCATTGCGACATCCACAGGCGTGTTCAAGCGCGTCCCACAGGAGAAACTGAAATGAGCGCTCGGATCGAAGACAAGGGTGACCGGATCGTCATCTGGAACGGAAACGCGCATAAGCGGGGGGCTCTGTCGCCCGAGCTTTACGCCTGCATCGGCCAAGCGATTGAAATGGCCGCCGAGCCGCGTATCCGTGCCGTGATCCTCACCTCCGAAGGGGATTTCTTTTGCGCGGGCGGCGATCTGAATGTCCTGATCGCCCGCCGCGACATGCCCAAAGATGAACGTCGGGGCAAGATCAACGAATTGCACAGCCTGATCCGCGCGATCCGGTCCTGTCCGGTGCCGGTGATCGCCGCCGTCGAAGGCGGTGCCGCGGGCGCGGGGCTGTCTTTCGCGCTGGCCTGCGATCTGATCGTTGCCGCCGCCGGTGCCAAGTTCACCGCTGCTTACGTCAAGGCGGGGCTGGTGCCCGACGGGGGGCTGACCGCCTCGCTCGCGCGTGCGCTGCCGCGGCAGCTCGCGATGGAGATGTGCTTGCTGGCGCAGCCCGTCACCGTTGAACGCATGCATGATCTGGGCGTGGTCAATGCCGTCACCGACAAGGGCGGCGCGTTCGAGGCCGCAATGGCGCTTGCCGACCGTTTGGCCGCAGGCCCCCGCGAAGCCCAAGGGGTGATCCGCGGGCTGGTCGCACAGGGCTATGACGTGTCCGAGGCCGACCAGCTTGAAGCGGAATGTGACGCCATGGCCCATGCCACTGGCGCAGATGAAGCCGCCGAAGGCATCGCCGCTTTCCTCGAGAAGCGCACACCGAATTACGGCGGCTGACCCTCGGCCACCGATCTATTGACCCAACCCGCAGCCAGACGCGCTGACCGGGTTCTGAAAGACTGCGGGGAGGCAGAGAATATAATGGTACGTGTAGAGCAATTTCTGGCGGATCAAGTGGCCGCACGCGGGGACGCGCCCGCGCTGAGCGACAGCACAGGGGTACGCTGGACGTACAAGATGTTCGACAAGGCAAGCGACGACATCGCGCAGGCGCTCAAGGATGCCGGTGTGCAGCCCAACGACCGCGTGTTGATGCTGTCGGAAAACTGTGCCGCCGCCGTGGCCACTGTGTTTGGCACGTGGAAAGCCGGCGCAGTCATCATCCCCGTCAATGCACGCCAAAGCGCGGGCGAAATCCAGCGGATCATTGACCACGCGGCACCTGCTGCTGTGCTGATGACCTGCCACGCCTCACCGGATGCGACAGCCCATGCGGAACGGCTGGATGCCGCAGAGATCACCGGAGCCTTCGGCGCGATGCATCTGGCCACGCCGATCGCCAGCAACCCCGATGGGGATCTGAGCGATGTGGCGGTGCTGCTTTATACCACCGGCACAACGGGCGACCCCAAGGGCGTGATGCTGACCCATGCCAACGTGCGCTTTGGCGGCAATGCCTCGGCGACGCTGCGGGGGATCAATGCGGGCGATGTGGTCTATGGCGTGTTGCCCCTGACCCATGTTTTCGGGCTGTGTTCAGTCATGACCGCCTCCTGCTGCGCCGGTGCCGAAATCCGGCTGGAAGCGCGTTTCTCGGCTGAAAAGCTTTATACCGCGCTGACCACGGGGGTGAACTTCCTGTCGGCCGTGCCGCAGATGCACGCGCTGCTGATGCAATACACGAAAGAGCAAGGGCTGACGCAGCTCAACTCCGAAACGCTGCGCTATGTATCTTCGGGGGCGGCGCCGCTGGACCCCACGTGGAAGCGCAAGGCCGAAGCCTTTTACGGCGTCGCGATCCAGAACGGCTATGGCATGACGGAATCCACCGCCGGGATCTCGGCCACCAGTAACCCACTGGGATCGCCCGATATCTCGGTCGGTCCGTCCTTGCCCGGTGTCGAGACCAAGATTGATGATACCGTCGAAGGCGGCAGCAATGGCAAGGGCGAGGTCCTGACCCGTGGGGCCCACGTCATGAAGGGCTACTACAAGAACCCCGAGGAAACCGCCAAAGTCCTCGGCCAAGATGGCTGGCTGCGCACCGGTGATCTGGGGACGTTCGACGAACACGGTCACCTGCATATTCTGGGCCGCTCGAAAGAGTTGATCATCCACGGCGGGTTCAACGTTTACCCGCCCGAGGTAGAGGCCGCGATCAACGATCACCCGCAAGTCATTCAGGCCGCCGTGGTGGGCCGGTCCACCGGCAATGACGAAGAGGTTCTGGCCTTCGTCCAGATCGCCGAGGGCGACACGCTGGACCCGCAAGAGCTGAAGGCCTTCGTTAAGGAACGGCTGACTGGCTATAAGCGCCCCAGCCAGTTTATTATCGGAACGGCCCTGCCTGCGGCCCCCACGGGCAAGATCCTCAAGCACAAGCTGATCGAGACATTCAAGGACCAGCTGGCCTGATTGGCTTCTGATTGTTCCCTATGCGGTGTTAAGCAAAAGGCCGGTCCCCCGTGGTGGGGGCCGGCCTTTTCCTTTGTCGCTGGTGTGCGGCTGGCGCTTAGACGTAGACGCCTTCCGCAGCGGCGCGGATAGCGCGGATGTTTTCGCCGTAGGGGGCAGGGTTGCTGACAGACCCGCCACGGAATACCGCGGAGCCTGCGACCAGCACATCCGCCCCCGCCTGCGCCACGCTGGAAGCGGTGTTCACATCAACCCCTCCGTCGATTTCGATATGCACCGGACGGTCACCGATCATCGCGCGCAGGGTGCGGATCTTGTCGCTCATATCGATGAACTTCTGCCCGCCGAAACCGGGGTTCACGGTCATCACACAGACCAGATCGGCAACGTCCAGCAGATGCTCTACCGCTGCGGCAGGCGTGCCGGGGTTCAGCGCGACACCGGCCTTGGCACCGGCACCGCGGATCGCTTGCAGCGTGCGGTGGATATGGGGGCCGGCTTCGACATGGGCCGTGATCACATCGGCACCGGCTTTGGCAAAGGCATCGATGTAGGGATCCACGGGTGCGATCATCAGATGCACGTCCATCACGCCCTTGATATGCGGGCGGATCGCGGCGCAGGTGGTCGGGCCAAAGCTGATGTTCGGGACGAAATGCCCGTCCATTACATCGACATGTACCCAGTCCGCACCCTGTGCTTCGATGGCGTCGCACTCTGCCCCGAAATTGGCAAAGTCGGCAGCAAGGATGGAGGGGGCGATTTTGATCGAACGGTCGAAGGTCATGGGATCGGGCCTTTTGTGAAAGGGAGGGGGCTGATGCAGCGGTGACGCCCATATAGGCAATGTCGCGCGCGCTGGCAATCTGGGGAGCCTTCGGCGAGGATTTAGGGCCATTTGGAAGCGGGCGAGGCTGGGTGCCACAGGCGGTGACGCTTCGTTCTTGAGGGTGGTTTTCGGGAGGCGTGCGCTTGACACTACGTCATGCCACGACCCATTGTGCGCGCAAATTCAAGGGGAGGATATCATGACCACATTCAACCGCCGCCAGACATTGGCGACCATGGGGGCCGCTGCCGCGGTCGGGCTTGCTGCACCGGCTGTTGCGCAGGGCAAAAAGATCACTCTGGGCGCGCTGAGTTTCACCAGCCACTCCGGTACATTCGTGGCCTATCAGCGCGAGTATTTCAAGCAGGCCGGTCTGGATGTCGAGCTCAAGTTCTTTCAGGCCGCCCAACCGATGGCCGTGGCGATTGCCAGCGGGGATGTCGACTATGCCGTGACCGCGATCTCGGGCGGGCTGGTGTCGCTGGCGGATAAGGGTGCGATCAAGGTGATCGGCGGTGCCTTGTCTGAAGAGAAGGGCATTGACGGGCAGAAGTTTCTGGCCTCGGACGCGGCCTATCAGGCGGGTGTGACCGCGCCTGCGATGCTGGACGGAAAGAGCTTTGGCATGACCACGGCGGGATCGTCGTTCCATTATATGGGGTCAAAGATGGCGCAGGCCGAGGGGATCGAGCTGTCGTTCAAGCCGTTGCAGAAGGTGGGTGCCATCATCGGCGCGCTGAAGACCGGCCAGATTGATGGCTGGTCCATCGTGCCCCATATTGCCAAGCCACTGGCGGGCTCGGGTGCCGTGCATATCATCGGGAACGTGTCCGATTATCTGCCCGACTATCAGGTCACCACGGTCTTTACCTCGACCAAGAACGCGAGTGAGGAAAAGCAGCAGACGCAGGATTACCTTGCGGCCTATGCCAAGGGGGTGGCTGACTACAACGCAGCGATGATCGAACAGACCGCCGGTGCGGAAGGCGTGGCCGAGATGGTCAAGCTGATCCACAACTACGTCTACACCGACAAAACGCTCGAGGCCGCGACGCCGGGGATTGTCAACGGCACCATGCGTCTGAACGAGGGGGCCGCGTTGAACGTCGCCTCTGTGCGTGACCAGCTGAGCTGGTTCCAGTCCGAGGGGCTGGTGGATGCGGATATCACGCTTGAGACGTTGATCGACACGTCTTTCGTCGACACCATCGGCGCCTGATCGCGCCATCTATACCAACGACAGGTCGGGCAGGCTTTGCCCGGCCTTTGATATTTCAGGACGTTTCTCATGGATCTTAGGTTAGCGGGGGTCAGCCATACTTATGGCGAGACCGAAGTGCTGCGCGATATCAACCTTGATATCCCCTCAGGGCAGATTGTCTGCATCGTCGGGCCTTCGGGCTGTGGCAAGTCGACCCTGCTGCGGATGCTGGGCGGGCTGGAGCAGCCGACTTCGGGTCAGGTGCTGCAACTGGGCACGCCCCCAGCCGGCTGTCTGAACCCGCTTACCTACGTATTTCAGGATTTCGCCTTGCTGCCTTGGCGCAGCGTGCGCGGCAATGTGGCGCTGGTGCTGGAGGATCACAGTCTGGACGCCGCCGCGCGGGCGCGGATCATCGACGACGTGCTGGCCCGTACCAAGCTGACCGAATTTGCCGATGCCCTGCCCAAACAACTTTCTGGCGGGATGAAACAGCGGGTCGCCATTGCACGCGCCTTGGCGGTGAACCCTGCGGTGATGTTGATGGACGAACCGCTGAGCGCCTTGGACAGCCAGACGCGCGAGCTGTTAATGGACGATCTGATCAGCCTGTGGACACGCCAGCCTTTCACCGCCGTCTATGTCACCCACAATCTGGCAGAGGCCGTACGGCTGGGGCACAGAATCGTGGTGCTATCTCGCCGCCCCGGGCAGATCCGCGAAGTGGTCGAGCTGACCACCCCGCTGGCAGAGCGTGCCTATGGCGATGCCGCCCTCGAGGCGCAACAACAACATTTGTGGGGGCTGATGCGCGAAGAAGCCGCCGCCGCCGATGCGGAGTTGATCCATGTCTGATGCAGCACATACAAACAGCCGCCCCGTCGCCTTTCGCGGCGGCGGTTTTGCCCCCAAGCAACGACGGGGCATGGGGGTTTTGGTCTTTGTCCTGCTGATCCTGCTGGCCGAATGGGGCACGCGCAGCGGCTTTATCTCTAACCTGACATTGCCGCGCCCCTCGGATGTGGCGATGACCTTTGTCGAGCTGTGGCAATCGGGGATGCTGTTCAAACATCTGGCCCCCTCGCTCAGCCGCTTGGCTGTGGGGGCGACGCTCGGGGCTTTGGTTGGTGTCGGCGTCGGGGTGATGATCGGGCTGTTCAGCTATGTGCGTGCCGGGCTGGTGCCTTTGGTTGCGGCGCTGTTCCCGATCCCCAAGATTGCGCTTTTGCCGTTGTTCGTGATCTGGTTCGGCATTGACGAGGGCAGTAAATACGCGCTGATCGCCTTTGGGACATTCACGCCGACGGTCGTGGCGACCTATGCTGCGGTGGACAATGTGGACCGCGGATTGATCCGCATGGGGCAGAGCTTTGGTCTGTCGTGGTGGTCGATCGTGCGCAAGATCGTACTGCCGGGGGCGATGCCGGGCATCCTGTCGGGGCTGCGCATCTCTTTGGCGATTGCGATCATCCTGTTGGTGGCCGCTGAAATGCTGGGCGCGGAATATGGCATCGGGGCTTATATCCTTGAGGCCGGCAGCCTTTATGATCTTGAACGTCTGTTTGCGGGTGTCGTGATCCTGTCGGTGCTTGGGGTTTGCGTGAGCGCCGTGATTGCCGCCATCGAAACCCGCGTGCTGCGCTGGCGGGTCTGACCGGAGGGAACCCGTTTCGGGCATAGATCGTTATCCTTTCACACCAAACAGTGCAGAGGGGACGACGATGTCAGGCATATCCAAGGGCACCAAGGTCAAATGGGACTGGGGGCAGGGCACTGCCAGTGGCAAGGTGACAGAACGCTTTACCAAAAGTGTGACCCGTACGTTGAAGGGCTCCGAGGTCACGCGCAACGGGTCCGATGATGATCCGGCGCTGTTGATCGAGCAAGACGACGGGGATGAGGTGCTCAAGCTGTCGTCGGAAGTCGAGGCCGCCTGACATATGGGCGGCGCGGGGCTGACCTATTATGGCGATGACCGCCCCGGCATTTCGCGTCAGCGGCGCGGGCGCGGGTTTACCTATAAGGCACCGGACGGCACTACCATCGCCCGCGGAGAAGAGCGCGCGCGGCTGGAAGCGATGGCGGTGCCGCCCGCCTATGAAGACGTGTGGATGACGCCTTTGGCGAACGGGCATTTGCTGGCTACGGGGCGCGACACCCGCAATCGCAAACAATATCGCTATCATGAAAAATGGTCAGAGGCGCAGGCAGAGACGAAATTCGCAAGCTTGGTGGATTTTGCGCATGCTTTGCCGCGCCTGCGCCGCTTTGTCGCCCGCGATCTGGATCAGCAGGCAGGGGAGCGCAGCTTTGCCTTGGCCAGCGCCGTCACGCTGATCGATCGCGCGTCGCTGCGGGTGGGAAATCCGGACTACACGCGCGAGAATGGCAGCTATGGCACGCTGACCCTGCGGTCGCGCCATGTCAAACTCGACGGGAATGTGATCCGGCTGCGTTATACGGCCAAGGGCGGCAAGAAGGTGCGGCGGCAGATCAACGACCGGACGCTGGCCAAAACGCTGGAGAAAATTAACGACCTGCCGGGGGCGGAGCTGCTGACATGGGCCGATGCGCAGGGCGAGGTGCATCAGTTGAACTCAGCCGGATTGAACGCCTATATAGCCGAAGCATCGGGGTGCGACGACTTTACCGCCAAGACGTTCCGCACATGGGCGGGCACCGTGGCCGCCTTCGAGGCCGCCGAGAAAGGGCAGGCCACCATCAAGCAACTGGCCGAAGCCGCTGCCGCACAGTTGAGCAATACGCCAACCGTGGCGCGCAACAGCTATATCCATCCGGCGGTGATCGATCTGGCGGGCGAAGCCCCGCCCGAGATCAAGGTCGGGCGCAAGACCGGGCTATTCGCCTCGGAAGCGCGGCTGCTGACGTATCTGGAGCAGCTCTGAGACGCGTTTACGCGTCGCTGTCCGGTTTGCAGAACATATCATAGACGACTTCCATGATCTTTTGCGGACGGTCATCGGCCAGCCTGTAATAGATCGTCTTGCCGTCGCGGCGTGGCGTTACCAGCCCTTCAAGCCGCAAGCGTGACAGCTGTTGGGATACCGCCGCCTGACGGGCGGACAGCAGCTCTTCCAGCTCGGTGACGGATTTTTCGCCTGCAGAGAGGTGACACAGGATCATCAACCGCCCCTCGTGGCTGATCGCCTTGAGGAAGTTAGAGGCACGTGCGGCGTTTTCGGCCATACGGTCCCGATCGGCTTGGCTCATTTCTGTGTCGGAACCGGGGTTACCCACTGGTTAACATCCTTGGCTGAATAAAAGGGGATTGGCGTGCGCATATCGCAAGGGGCGCTAGCTTTTGGCGGGGTCTGGCATCAATTTGGCGTCGGATAGCATTTTTTCCAGAACGCCCCAAAAGAAATCTTCGCCCGGGTAGCCTTCGATGCGCGACACCTCATGGCCGTCGACCATCAACACGAACGTTGGCGTGTAATGCAGGCTGCGGGCAAAGTGCAGATCGGTGGGTTTGTCATCGTTGATATCAACGCGGCGCAATGGGGCTGCCTTGCCCGCTTGGGTCTTGGGATAGATCGGGGCGATCTGGTCATCCCAACGGGCACACCACACGCAGCCCTGTTCCTCGACCATGATCAGCGCGGTCTGGGCCGCCGCGACCACAGGGGAAACCGCAAGGCCTGCGGCTACCGAAAGGGACAAGAAAGCAGTGCGCAACCGCATAGGGAATTCACCTGTTGATTTCAAAATACTTAATGTGAATATGTGAATGGCACAAGATAAAGGCAACCTGCATGCTTGAAATCACCTTTCTGGGCGCGGCATTTGCCGGGCTTTTGTCCTTTTTGTCGCCCTGCATCCTGCCGATCGTGCCCTTTTATCTGAGCTATCTGGCGGGCGTCGGCATGAACCAGATCACGGCAGACGGGCCGGTGGATGCCGCCGTGCGCCGGCGCGCGGTGATCGCGGCGCTGTTCTTTGCGGCGGGGGTGATCACGATCTTTGTCGGGCTGGGGGCGGTGGCGACGACCTTTGGTCAGATCGTGCGAGACTATTTTGATATTTTGCGATGGGTCGCTGCGGCTGTTATCATTGCGATGGGCCTGCATTTTCTGGGCGTGATCCGTATCGGTTTTCTATATCGCCAGTTTCGTGCGGATGCGGGGAACACGACCGCGACCAGTTTTCTGGGGGCCTATGTGATCGGGCTGGCCTTTGCCTTTGGTTGGACCCCTTGCGTCGGGCCGGTGCTTGCGGCCATCCTGTTCACCGCCGCGGGGGCCGAGACGGCGGGCTCGGGCGCGCTGTTGCTGCTGACCTACGGCGTGGGCATGACCGCGCCTTTCGTGCTGGCGGCGCTGTTTATCGGGCCGTTCATGCGCTGGATGGCGGGGTTCCGGCAACATCTGGGCACGGTAGAAAAGGCGATGGGGGTTCTGCTGATTGTCTTTGGCCTGCTGATCGCCACCAACTCGATCAACTATATTGCGCAGTGGATGCTTGAAACCTTCCCTGTTTTCAGCGCCATTGGCTAACAACCGGAGGGACTTTTGATGAAGATGATCCGAAACGCTTTGGCCGCGCTCGCGGCTGTCGCTTGTATGGTGACTGCGGGCAGTGCCGCGACCCTGGGGGATGACGGTTTGCACAAGACCGCCTGGATGCGCGAGACCTTCAAAGATCTGCGCGACGATCTGGCCGAGGCGACGGACGAGGGCAAGCGGCTGATGGTCATCATCGAACAGCGGGGCTGCATCTACTGCAACAAGATGCACGAAGAGGTTTTCCCGCTGCCCAAGATCGACGCCTACCTGCGCGAGAACTTCTTTGTCGTGCAGATCAACATGTTCGGCGATGTCGAGGTCACCGACTTTGACGGAGAGTCATTGCCCGAGAAGGACATGGTGCGCAAATGGCGTCAGATGTTCACGCCGACGCTGATGTATTTCCCCCAGACCGTGGACGAAGGGCAGACGGCCGTTGAGGCAGCGGTCACGACGGTGCCCGGTGCCTTTGGTCCGGCGACGACCTTTCACATGATGAACTGGATCGTCGACAAGGGATATGAGGGGGACGAGACGTTCCAGAAATATCACGCGCGTATGCTCATTGAAGAGCAGGAATAACGGCGGTAGGATCCGCTAAATGCCGTGCTGTTATAAGAAATTCAATAAATTGAATTTATAGTTGCGTCATTTTGGCGCGGGCAGTAGGGTTTTCAAAAGGAATGTCTGTGGGAGGACGCATGAAAGTTTCCGTATTTGCCCTGGTGGCCTCTGTCGGCTTTGGCGCGGCGGCGCATGCGGCCGACGTGGCCCCCGGTGACGTGGTCTATGATGAGTATGGCGCGGTTGAACAATCGCTGACCGGCACTCCCGGTAACCCCGAAGAGGGGGCCAAGATCGTGGGCAGCAAAAAGCTTGGCAACTGCATCGCCTGCCATCAGGTCAGCGCTTTGCCCGATATCCCGTTCCAGGGCGAAATCGGCCCGATGCTGGATGGGGCGGGGGACCGCTGGACCGAGGCTGAATTGCGCGGCATCGTGGCCAATGCGAAGATGCTGTTCGAGGGGACGATGATGCCCGCGTTCTACAAGGACAGCGGCTATATCCGTCCGGGCAAGGGCTATACCGGCAAGGCGGCTGATGACACGCTGGGGCCTATTCTGGCCGCACAGCAGATCGAGGATGTCGTGGCCTATCTTGCCACGTTGAAAGACTAAGAACCCCACCCAGCGGGATCTGATCAGGAGTGATGATAATGGAATTTACACGACGTAGTGCGATTGCGATGGGGGCAGGTGCCTTTGCTGCACTGTCCCTGCCCAAGCTGGCCGTGGCCGCCGCCGGGGATGACGCGATTGCTGCCTTCACCGGCGGTGCGCAGATGGCTGATACCGGCGTAACCCTGACCGCCCCCGAGATTGCGGAAAACGGTAATACCGTCCCGATCGAGGTCGACGCCCCCGGTGCCACTGAAATCATGGTGCTGGCGCTTGGTAACCCCACGCCGCCTGTGGCGAACTTCAAGTTCGGCCCGCTGGCAGCAACGCAGCACGCCTCCACCCGCATCCGCTTGGCGGGCACGCAGGATGTGGTGGCGATCGCCAAGCTGGGCGACGGCTCTTTCGCCAAGGCGACCAGCACAATCAAAGTAACAATCGGCGGCTGCGGCGGCTAAGGCGAGAGGAAGAAAAACATGGCATCTGGTGTAAAACCCCGCGTCAAAGTCCCCAAGTCAGCAGCAGCTGGCGAGACCATCACGATCAAGACGCTGATCAGCCACAAGATGGAATCCGGCCAGCGCAAGGACAGCGACGGCAACACGATCCCGCGGTCGATCATCAACCGTTTCACCTGCGATTTTAACGGCGAGAATGTGATCGATGTGGCGATGGAGCCCGCGATATCGACCAACCCGTATTTCGAATTCGACGCCACCGTGCCCGAAGCGGGGACATTCACCTTCACGTGGTATGACGATGACGGCGATGTCTACGAGGAAACCAAAGACATCGCGATCAGCTAAGCGTCTGCATCCTTGGGAGGAACAGGAATGAGCAATTTCACAAAAGGTCTGGGCGCGTGCCTTGCTGCGGCGCTGATGTCGACGGGGGCCTTCGCAGATCCCGTGGATGATACGCTGGTGATCAACGAAGAGATCGACATCGTGACCCGCACTGCCGCCCCCGCGCATATGGCGGACGCGGTAGACGAGGTCATGTCGGGCTGGCTTTTCCGCGGTGCCGAGACCCGCGCGATGCAGGCCGATGATTTCGACAACGCGGGCATGATCTTTGTGGAACAGGCCGAAGACGTCTGGAACACCGCCGACGGATCAGAGGGTAAATCCTGCGCGGATTGTCACGGGGCCTCGGCCGAGATGGCGGGCGTGCGTCCGGTCTATCCGAAGTATGTCGAATCCGCGGGCGAGGTGCGCACGCTGGAAATGCAGATCAACGATTGCCGCGAGAACCGCATGGGGGCGGAAAAGTGGAAATACACTGGCGGCGACATGGTGAACATGACGGCGCTGATCTCCTCTGTCTCGCGGGGGATGCCGGTGAACATCGCCATCGACGGTCCGGCCCAATCCACATGGGAGCAGGGCAAAGAGATCTACTATACCCGTTTCGGCCAGCTTGAACTGTCCTGTGCCAATTGCCACGAAGACAATTATGGCAACATGATCCGTGCCGACCACCTGAGCCAGGGCCAGATCAACGGTTTCCCGACCTACCGTCTGAAAAACACCAAGCTGAACGCGGTGCAGGCCCGTTTCAAAGGCTGTGTACGCGACACCCGTGCCGAGACCTTTGACCCCGGCAGCCCCGAGTTTGTCGCGCTTGAGCTGTACGTCGGCTCGCGCGGGAACGGGTTGTCGGTCGAAGGGCCCTCTGTCCGGAACTAACCTGAAAAGACCCGTTTCGCCGATGCGAGGCGGGTCTATTTATCATATTGTTATTCAAATATGCGCATATGAATTGCGCGTCGAAAAGGCCAATCTATGATCTCTCGTCGTGACTTTCTTCAGGCCAGCATGGCTGCAACGGCTTTGTATGGTGCGTCGTCCTTTGGCAACTGGGGCAAGCTCGCCGCGCAGCAGGCGTTGACGCAGGATAAATTGCTTGAATTCGACACCTTCGGGAATGTCAGCCTGATACATGTGACCGACATCCACGCGCAGTTGAAACCGATCTATTTCCGCGAACCTTCGGTCAACATCGGTGTGGGCGAGAACCGCGGGAAGGTGCCGCATCTGACCGGCGCGGATTTCCGCAAGCTTTACGGGATCGCGGACGGCAGCCCCTCGGCCTATGCGCTGACCTATAACGATTTTTCGGCGCTGGCGCAGGGCTATGGCAAGATGGGCGGTCTGGACCGTGTGGCGAGTGTGGTCAACCAGATCCGCGCGGACCGGCCCGATGCGCTGCTGCTGGATGGCGGCGACACCTGGCACGGCAGCTACACCTGCTACCACACGCAAGGTCAGGACATGGTCAACGTGATGAATGCGCTCAAGCCCGACGCGATGACTTTTCACTGGGAATTCACGCTCGGCTCTGACCGCGTGGCGGAGATCGTCGAGGGGCTGCCCTTTGCCGCCCTGGGGCAGAACATCTTTGACGCCGAATGGGACGAGCCGACAGAGCTTTTCCCACCCTACAAGTTCTACGAGACAGGCGGCGTCAAAGTCGCGGTGATCGGGCAGGCTTTCCCCTATATGCCGATCGCCAACCCCGGCTGGATGTTCCCCGAATACTCGTTCGGTATCCGCGACGAGCGTATGCAGGAAATGGTGGACGAGGTCCGCGCCAAAGGGGCTGAACTGGTCGTCTGCCTGAGCCACAACGGATTTGACGTGGACAAGCAGATGGCGGGCGTGGTGACGGGGATCGACGTGATCCTGTCGGGTCACACCCATGACGCGCTGCCCGAGCCTGTGCTGGTGGGCGAGACGATCATCGTCGCCTCTGGGTCGAACGGCAAATTCGTCAGCCGCGTCGATCTGGACGTGCGCAACGGGCGCATGATGGGGTTCCGACACAAGCTGATCCCGATCTTTTCCGACGTGATTGCGCCTGATCCGACGATGACCGCGCTGATCGACGCACAACGCGCGCCATACCTTGACCAGCTGACCGAAGTCATCGGCACCACCGCCGAAGACACGCTGCTCTACCGGCGCGGCAATTTCAACGGCACGTGGGATGACCTGATCTGCGACGCGCTGCTTTCAGAGCGCGAGGCCGATATCGCGCTGAGCCCCGGTGTGCGGTGGGGGCCGTCGATCCTGCCGGGGCAGGACATCACGCGCGAGGATATCTGGAACGTCACCTCCATGACCTACCCCGAAGCCTACCGGACCGAGATGACGGGTGAATTCCTGCATGTCGTGCTCGAAGACGTGGCTGACAACCTGTTCAACCCCAACCCCTATTACCAGCAGGGCGGTGACATGGTGCGCACAGGCGGGCTTGGCTACCGCATTGACGTGACCCAGCCCCAAGGCAGCCGCATCACTGAACTGACCTTGCTGAAAACCGGGGAACGTATCGATCCGGCCAAGACGTATCAGGTTGCAGGCTGGGCCAGCGTGAACGAAGGCACCGAGGGCCCCGCGATCTGGGACGTGGTCGAAAGCCACATCCGCAAGCAGGGCAGCGTGTCGCTGGACCCCAACACCAGCGTCATCGTCAAGGGCGCGTAACAGGGCAGCATGAAAGGCAAGGCCATGGCACCACGGAAGACAGCGAACAGACGGGCCTTCTTGCGTGGCGCGGCGACTGCTGGACTAGGGGCGATGGCGGCCCGTAGCGCTGCCGCGCAATCGCCCGATCCCTTGATCGTTGAACCGCAACCCTGGGCGCAGGGCTTGGGCGATGGGGTGGATGTGACGCCCTACGGTCTGCCGATCCGGTTCGAGCAAGACGTGGTGCGGCGCAATGTGCCTTGGTTGACGGCGGATACCATCAGTTCGATCAACTTCACCCCGATCCACGCGCTGGACGGTACGATCACCCCGCAGGGCTGCGCCTTTGAGCGGCATCACTCGGGCGCGATCGAACTGTCGAAACAGGATTACCGCCTGATGGTGAACGGGCTGGTGGACCGCCCGCTGGTGTTCACCTACGCCGATCTGGAACGTTTCCCGCGCGAAAATCACGTATATTTCTGCGAATGTGCCGCCAATTCGGGCATGGAATGGGCCGGCGCGCAGTTGAACGGGGCGCAGTTCACCCATGGCATGATCCATAATATGGAATACACCGGCGTGCCCCTGCGGTTGCTGCTGGAGGAAGCCGGCTATGACCCTGCGGGCAAATGGGTTTATGTCGAGGGTGCCGATGCTTCGTCGAACGGGCGGTCGATCCCGATGGATAAGGCGCTCGACGATGTGCTTGTCGCGTTCAAAGCGAATGGCGAGGCGCTGCGCAAGGAACACGGCTACCCCGTGCGGCTTGTCGTGCCGGGGTGGGAGGGCAACCTCTGGGTCAAATGGCTCCGCCGGATAGAGGTCACGGACGCGGCCGTCGAAAGCCGCGAGGAAACGTCGAAATACACCGATACGCTGGCCGATGGCACCAGCCGCAAATGGACGTGGGCGATGGATGCAAAATCCGTCATCACCGCACCAAGCCCGCAATCGCCGGTGCCTCATGGGGCGGGGCCTTTGGTGATCACCGGGCTGGCATGGTCGGGGCGCGGTGCGATCACCCGCGTGGATGTGTCGACGGATGGTGGTGCAAGCTGGCAAACCGCGCGACTGGACCAAAAGGGCACGCCGATGTCGCTCAGCCGCTTTTACCTCGATGTGCAGTGGGACGGCACAGAGATGCTGCTGCAATCCCGCGCGATGGATGACACGGGCTATGTCCAGCCGACGAAAACGCAACTGCGCGCGGTGCGGGGGCTGAACTCTGTCTACCATAACAATGGCATCCAGACATGGTGGCTGCACGCGGACGGGAGCGTTGAAAATGTCGAAGTTTCTTAACACCATTGCGGCGTGTGTCATCGCCACGGCCACGGCTTTGCCCTTGGCGGCGGCCCCCTTCGGTCTGGGCCGCGCCGCGCTGCCGGAAGAGATCGCGGCCTGGGATGTGGACGTGCTGCCCGATGGGCGCGGTCTGCCCGAGGGGCAGGGCGATGTGCTGACGGGCGAAGCGGTTTTTACCGACAAATGCGCCGCCTGCCACGGTGACTTTGCCGAAGGCCGCGGGAACTGGCCTGCGCTGGCGGGCGGGCAGGACACGCTGGCGGATGCCGATCCGGTCAAGACGGTCGGGTCCTATTGGCCGCATCTGTCGACAAGCTTCGACTATATCCGCCGATCCATGCCCTATGGCGATGCGGGAACGCTGACGGCGGATGAGGTCTATGCCATCGTGGCGTATATCCTGTATTCCAACGATCTGGTGGCGGAGGAATTTACCCTGTCCAAAGACAACTTCACCGCGGTCCAGATCCCCAATGCCGACGGTTTCCTCCGCGATGACCGCGACACTACGGAATTGCCGCGCTGGCAGGTTGCGCCGTGTATGGCGGACTGCAAGGAAAGCGTGAACGTTACCATGCGCGCGCTGTCACTGGATGTGACACCCAAGGACGCCGCCCCCGCGACTGTGCCGCAACAAACGCCCGTTGCCGATGTCGAGCCAGCGTCAGAGCCTGCTGCCGACCCTGCCTTGCTCGCCGATGGAGAGTTGGTGTTCCGCAAATGCAAAGCCTGCCATCAGCTGGGCAAACGCGCCAAAAACCGCGCGGGCCCGGTCCTGAACGGGATCGTTGGTGCGCCTGCCGGTGGGGTCGAGGGGTTCAAATACTCGCGCGCCCTGATGGCGCAGGCAGAGGATGGTCTGATCTGGACACCCCAGACGCTGGACGCCTTTCTGGCATCACCGCGCAGCTTCATGAAGGGCACCAAGATGGGGTTTTCCGGCTTGAAAAGCGATGCCGAGATCAAGGCGGTGATCGCCTATCTCAACAGCTTTCCGGCCCCGTGACGGTGCGCATGATTGGCGACGTGCGGCGAGGGTGATAGGATAGGCCCGCGCCCGTTTGTGAAAGGACAAGGATGAGACCGTTACAGATTGCCGCAGCACTTTGCCTTTGTGCCGCGCCGCTCGCCGCTCAGGATCAGGCCGTGACCTACGCCTATGACGGTAGCTTTGACGATGCGACCTTCGCGGTCGAGAACGCGATTGTCGGCAAGGGGCTGGTCATCGACCACGTCAGCCACACGGGCGAGATGCTGGCCCGTACCGCCAGCGACGTCGGCAGCGATGTCGAGATCTTTCGCGCGGCAGATGTGTTTCTGTTCTGCTCTGCCGTGGTGTCGCGCAAGGTGATGGAGGCGGACCCGATGAACATCGCCCATTGTCCCTACAGCATCTTTGTCACCGACATTGATGGCGCGGTCTCTGTCGGGTATCCGACCTACCCCGACGGCCCCATGCAAGAAGTGCAGGCCCTGCTGGACGAGATCACGCAAAGCGCGCTGGACGGGTTCTGAATGCTCCCGCTGTTGCGTAGAGCAGGCGGCAGGCACAGGACGCTTTGTCGCGGCGGTTCTGGGGGGCAGGCAGCACAATCCGCTTCCTTGATAAAAAATTCCATAGTATGAATATGTTCAACTCGACGACGGGGCGCAGCCTTCAGATGTCGGGCGAAAAAGCGCAAACGGAGCAGGTGACCATGACTGAATACCCCGTGAATATGGACGTCATCCCCAACGTCTCGGGCCACTTTGATCCGGTGACCAATACGATCAGCTATATCGTGCGAGACCCGAACTCCAACGCCTGTGCGATCATCGATTCCGTGATGGATATCGACTATGCCGCCGGACGGATCACCTATGACCACGCGGACAAGCTCATCGCCGAGGTCGAAGCGCAGGGGCTCGTGCTGGAGTGGATTATCGAGACACACGTCCATGCCGACCACCTGTCTGCCGCACCCTATATCCAGCAAAAGCTGGGCGGCAAGATCGGCGTCGGAGAGCAGATCATGACCGTGCAGGACACTTTTGGGAAAGTGTTCAACGAGGGGACGGAATTTCAGCGCGACGGGTCGCAGTTCGACGCCTTGTTCAAAGATGGCGACCGCTACCGCGTCGGGGGCATGGAATGTTTTGCTATCTACACCCCCGGTCACACGCCCGCATGCATGGTGCATGTCATGGGCAACGCTGCCTTCACGGGCGATACACTGTTCATGCCCGACGGCGGCTCTGCCCGCGCGGATTTCCCCGGTGGCGACGCCGGAGAGCTGTATGACAGCATCCAGAAGGTCTTGTCCCTGCCGGACGACATGCGCCTATTTATGTGCCACGACTACGGGCCCAATGGGCGCGATATCCAGTGGGAAACCACCGTGGGCGAAGAGAAGGCGCATAACATCCATGTGGGCGGCGGCAAAACGCGCGAGGAATTCATCGCCTTTCGCACCGAACGCGACGCGCAGCTGTCGATGCCGAAGCTGATCATCCCGTCGCTTCAGGTCAACATGCGCGCCGGGCATATGCCGCGTGACAAAGACGGGAACCTGATGCTCAAGGTGCCGGTGAACGGGTTGTAATCAGGTGCGTATTCCCGCCGCTGCCCGCCGCTATCTGCCTGTCCTCGACTGGGGGCGCGACTACGACAAGGCGGCCTTGTCCAATGATCTGATCGCGGCGGTGATCGTCACGATCATGTTGATCCCGCAATCGCTGGCCTATGCGCTGCTGGCGGGGCTGCCGCCCGAAGCGGGGCTCTATGCGTCGATCGTGCCGATCCTGCTTTATGCCGTCTTTGGCACCAGCCGCGCGTTGGCGGTGGGGCCGGTGGCGGTGGTGTCGCTGATGACAGCCGCCGCCTTGGGCAATATCGCTGATCAGGGCACGATGGGCTATGCCGTCGCCGCGCTGACGCTGGCCTTGCTGTCTGGGGTGATGCTGCTGGTGATGGGCGTGTTCAAACTGGGGTTTCTGGCGAATTTCCTGTCCCACCCCGTGATCTCGGGCTTTATCACCGCCTCTGGCGTGATCATCGCCGCCAGCCAGATCAAGCATATTCTGGGCATCGATGCCTCTGGCGGCAATCTGGCAGAGCTGCTGATGTCGATCTGGGGCAATCTGGGCACGGTGAACGGGGCGACGGTGGTGATTGGTGTGTCCGCGACGCTGTTCCTGTTCTGGGTGCGCAAGGGGCTGAAACCTTTCCTGCGCGCGCGTGGCGTTGGCCCACGGGCGGCGGATGTGGCGACCAAGGCGGGGCCCGTGGCGGCGGTGGTTGTCACCACATTGGCGGTCTGGGCCTTTGATCTCGCGGGGCAGGGCGTCAAGATCGTGGGTGCCGTGCCGCAAAGCCTGCCGCCGCTGACGCTGCCGGACCTGTCTTTCGATCTGATGGGCAGCCTGCTGCTGCCGGCCTTTCTGATCTCTGTCATCGGGTTTGTTGAATCCATCTCTGTCGCGCAAACGCTTGCCGCGAAACGGCGTCAGCGGATCAATCCGGATCAAGAGCTGATCGGTCTGGGGGCGGCCAATATCGGCGCGGCCTTTACGGGTGGCTATCCGGTCACGGGCGGGTTTGCGCGGTCTGTGGTGAACTTTGACGCAGGGGCGCAGACACCGGCGGCGGGGGCCTATACCGCCGTGGGGCTGGCCGTGGCCGCACTGGCGCTGACGCCGCTGGTATTCTTTCTGCCGCAAGCGACCCTGGCTGCGACGATCATCGTGGCCGTGCTGACGCTGGTGGATTTCTCGATCCTGAAAAAGGCATGGGGCTATTCCAAATCAGATTTCGCTGCCGTGCTGTCGACCATGTTGATCACCTTGGGCAGCGGGGTCGAATTGGGGGTGACCTGCGGGGTGGTGCTGTCGATCTTTCTGCATCTCTATAAAACCACCAAACCGCATATTGCCGAAGTCGGGCTGGTGCCGGGCACCGAACACTTCCGCAATATCAACCGCCACGAGGTCGAGACCTGCCCCACAGTGCTGACCCTGCGCATTGACGAGAGCCTGTATTTCGCCAATGCGCGGTTCCTGGAGGATTGCATCTACGACCGTCTGGCGGGCAACACCTGTCTGCGCCATGTCGTGCTGATGTGCTCTGCCATCAACGAGATCGACTTTAGCGCGCTGGAATCGCTTGAAGCGATCAACGCACGGCTGCGTGACATGGGGATCAAACTGCACCTATCCGAGGTCAAAGGCCCTGTCATGGACCGTCTGAAAAAGCAGCATTTCATCTCGGATTTGACAGGCAGCGTGTTCCTGTCCCAGCATGCAGCCTATGTCGCCTTGGGAAAAGCTGCCGCATAGTCACCCATCGTTTGCAAGTTTCTGTTTGATCGTTACAACTGCTGTCAGGGGCTGCGGAACGGCGTTCCGCAGCGGGGAGAGAACTATTTCAGGACAGTGATATGATACCGATCAATCCGCCGGCACCGGCGACGACACCCACGAAAACCATCGTCGAGGTCGTGCGCGACAACGCCAAAGCACATCCGGAAAAACTTGCGCTGGTCTGTGACGGGCAAACCGTCAGCTGGGGGGCATTCGACCAGCGCATCAACAAGATCGCCAATCTGCTGCTGTCGCTGGGGGTGAGCAAGGGCGACAACATCGCGATCATCTCGCCCAATTCCATTCCCTATGCAGAGCTGTTTATGGGCATCCTGCGGGCAGGGGCCTGCGTGACGCCGCTGTCGACGATGGCCTCGCCCGATGCGCTGCAAAAGATGCTGACCGACTGCGGCGCGCGCGCGATCTTTGTCGCGGCGCAATACCTTGAACTGGTCGATGGCTTTATCGCTGATCTGGATCTGGCGCGCTTTGCCATTGATTTCGACCACCCCGCGTTTCAGCCTTATGGCGCTGCGGTTGACGGGGCTTCGGACTCCGACCCCGAAATCCAGATCGAGATGTCGGATGCGTTCAACCTGATCTATTCCTCGGGCACGACCGGCACGCCCAAGGGCATCTTGCACAATCACTGGATGCGGTCGGCGCAGATGGACCGCGTGTCGCCCAACGGATATGACGATAACGCCCGCACGCTGCTGTCGACGCCGCTGTATTCCAACACAACGATCGTGTCCTTCCTGCCGACGCTTTATGGCGGCTCGACCGTCTATCTGATGCCGAAGTTCGACGCCCGCGGGTACCTCGAGATCGTGCAGCGCGAAAAGATCACCCACACGATGCTGGTGCCTGTGCAATACAAACGCATCATGGACGTGGCTGACTTTGACGCCTTCGACCTGTCATCGATGCAGGTGAAATTCTCCACCTCCGCGCCGCTGCGGGCCGAGGTCAAGGCGGATGTGCTGGCGCACTTCCCCGGCAAGCTGCTGGAATACTATGGTCTGACCGAAGGCGGCGGGGTCACGGTACTGAATTCTGCCGAACACCCCGACAAGCTGCACACGGTGGGCCAGCCTGCGCCGGGCAATGAAATCCGCCTGATTGACGAGACCGGTGCAGAGGTTCCCAAGGGCACCGTGGGCGAAATTTGCGGCCGCGGGCCGACGATGATGGCGGGGTATTTCGGGCGCGATGACCTGACGGCTGACTACATCTGGCGCGACGCAGCGGGCAACGTCTTCTTCCGCTCGGGTGATATGGGCCGTTTTGACGAGGACGGCTTTTTGATCCTGTCTGACCGCAAGAAAGATATGATTATCTCGGGCGGGTTGAACATCTATGCCGACGATCTTGAGCTGGTGTTGCTGGCCGACGCTGACGTGACGGATGCCGCCGTGATCGGCGTGCCCTCTGACGCTTGGGGCGAAACGCCCTACGGGTTGGTGGTGCTGCGCGAGGGGGCAACGCGTTCGGGCGATGATATCTGCGCTGACGCCAACGCCAAGCTGGGTAAAAGCCAGCGTCTGTCAGCGGTGGAACTGCGCGACGAGCTGCCGCGCAGCTCTATCGGGAAGATCCTCAAGAAAGAATTGCGCGCGCCCTTCTGGGCGGCGGTTTCTGCGTGAACAAGGAAAATGACATGAGCGACCAAGACGATACAGACCAGATGAACGGGGCCGATAGCCTTGTGCAGACGCTGCTCGATAGTGGGCTTGATACCTGTTTCACCAATCCCGGCACGTCGGAAATGCACTTTGTTGCCGCGTTGGACCACGTGCCCGGCATGCGGTCGATCCTTGTCCTGCAAGAGGGCGTGGCGACGGGGGCGGCGGATGGGTACTACCGTATGGCCGGCAAGCCCGCCTGCACCCTGCTGCACCTTGGGCCAGGGCTCGCCAACGGGTTGTCGAACCTGCATAACGCGAAAAAGGCAGGCTCGGGCGTGGTGAATATTGTCGGCGAACATGCGGTCACCCATATCGAGCTGGACGCGCCGCTGACCTCTGACATCGAAGGGATCGCGCGGCCCGTGTCCCATTGGGTGCATACATCCATGTCGGCGGCGGATGTGGGCGCGGATGCGGCCCGTGCGGTGCAGGCGGCAAATGTGGCACCGGGGCAGGTGGCGACGCTGATGCTGCCCAGTGACACCGCCTGGAACGAAGGAGGCGCTGTCGCGCCCGCGCGAGAGCCTGCGGAACGCCCTGCCTTTGACGAGGCGGCGTTGGAAGAGGCCGTCGCCGCGCTGTCCGGCCCCGACAGCCTGCTGCTGTTGGGCGGTGCCGCGCTGAGCGCTGAGATGCTTGAGATTGCGGGGCGGATCGCGGCCAAGACGGGCTGCAAACTGCTAAGCGAATGGGCCAATGCGCGGCAGGAACGCGGGGCAGGGCGTGTGGTGGTCAACCGCGTGCCCTATCCCATCGATCAGGCGCTAGAGACGCTGGCCCCGTTCAAGCGCATCGTTCTGCTGGGCGCACGCGCACCCATCGGCTTTTTCGCCTATCCGAACAAGCCCGCGATCCTCACCGCCGAGGGCACGCAGATCACCAACCTGTGCACCACCGCGCAGGACATCGCAGGGGCGCTGGAGGCGCTGTGCGGCGGTGTGGGTGCGGCGGACACTCCGCCCGCCCATGTGGCCGAAGCCGCCACCCCCGACAAACCCAGCGGCCCGTTGGAGCCGGGCGGCATCGCACAAGCCCTGGCGCGCACCATCCCCGAGGATGCAATTGTCATCGACGAGGCGATCACCACAGGCCGCGCGTTCTTCCCCGCAACAGCAGGGGCCCCGAAGCACACTTGGGTGAATAACTGCGGCGGGTCCATCGGCTATGGCATGCCCGTGGCGATCGGGGCGGCCGTGGCCTGCCCTGACCGCAAGGTGATGGCGCTGATCGGGGATGGCAGCGCGATGTACACGGTGCAAGCGCTTTGGACGATGGCGCGCGAGGGGCTGGACATCACCATCGTGATCTTCGCCAACCGCGTCTACAAGATCCTGCGCGGCGAGCTGACCAATGTCGGCGTCAGCAATGCGGGCCCCAAGGCGATGGATATGCTGTCGCTTGACCAGCCGACGCTGGAATTTGCACAGATGGCAAAGTCGATGGGGGTAGAGGCGACGCAGGTCACAGATTGCGAAGCGCTTGAGCTCGCGATCGAGACAGGGTTGGCGCATAAAGGTCCGTATCTGATCGAAGCGGTGATGTAGCACCCGCGCCAACCACCCGAACCAAAAAGGCCCCCGATCAGCGCTGATCGGGGGCCTTTTTTATCTCAGTCATCCGCGCCCTTTAGCGGTCTGCACCACCGTCGCCGTCGGCATCATCGCTGTCCGGCACATCGTCTGCCTCGATCGGCTTGGACACGGTTTTGGTCGGCGGCAGGCCTTTATCCTGCGCGGCGGGGCCTTCGATCTTGAACGGCTGGGTGGTGCCGTCCTTGTTCTCGCCCAGCCAGATGGTCTGCTGCGGGAAGGGGATCTCGATCCCACGCTCGTCAAAGACCGTCTTGAGGTAGCCGTTGTACATACGCCCGATGCCCCATTGCTTGCCCGGATCGGTCTTGATCCGCACGCGCAGCACCACGGCGCTGTCACCAAGGGATTGGACCCCGAACCATTCCAGCTCTCCCATGATGCTATTGGCGATCTCTGGCTCGTTCTCCATCATGCGGTCGAAGGCGTCGAACATGGCCTGCTTGGCCTCTTCGACATTCTCGCGGTAGGCGATGCCCATGTCACAGACCGTGTAGGAGAAGCCGCGCATATAGTTGCTGACCACATCAACGGTAGAGAAGGGGATCATGTGGAATGCGCCTTGCACATCGCGCAGCGAGACAGAGCGCACCGACAGCTTTTCGACGGTGCCAGTGGTGCCGCCCACGGTGATCACATCGCCCACGTTGATGACGTTCTCGAACTGGATGAACACACCGGTGATGATGTCTTGCACCATCTTCTGCGCGCCGAAACCAATCGCCAGACCCAAGACCCCGGCAGAGGCGAGCAGTGGCCCGATATCCAGCCCGATCTCGCTCAGCACGAACATCAGCGTGAGGATGATCAGCGTAATGGTCGCCGCATTGCGCAGCAAGGTAAGCAGGGTGGTTTCCCGCGAGGTTGGCACAGCCCCGTATTCAGGGTTCAGCTTGTAGTCGACAAAGGATGTCAGCGCGAGCCAGATGCCGAAGGCCACCGTCAGGATCAACCCGACAGAGATCAGCGCCTTGGTCACCGCCAGCCCGACCTGCCCTTCAAGCCAGCTGCGCATGTCGATCGTGCCGATTACGTCCAACGTAAAGAACAGCACGCAGACCAGCAGAAACAGCCGCAAGGCGCTGAAGGCGCGGGGGACAAAGGTGTTGATGCGACGTTCCAGCAGCGGCAGCTTGGCGTTCACGTCCTCGGGCAGTGAAATGCCGCGGTGCACGGCCTGAGCCAACCAGCCGGACAGCAGGGCGGCGATGATGATCGCGGCAAGGATCTTGCCCGACCCGACAATCGCGTTCAGCGTGACCTCGGCGGGCTGGGTCATGACCACGATGAACATCACCGCGATATAGGCCAGCGCGAACCAGTGCCAGATGCCTGCCAACCCGTGCAGCGTGCGCGCGATAAAGCCGCGGCGCGCCTTTGCGATGGTGGCCGGATCGACACCCTCGGCGGCTTGCGCCTCGCTGGGGTCGGCCTCGCTTTGTAGCCAGCGGGTGACGGCCTTGCGACGGCGCAGCACGATGTAGACAAAATACAGCAGCACCAGAACCGACAGAAGGGCCGACACGCCAGCGCCCGCGGCCGTGTTGACGCTTTGGTTGACGATTGGCACGACCAGCAGTTGCCCGTAGCCCAGAACACTGACCACGATGCTCAGATAGCGGGTCAGCGCCGCGGCGGCCTTGTCACCGACGGGCACCAGACGCAGGCCCGACGCAACCGGCGACAGGAACGACCGGATGACGACTTTGGTCATTTCGACCAGCAGGAAGGCGTTCAGATACATCGACTGGCGGATGCCGATCTGCCCGACTTCGCCAACGGCGAGGATGGTGATCAGATAACCAGCGGCCCAAGCCACGACCACGATAAAGGCGTCCAGCAGGTTCGACCCCAGAAACAGCCCGATAGAGCGGAAGAGGCCCACATGTTCAGCCGTGCGCCCCATGCGCGCATACAGCCCCCGCGCAAGGTAGCGCAGCACCACAAAGAGCGCGACGGTGATCGCAATGACCGCAAGCAGGCCGGGGATCGCTTCCAGCAATACGGTCAGCTCCGCACCGCTGAGGCCAGAGAAAACCTTGCCGCCGCGTTCGAACCCGTTCCAGAAAGAGGTGAGCGTGCTTACCGTGTCTTGGCCGATCTGCTGGGTGATCAGGGCGATTTGTCGCCCGACCGATACCCCTTCGGCATCCGCGGCTTCGGTGATCGTTTCAATCGCGGGGTTTGCATCACCCGCGGGGGCGCCCGAGGCATCCAGCGACTTTTCAAGGTCCGCGATCAGCGCCGCGCGGGCGTCATCGTCCTTAAGCACTTCAAGCAGGGTATCCAGCGGTGCCTTCGCCTCTGCCTCGGGTGTCGTTTCGGTTGTTTCCGTGTCGGAAGACCCGCCACCGGTGAACAGCGATTGCGCCTGCGCCGCGAAGGGGGCGAGCGTCAGGAAGAGTGCCACCACAAGCCCCGTCAGTACGTAGAGCCACCCTTGGGTTGGCATCGCGATCTTTCCGGTTTTTGACATGGGGGCCTCTTTCAACACACTAAATTACACTACGAGATAGGGGAACATTCCCTATTTCCACTGTTTTTCGCTTATGGGCGGTCTTGGACGTAAAGAAAACCCGATGGCAGGGCAAGTCTGCGCATCGGGCGGTCTTTCGGTCATGGCACTAACGGGCTTGTTTACGCTGTGGAACTGCCGGTGATCACCTCGGCGCGCGGGGCCTCGGCTTTGGTCGGGGCGGGCTGCTTTGGCTGCGGCTGTTTGCGTGCGGCTTCGGCCAGCAGGGCGGCGGCATAGCACACAGCGATGGCGGCCAGCGGCAGGGTCCACGGCAGGGCGGTGACCGTAGGTTCGACATCCATCATGATCTGTCCGGCCAGTGCAAGGATCGTCCCTAGTCCAAAGACCAGCAGGCCGTGGCTGCCCATCAGACGCAAGGGGGCGGCATAGCGGTGTGCGCAGATGCGGGTCACCACGGGAAGGCACGAAAGCACATAGACCAGCGCGAGGATATGCACCAAGCGCGGCAGCGCGAGCATCGACTTGTTGTGCGTCGTGATGTTGCTGGGAAGGCCAAGCCCGCCAAGCTGCGCCATCTTGTGATTCATGAACGATCCCAGACCGGGCACGTAGCGCCAGGCAAAGATAAACAGCAACAGACCAAGCGCCAGCTTGAACAGGATCGGAGAGTTGCGGACCAACCGTTCGTCCTTGCGATGACGCACGCCAATGGCAAGGCCGATGACAAAGATGAACTGCCAGGTGAGCGGGTTGAAGAACCAGCCGCCGCCACCGGGGTGGTTCGGGATGGTCAGTCGGGTGGCTCCTGCATAAAGCCAGAACGCCCCCGCAACGGCCAAGGTCGTGCGCGGCGCGTAAAGCACAGCGGCGATCAGCGCAGGGCCTGCCAGCAGCAAGACGGTATAGGACGGCAGAATATTCACATAGCCGATCTGGTATCCCAGCGTGACCAGCCCCGCCATCGCGGCACCGGTCTGGTCATACAAAAGGGCGAGGTTGTGCATCACGCGAAATTCCGAGCGCATAAACGTATCTGCCGCCCAGGCATAAAGACCGATGGCCGCGACCGTCAGCACGATATGCACGATATAAAGCTGCCACGCCCGTCGCCACAGCGGGGCCATCGCATCCCAAAGACGCAGCTCGCCCGACATCCAGCGGCCAATGGCAGGGGAATAGGCGATGCCCGCCGCGATGCCCGACATGATAAAGAACGCCTCTGCCGCGTCGGAGAACCCGATATTGCGGATGGTCAGATGCTCCCACGGGTTGCCGGGCATGTGGTCGATGATGATCATGATCAGCGCCAGCCCGCGAAACGCATCGATGCGCGGATCGCGGGCGCGGCGCGGCAGGTCGACCCCGCGCCGGATGGGAATAAGCTGCGCGTCAGGCCGGTTGGACGATTGTGTCATGCGACGATCCTTCTGGGGCGGCACCCGATCTCAGGTTGTCGCGATATGCTGCAATGACGGCGGGCGTGGCCCGTTCTTGCGGCGTGGTAAAGACTTGGCCGGTGCTCTCGTGCGAGGTCACGGCGATCAACAGCGGCGCGATGGACATGGGCAGCGTCACCGGCAAGAGCCAGAAGATCAGGTTCGGCACCCAGAGATAGACGGCAACAGTCACCGCGACCCCGAACAGCGATACCCAACGGCTGGCACGCCAGCTTTCGGCGAGGGTAAGCCGCCCTTCGCCGCGTGCAGTTGCAGGCCAGCCGCCATCCTTGCCCGCAAAGACCTCGGCGACGGCGCGGCTTTGATACATCAGCATCACGGGCGCAATCAGCGCGGTCAGCAGAATTTCAGACAGGACAGAGCCAAGCGCGCGCAGCGCCCCGCCAAACCCCTTGGCGCGGCCTGTTGCAGCCGCTTCGCCAAAGATCGCGAGCTTGGGCAGCAACAACAGCCCACCGATCCCAAAGGCAAGCGCCACGATTTGGAAGGTCTTGTCGTCGGGGAAGACCGGGAAAAGCTGATAGGCGTTGGGGAAATAATCAGGGCTGGCATTGGTCGCAGCGGCCAGCAGCGACACGATCAGGAAGGCCCCCCAAGCGACCGATACCAGATAGGCCATGATCCCCTGGACAAAGACGAACCGGCTCCACCCGTGCAGCCCGGGAGCACCGACCAGACGCATGTGTTGCAGGTTGCCCTGACACCAGCGGCGATCACGGCGCGCAAAGGCGAGCAGATTGTCGGGGCCTTCCTCGAAGGAACCGGCGATGCGGGGGTCCATCTCGACGCGCCAGCCGCCGCGTACCAAGAGGGCGGCTTCGACATAGTCATGGCTCAGGATGGTGCCGCCGAAAGGGGCGGGACCGCTGAGTTCTGGCAGGCCGCAGCATTGCGACAGGGCGCGCACACGGGCGATGGCATTATGCCCCCAGAACGGGCCCGCGCGCCCCTGCATACGGGCCAGACCGCGTGCAAAAACGGGCGAATGAAAGCTGGCCGAGAATTGCATCGCGCGGCCAAACAGTGACCCCGCGCCAAAAATCTTGGGCAGGGTTTGCAGCAGGCCAAGGCTCGGGTCTGCCTCCATCCGTGCGACAAGATGGCGGATCGTGCCGCCCTCCATCAGGCTGTCGGCGTCAAGGATCACGACGTATTCATAGGCCCCGCCGGATTTGCGGATGAAATCCTCGACGTTGCCCGCCTTGCGGCCATAACGCTCTGTTCGGTTGCGGTAGTAGACCGGGTTCGCAGCGCTTTCATTGCCCAACAGCGGGGCCAGCGCCGCGCGCTCTGCGATCAGGGCGTCGGGGTCAAAGGTGTCGGACAGAATGGCGAAATCGACGGGTACGTGCGCGGCCCGCATAGATTGGCGCATTGCCATAATGCGCGCGCAAACCTCGGTCGGGTTTTCGTTGCAGATCGGCACAAGGATCGCCGTCGGGGGAAAATCCGCGTTGCTCAGGTCCAAATCAGGGAGGGGATCGAAAGAGGGCACGCCCAAAAACGCCTGCCCCGCCCCCCAGGCCAACCACGCAGTCGTAAGCGCGATAAGCGCCACGGCGAAGCCGTCCCAGATATCAAATCCGGTATTAAGCCCTGCCTGCGCCAGCGTCGCGGCTGCCGCTGTTGCGCATAGCAGGGCAAAGCAAATGGCACCAACGCGGCTGACCCGCGTGGCACCATCGCGTAAATAAGAGGGCATGTCAGGCATTACGCATGAAGATGCGGCTCACCACCTCGAACAGGGAGGGGCGGGCATCATGCTCTAGCACCTGCCGCGGCATATCCAGCGGGGCAGGGCGAGGCGCATAACGGTCAAAGTCGGTCATTTGTTCGGTGGTCGCAGGTGATGTCACAGACGTATTCATTCTTTCAGCCATTGGTATACCCAAGTCTCGGTCAGGCTACGGTCGCCCGCGACCAGATTGGCGCGCAGTTCAACCGTTGCATCAGTTTCGGCGACGACCTCTAGAACCAGTCGCCACATGTGATCGTGGCCGTCGATCTGCTGCAGTACTTGTCCTGCAACTGTGCCGCCGGCGATGTTTACATTGGCTTCAACAACGTTCTCGGCGTTTGGTTCCCCTAAAGTTGCACCTTCGAAGTCGATGACAAACTTTCGGCGATCATTGCGCGGTTTTACGCCCGCGATGCCCCCATTTCCGGCAAGAGTGCGCGATACTTGGGCAAGTGTCGAAGACGCGCCGGGCGGGTTCATCCCCCAGTTCAGACGGTAGGAAATGCTTTTGCTATCCCCCGCCGCGAACCCGTTCTTGTAGGTCCAGAAGGCGACGATATTGTCGTTCCCCTCCAGATCCGACGGGATCTCGATCAAGCGGACCATGCCTTCGCCCCAGTCCCCTTTTGGTTCGACCATCAGCGTCGGGCGCAGCTCGTAGTGGGCTTCGGCGTCCAGATAGTCGTCAAAGGCACGGTGGCGCTGCACAAGGCCAAAGGATTTCGGCGATTGCGCCCCAAAGTATGAATTGGCGAGCTTGGGCGGGTTGTTCAGCACGCGGAACAGCGTGTCTTGGCCGGTGTTGACCACCAGCGCCTCGCTGTCGTGGACGCGGGCACGGTAATCGTCAAAGCCACCCTGATCGTTCAGCCCGAACAGATACATCGATGTCAGCGGCGCGACGCCCAGTTGCTGCACGTCCTGACGGAAGAACAGTTCGGTGGTCACATCCATCGTGGTGGTGGCACCGGGGGTCACGGTGAACTTGTAGGCCCCCACGACCGACTGGCTTTCCAGCAGAGCGTAAAAGGTCATCTTCGTCTCGCCGGGTGCGGGACGCTGCAGCCAGAAGGCGCTGAAGCGGGGGAATTCCTCGGGTTCGGAGGTGGCAGTGTTCACCGCAAGCCCGCGCGCGCTCAGGCCATAGCGGTTGCCCGCCCCCAAGGCACGGAAGTAGCTCGCCCCAAGGAAAGACACGATCTCGTCGAATTGCTGCGGATCGTTCAGCGGCGCATTCATGCGGAAGCCCGCGACGCCGGGCAGTTCGGTACCGGTCGGGATCTTTTCAAGCGCTTTGGACTGGTAAATGAAATCATCCGAGGTAAAGCCAAGCGGCTGTGCCTTGTCATTGACGATCTCGTAAAGCGACACGGTGCCGTCAAACAGCCAGCCGGGGTGATAGGCATGTACCACCGCCTGCGCCGCGGGGCCTTTCCAGATCGCGCTGTCCTCGCGGAAACGGATGTTGCGGTAATCGTCATAGTCCAGCGTGGTAAAAGGCTCGCCCAGTTGCGTCGGCGCGGTGTACTCTTCACCCGCAAGGCTGCGTGCCCGTTCGATCAGAATATCAAAGGAAAAAGGCTCCGCCGTATCACTGGCCTGCGCCCAAGCAGCAGTGTCTTGCAAACCGGTTGTAGCAGCGAAAGCCAAAGTTGCCCCCCCTGCGCGCAATACTGACCGGCGAGACATCGGGCGGGAGCGAGACAAATGATGCATCAAAAATGATTCCTGTTCGTTGCTGCATTGCAGAATTCATATAATTACGCGGGAAGTTCAATAACATGAAGCATGATGCGCAAAATTTTGCTGCACAGTGCGGGGTTTACGCGAAAATTGCGAAATCAGCGCGGCATCATCCGGCAATATTTGCAAAGACATAGCGCCCCTGAGTGCAGGTTTTGTCTAGCCTCTTTGAAATACAGCGGAAAATTGCCGGAAATTACGTTCAATCGCCCTAGAATAAGATTGGTTGGCATCACAGGCCCGCAATGCCACCCTAAAGGGAATCTGTGTGTGTATCAGTAAACAAGAATACAAAAACGAGGACAAAATGGACAATAAAGACCTTCCATCGCTCCCGCTGGCGCTGCTGCCCGTCGTTCTGACGCTTGGCCTTCTGGCGCTGCAACTTTTCTACTATGGCGACTTCACGCCGCATATTCCCCTTATCCTCGGATTGGCCATCACGTCCCTGCTGGGTGTGTTTCGCGGTCAGACGTGGATGGACATCCGCGAAGGCGTATTCCACGTGATCCACGTGTCGATGCCGTCACTGGCGGTGTTGATCGTGGTCGGCATGATCGTCGGCGTCTGGATCGCGTCGGGCACGGTGCCTACGCTGATCTATTACGGGCTGACCTTGCTCACCCCGTCGATCTTTCTGGCAGCTGCGATGATCCTTTGTGCTGTGGTTTCCCTGTCGTTGGGGACCAGCTGGGGCACAGTCGGCACCATTGGTCTGGCGCTGATGGGGATCGGTGCGGGTTTCGGTATCCCGGCCTATTGGACCGCCGGTGCGGTCGTGTCGGGCGCGTTCTTTGGCGATAAAGTATCGCCGCTGTCGGACACCACGAACCTCGCGCCCGCGGTTACGGGCACGAATGTATTCGACCACATCAAGAACATGCTGCCCACGACCGTGCCTGCGATGATCATCGCGCTGGTGATCTATGTGGTCGTCGGCTTTATGCTGATCGAAGAGGGTGCAGGCGACGTCAGCAGCATCAATCAGATCACAACCGGTCTGGAGGAACGCTTTAGCCTCGGGATCATCCCGTTGACGCCTGCCTTGATCGTGATTGTGCTGGCGCTGATGAAAAAGCCGCCGCTGCCGTCGCTGTTTGCCGGTGTTCTGGCCGGTGGGCTGGTGGCGATCTTCTGGCAGGGCGCGGGGCTGCATGACGTGTTCGCCTTTGCGCAGTCGGGCTATTCCATCGACACGGGCATCGCCGACATCGACAGCCTGCTGAACGCGGGCGGTATCCAGTCGATGATGTGGACCATTTCGCTGATGTTGATTGCCTTGGGCTTTGGCGGCGCGCTGGAGCGCACCGGCTGTCTGGAGGCGATCATTCTGGCGATCGTCAGCCGCGTGAAAAGCTTTGGCGCGGTACAAAGCTCGGCCATCGGGACGGCCTTTGCGACCAATATGGTTGCGGGTGATCCTTATATCTCTATCGCGCTGCCGGGGCGTATGTACGCGCCCTTGTACCGCGGGATGGGCTATTCGACCCTGAACCTCAGCCGCGCGGTGGAAGAGGGCGGCACGCTGATGAGCCCTCTGATCCCGTGGAACGCCGGTGGTGCCTTTGTGATCTCGGCCTTGGGGCTGGGGGTGATGGACGGTAACCTGACCAACCTGCTGTATATTCCGCTGGCCTTTGCCTGCTGGACCGCACCGCTGATCGGTGTGTTCTATGCGGTGACCGGTCTGTTCTCGCCCAAAGCGACGGACGAAGATCGCGCCGAATGGGACAAATCCGGCGAAGACATCATGGACCTTGGCGACCATGAGCTCGCCTACGAGCAACCGGCCGCGACCTGATCGCGCCTGAACCGACACAGATGAAAGCCGCAGCGCCTATGAGCGCTGCGGCTTTTTTCATGCCCTCAGGCCTGCGCCTTCAGCCTGTCGCGAAGCGTGTTCTTGACGATCTTGCCATTGGCGTTGCGCGGCAGGGGATCGGGGTCGAACGTCGCGAAATCCGGCGCTTTGTAGTCCGCCATCTTCGTGCGCGCGAAGGCCTTGATCGCGTCAAGATCCAGCGCCGTATCGGTGGTGTGGATGAACACATGCATCTTCTCCCCCAGCACCGGATCAGGGCAGCCAATGGCGGCACATTCGATCACGGAGGGGTGGGCGGTCAGGGCGTTTTCGACCTCGGCGCTGTAGATGTTATAGCCGCCGCGAATGATCATATCCTTGCGGCGGTCGTGCAGGCAGATGAACCCCTCGGCATCGCGTGACCCCATGTCGCCGCTTTTCCAGTAGCCGTCGTGGAACTCGGAGGCGGTGCGGTCGGGGTTGTCCCAATAGCCGGGCACGGTCATCGCGCCCTTGATCCAAAGCTCTCCATGGGTGCCGTCGGGCACGTCGTTGCCCTGAGGATCGACAATGCGGATGTCGGCGCAGGGCACGGCGATGCCGATGCTATCCGCGCGTTTGGTGCCGAACCCCATCGGCAGGATCGTCACGGCAGAGGTAAGCTCCGTCGCGCCATAGGCGTTCATCAGGCAGAGGTTCGGCAGCTTTTCCGACAGTTCGCTGATGGTGGATTGCGGCATAGGCGCGCCGCCGTAGCCCCCGATCCGCCAGTGTTGCAGGTCGTAGTCATCGACGTTGCAGCGCAGCAGGAACAGGTTGTACATCGCTGGCACCATCAGCGTCTGCGTGACTTTTTCATTGGCGGTCAGCGACAGGAATTCATGGGCACCGAAGACCTCCATCATCACGATGCAGCCTGCGGTTTGCAGCATAGTAAAGACGGTGGCGACCAGCCCGGTCACATGGCTTGCGGGCACGCACAGCAGCGACCGTTCACCGGCCCCCAGCTCCATGCAAAGCTCGAAATGCATCGCGGAATGGACGATGTTCAGATGGGTCAGCGTCGCCCCTTTGGGCTGGCCTGTGGTGCCGGAGGTATAGAGGATCACCGCGATGTCATCCTCGTGCAGCGGCACGGCGTCGGTCAGCGGGGTCTGCGCGGGCAGCGTATCAAAAGCGTCGGCCCCCGCCACTGTGCCGCCAACGCAAAAGCGGTGGGTCAGCCCGGACAGATCGGCCGGTGCGGGCAGGCGGTCGGCGACATCCATGCCATGCACGGCGATCTTGGCCCCGCATTGACGCAGGATATACGCCAGCTCTGGCGTGCCTTCGCGGATGTTGATCGGCACGGCAATCGCGCCAAGCCGCAGACAGCCCATCATTGTCGCGATGAACTCCCAGCGGTTCGACAGCAGCAGCGCAACGCGGTCGCCCTTTTCTACCCCACGGGCGCGCAGCCCTGCGGCGATGCGGCCCACGTGCAGGTCAAGCTCGGTATAGGTCAGTCTGGTCTCGCCGCTGACCACGGCCTCTTGATCGGGGGCGCGGTCAAGGGCCGCGGCGAGCATGGCGTTCAGGTCGGCGGGGCGATCCTTGAAGCATTTGATCTCGCGACCGTCAAAATGGGTTTCTGTTTGTATGCGATCCGTGATCGCCTGTGACCAATGTGGCATCTGCGCTCCTCCCGTAGCTTGGGGTAGTCATTGCGCAAACAATCAGGGGCTGCAACGCCCAAGCGCCGTGTTAGCGCACGCAGTATGCCCCACCTGTGGGGGTCGGTTCGCCCTGCGAAACAAGGCGAACCGGGGCGTTTATCCCAGCACGGTTTTTACCGCATCCGCGGTCGCGGCGACGACGGTATCGACCTCGGCACGGGTGATGCAGAAGGGCGGGGCAAAGCCGGTGATGTCGCCTTGGGGCATGGCACGGGCGATCACGCCGCGTTCCAGCATCGCGGCAGCGATCGCGGCCCCCACCTTAGCAGCAGGATCAAGCGGCGTGGCGTCTGCCTTGTCGGCCACATATTCCACCGCGCACAGCAGCCCTTCGCCACGGATGTCCCCCACATTCGGATGATCGCCAAGCGCCTCTTTCATCGAGGCGTTCAGATATCCGCCCACCTCGGCCGCGTTGCTAACAAGGTTCAGGTCGTCGATGAGCTTGAGGTTCGCGACGCCCGCCGCGGCACAGATCGGATGCGCCGAATAGGTCCAGCCGTGACCGATGGGGCCGTTCTCGTCCGTGCCCTGTTCCAGCACCTTCCACATCCGGTCCGATACGATCGACCCCGACAGCGGCGCATAGGCCGATGTCAGACCCTTGGCGATGGTGATCAGATCGGGTTTCAGCCCGTAGTGATCCGACCCGAACATCGTCCCCAGACGGCCAAAGCCGGTCACGACCTCATCCGCGATCAGCAGGATGTCGTGGCGGTTTAACACCTCTTGGATCGCGTCCCAATATCCGGCGGGCGGGGGCACGATGCCGCCGGTCCCCAATACGGGTTCCCCGATAAAGGCCGCGATGGTGTCCGGCCCTTCGGCTTGGATCAGCGCCTCAAGCGCGTTGGCGCATTGCGCGGTGAATTCGGCTTCGGACTGGGTGCGGTCCTTGCGGCGGTAGTAATAGGGCGCGTCCGTGTGGATCACGGGGTTCATCGGCAGGTCGAATTTATCGTGGAACAGCGACAGGCCGGTCAGCGATCCGGTCATCAGCCCCGACCCGTGGTAGCCGCGCCAGCGCGAGATGATTTTCTTTTTCTGCGGGCGACCAAGGATGTTGTTGTAGTACCAGACGAGCTTGATGTTCGTCTCGTTCGCGTCCGAGCCGGACAGACCGAAATAGACCTTGGACATATGCGCCGGTGCGCGGTCCATGATCATCTTGGCCAGCGTGATAGACGTCTCGGTGCCGTGGCCCACATAGGAATGGTAATAGGCCAGCTGATGCGCCTGTTCGGCAATGGCGTCGGCGACTTCGGTCCGGCCATAGCCTGCGTTCACGCAATAGAGCCCGGCAAAGGCGTCCAGCATCCGGTTGCCATCGCGGTCCTCGATATGGACGCCTGACGCCCCAGTGATCACCCGCGTCGCGGATTCACCCCGCGCATGCTGTGCTAAATGCGTAGAGGGATGGAAAAAGTTTTCGCGGTCCCATGTGGCGAGTTGATCATCATTGCGAAGCATAGGTCAGGCTTTCTGTTTAGGAGAGTTTCAGGTGAGTTCGGTGGCCAGCACGGCAAGGCAATCGCCCGGCTGTGCCAGTCCGGGGTGGTGGCGGGCGATCACGATGCCCCCCATCTGGGCGCGGATTTCACGCGGGGGCAGGCCGGTATGCTGGCTGTCCCATAGGCGCGCGATCAGGTCGCCTTCGGCCACTGTGTCGCCAAGGGTGAGATTGAAATCGACCAGCCCACCGTGGTTGGTGACGTGAAAACAACTGTCGTCGTCTTGCGACAGCATGCGCGATGGCGCAGTGACGGGCTGGCCTTGCAGGATACCAGCGTGGATCAGCAGGTTGCGCACGCCTTTGCGGGCGATCTGCGCGGTTTCAGGCGTGGCAGTGCCGCCGCCGCCCAATTCGGTGGTGACGAATGTCTTGCCCATCGTCTCAGCCGCGTCGTCGTACATGCCAAGCGCGTCGATCTCGCGCATCTCGACACTGAAAGGCGCGTTGAACGCATCGCGCGCGGCGCGGCAGCGGGCCTGTTGGTCAGGGTCGTCCAGCGTGTGACAGGCGGCGAAGGGCAGAAAATCCAGCGTCTTGCCACCCGAATGGAAATCAAGCACGATATCCGCCATCGGCAGCAGCACCCGTTGAAAGTAGTCCGCGATCTTCTGGGTGGGGGTTCCATCGGGGCGGCCGGGAAAGCTGCGGTTCATGTTCACCCCGTCCAGCGGAGACACCCGCGACCCTGCCATAAAGGCGGGGTGATTCATGAAGGGGAGGATGATCACGCGCCCCGTGACATCCTTGGCCACCAAGGTCTGGGCGAGCTCGACCAAGGCCAGCGGCCCTTCGTATTCGTCGCCGTGGTTGCCCCCGGTCAGCAAGGCAGAGGGGCCGTCGCCGTTTTTCACTTGGGTCACCGGAATCTGGATCGCCCCCCAGGCACTGTCATTGCGGCTGTAGGGCAGGCGCAGATAGCCGTGCTGCACGCCGTCGCACTCAAAATCGATGGTGGCCGAAATAGGATTGTCCCGCATGGCGCTATTCCTTGATCACAAGCGCACGCGGGGTGGTGCACAGGCATTCGACACCGGTTTGCGTGATGACAATCGGCTCTGTGATCTCGATCCCGCCGTCGTCAAGCCAAAGGGCGGGCATAAAGTGGAAGGTCATGCCGGGTTCCAGCACGGTGGTATCCCCTGCGCGGAACGACATGGTGCGTTCGCCCCAGTCCGGAGGGTAGGACAGGCCGATCGCATAGCCGCAGCGGCTGTCTTTCTCGAACCCGCGATTGCGCAGGGTGGTGTTGAAGGCGCGGGCGATGTCTTCGCAGCGGTTGCCGGGTTTGGCCTGCTCTAGCCCGGCATCAATCGCTTCGAGCACGGCATTCTCTGCATGCAGATACTTCTGCGGAGGCTTGCCCAAGAACAAAGTACGCGACTGCGGACATTGATAGCGTCGGTGCGCGCCCGCGATTTCAAAGAACGTGCCTTCGTTGTTGCGCAGGGGGGCATCGTCCCATGTGATATGCGGCGCCGTGGCATCCAGACCCGAGGGCGTCATGGGCACGCAGGCGGGGTAGTCGCCCCAATGCCCTTCGGCCCCGCTGACGGAGGCGTGATAGATGTCCGCGATCAGATCGTTCTTGCGCATCCCGACCTCGGCCTTTTCGCGGATCACCTCGTGCATCCGTTCAACGATCCGCGCGGCGCGGCGCATATATTCAAGCTCGGTCGGGGATTTCACCGCACGTTGCCAGTTCACCAGAGCCGTGGCGTTCTGGATATTGACGCCCGGCAGCCGCGTTTGCAGCGTCAGGAATGCCGAAGCGGTAAAGTAATAGTTGTCCAGCTCGAACCCGATGCGTGCATTCTCTAGACCGCGGTCCGCGATGAGACGGGCGAGATCCTCCATCGGGTGTTTGTCGGGGTTCTGGACGTAGGTGTCATCGTAGCCGACGATATTGTCATCATCCAGATAGGTGGTGCGCTGGGCACCGGCGCTGTCCATGGCGCGGCCCCACCAGACGGGCTGGCCTTCGTGGGTCAGCAGCACGCCTTGATGCACGTAGAACGACCACCCGTCATAGCCCGCCAACCACGCCATATTGGACGGATCGGTGACAAACAGCGCGTCCAGCCCGCGGTTGGCCATTTCGGCGCGTGTTTTCGCCAGACGTGCTGCATATTCGTGCTGTGTAAAAGAATGGTCGATCATGTGGGGATTCCTGCCAGGGTATTGTGCGAGTTTAGCTTTTTCGCGCTGTGCATTTATGCGAATAATGCGGCTACGCGGGTAAAAGCTGCAAACTTTTGTAAGATATGGGGAATTTAGGATGATTGACGCGATAGACCGGAAAATCCTGCATCACGTGCAACGCGACAATCTGCTTACCAGCGCGCGCCTTTCCGAACTGGTCGGGCTGTCGCAAACCTCGGTCCAGCGGCGCCTTGCGCGGCTGCGTGCGACCAAGGCGATCGAGGCCGATATCGCCGTCGTCTCGCCCGAGGCCGTGGGCCGTCCCCTGACCATGCTCATCGCGGTGGAACTGGCGCGGGAACGGTCCGATATCATCGACCGTTTCAAGCGGGCGGTGCGGGAGCGGGCAGAAGTGATGAGCGCCTACTACGTGACCGGAGAGACCGACTTTATGCTGATCGTCAGCGCCAAGGACATGCAGGATTACGAGGCGTTCACCCGCGATTTTTTCTACAACAACCCCGATATCAAAGGGTTCAAAACCACCGTGGTGATGGACCGGATCAAGGCGTCATTCACCTTGCCGGTCTGATCACCACAATGGGTTGATGAGCTAGGCGCTTTCCGCCTGCTTTTGCGACCATTCGGGTAGCGGAAAAAGCGTGTCGTAGATCAGGTTAAACACGTAGGAATAAACGAGGTAGAATGCCGCCAGTGCGATATCCAGCACGAAGGCATCCCACAGGCTGATCCCCAGATACCACGCGATGAAGGGCAACAGAACCATCAGCAGCCCCGCCTCGAACACCAGCGCGTGCAGCACCCGGACGATGCGCGATTTCAGGGTGGTTCCAGTCAGCCGTTGTAGGGCTAAGTCGAAAAGCACGTTATAGCCAAGGTTCCAAAGCGTCGCGAGCGTGGCGCTGACAATGCCCACGACACCAAAGTCATGTAGGGGCACGTTAAACAGGATCGCGCCAGCGGGGATCACAAGGATCAGCGCGATAACTTCAAAACTGATGGCGTGGCGAAGACGGTCAAATGCAGAGCGCATGTTATACCTCATTGAAGGGCCGGGTCGTCCCGACAGTTTTCCATTCAGGGGAGGTCGTCCTCACACTGCCATAGGTGGCAAAACCGCACGCGTTTTTCAAGAGCAATCGGGCCGCCGCCCCTTTACCGAACAGTCCCGCGGGGCATCCGGCACTCTGGCGTTCCATCGATACAAATCGATTTGCTTGAATATTCATCATTGAGTAAAATACGGCGGATACATGGGCCCACTGCTGGAGTAAGGGCACCGTAAGAGTATGATACGAGTGGGGTGCAAGTAATGGGCGATCGTACCACTGGGGCGGCGCAGAGGCGGCTGTCGACAGGGACGTCTGGTTTGGATGATGTGCTGTGTGGCGGGTTGACCCCGCATCGGCTGTATCTTGTCGAAGGGACGCCGGGGTCCGGCAAAACAACGCTCGCGTTGAAGTTCCTCATGAATGGTCGCGAAAATGGTGAGCACGGTCTTTATATCACGCTTTCCGAAACGGTTGATGAGCTCACGGCTGTCGCACAGTCCCACTCCTGGACGCTAGACGATATTGATCTGTACGAGCTGGTCGCGGAAGATGAGTACAGCTCTGATCGGGAGCAATCCTTGCTGCACCCAAGCGAAGTCGAACTTGGGGAGACCGTACGGGGTATCATTAATCTGGTGGAAGAGAATAATCCGACCCGTGTCGTTCTCGACAGCCTGTCAGAGCTGCGCTTGCTGGCGCAGAACCCGCTACGCTACCGTCGGCAAATCCTGGCGCTAAAGCATTTCTTTGCGCGGCGTAATTGCACGGTCTTGATGCTGGACGACCGCACGGCTGAACCGGGGGATCTACAGCTTCACTCCATCGCGCATGGCGTCGTCTCGCTTGAACAATTGGCCAATGATTTCGGGTCGGAACGGCGCCGGTTGCGTGTGATCAAGATGCGCGGCCTGAAGTATCACGGCGGCTATCACGATTTTACCATCGAAAAGGGTGGGTTGTGCGTCTACCCGCGCCTGATCGCGGCGGATCATGCGCGCGATTTTTCGGCTGATGCGGTGACAACGGGGCTGGACGAACTCGACGCTTTGCTGGGCGGGGGGCTTGTGCCCGGCACCAACGCCCTGCTGGCCGGTCCTGCTGGCGTGGGCAAGACAACGACGGCGGTGCGCTGCATGCTGGCCGCGCTGAACCGAGGCGAGAAAGCCGCGTATTTCCTGTTCGACGAACGGCTGTCGACGTTGCTTACCCGCTCGCGGGCGCTTGGCATGGACGTGCAGCCGTTCATCGACAACGGGCAGTTGGAAATCCGGCAAATCGATCCGGCGGAACTGTCGCCCGGTGAATTCGCCAGCGCGGTGCGCACGTCGGTGGAAAAGGACGGTGTAAGTGTTGTCGTGATCGACAGCCTCAACGCGTATTTGCACGCGATGCCAAGTGATAATTTCCTTGTGCTACAGATGCATGAACTGCTCAGCTATCTCGCGCAGCAGGGCGTGGTGTCGCTCATGATCCTTGGGCAACATGGTGTCACAGGGGAACTGCGGACCGACATCGATATCAGCTATCTTGCCGATACCGTCATGATGCTGCGGTTTTTCGAGGCCGAAGGCGAAGTGCGCAAATCCATCGCGGTGATCAAGACCCGTACGTCTGACCATGAACGCAGCATCCGTGAATTCAAGATCGACGCGACTGGTATCGTGATCGGCGAACCTATCCGCAGTTTCTCGGGTGTGTTGTCAGGGACGCCGGTGTTCACGCAGCGCACAGACGCGCTTTTGCAGCTCGATCCTCAAACCAGCGACGGTGCCAAGTGACACCACAAATGGCATCGTCATCCGAGCCAGAGACCCCGGATGATGCGCTTTTGGTCTCTGTCGGTATTCTCGCGCCACGCGGACGGGATGCGGCTGTCGCCGGGCAGTTGCTCGACCAGCATGATATTGCATCGACATCCGTCGCCTCCCTTGGGGAACTTGCGGGCCTCGTCGGGCGGCAAATCGGCGCGATTCTGGTGACCGAAGAGGCGCTGGCAGGCGTCGGGGTCGATACCTTGCAAGAGGCGCTTGCCGCGCAGCCCCCGTGGTCGGATGTCCCGTTTATCGTGCTGGCCAATGGCACGTCCTCCAGCCGCAGCAACGACGCAGCTGCAAGGATTGACCAGCTGAGCAACGCGGTGCTCTTGTCGCGCCCTTTGCACGCAGAGGAACTGGTACGCTCGGTGCGCTCCGCGCTCAAGGCGCGGCGGCGGCAGCATGAGGCGCGCAAACATCTGGAGCAACTTGAACTGCGGGAACGTCAGCTGTTCGAGAGTGAGGCCAAGTTCCACGCGATTGCGAATTCGGTCGATCAGATGATCTGGTCCACTTTGCCGGACGGCTTTCACGATTATTACAACGACCGCTGGTATGAATTCACCGGTGTGCCCGAAGGATCGACCGACGGCGAGGGCTGGAACGGCATGTTCCACCCCGACGATCAGGAAAAAGCCTGGGCGCGTTGGGGTCACAGTCTTGAGACCGGCGAGCACTATGAAATCGAATATCGCCTGCGGCACCGCACGGGGCAGTATCGGTGGGTGCTGGGGCGTGCCCAGCCTGTGCGCGACGAGGCCGGACGGATCACGCGCTGGTACGGCACCTGCACGGATATACACGAGATCAAGGTCGCCGAAGAACAGCGGCAGCTGATGCTGGGCGAGATGAACCATCGGGTGAAAAATACCCTTGCGATGGTCAATGTCATGGTGTCGCAGACGCTGCGTCAGTCCGAAAACCTGAAGGATGCACAGGTCGCTATCCAGTCGCGTATCGGCATGATGGCGCAGGCGCATGACCGTTTGATCAAGGCCGCATGGGCACAGACCCGTATCCTCGAGGTGATCGAGGCCGCGTTGGCCCCTCATCGGACGGGTGAGGGACGGTTTGCGATAGAGGGGCCGGATGTGCCGATCGGGTCCAAACAGGCGCTGGCCTTGACGATGGCGCTGCACGAACTGTCGACCAACGCCACGAAATACGGCGCTTTGTCCGGTGACGGGGGCGACGGCAAGATTGCGGTGCGGTGGAAGGTCGCTCGGGCAAGCGATGGCGCAGAGGTGTTTCACCTCAGCTGGACCGAAAGCGGCGGTCCATTGGTCACACCGCCAAGCCGCAAGGGCTTTGGCAGCCGGATGATAGAACAAGCGCTTGCCGGATATTTTAACGGATCGGCGGAACTAAATTACGCGCCTGAGGGTTTGAGCTTTATGCTACAAGCTCCACTGGCAGGTTTGACGATCTAAGAATGGTGCTCTGCAAGCCCATTGATCATTAATGAAAGCTGTCCAAACGTGGATTATCAGAACCTACCCGCCGTGCTGATCGTAGAAGATGAACCGCTGATCCGTATGGGGGCCGTCGATATGATCGAAGAGGCCGGCTTTAAGACCTATGAAGCCGGATCGGCCGACGAAGCCATCGAAGTGATGCAGACGCATTCTGATATTGGCATCCTATTTACCGATATTGATATGCCCGGCACCATGAACGGGCTCAAACTGGCGGCCTATGTGCGCACAACCTGGCCTCCGGTGGTGATCATGATCGCATCGGGCGTGATCGAGCTTGACGAAGCGGACGTGCCAAGCGGGGCTGCCTTTGTGCCCAAGCCCTATGCCACGAACCATGTGACCAAGATGTTGCACGAAGCCACAGGGCAGGCGGGGGCCTGATCTTGCGGTCAGGTGCGCCTGGCGGCACGAATTCCCCGGATCAAAACTGGTAGAATGCGGCAGCTGCGCTAGCTCAGTCACAACCCCGACATGTCACGTGATTTCGTGACGCCGGAATGGAGAGTGATTTGAGCAAACTACGATACCTCGCGGGTCTGATGGCCACCCTTTTGATCTTTGCGGCACCGCTTTGGGCGCAGGAGGAAGAGGAAGCCTGCGATACCGCCCGCTGGTATTGCGTCGAGGCATTGAACAGCGGTCTGCCCGCGGTCACGCCAGAAATCGACCGCGAAACACCCCGTGCGACGATGGAAAGCCTTGTGCGGGCCGTGCGCCGCGATGATTGGGTCGGTGCCGCGCATCTGCTTGACCTGTCCGATATCCAGCAGGACCGCCAGCAGGACGTGGGGACATCGCTGATCCGACAGCTTGAAACCGTGATCAGTCGGAAAACTGTGATCAACTGGGACAACCTGCTGGACCGGCCCGATGCGCTGGATGCGACATCGACCTCTGACAAGGCGATGGCGGGCACACCGCGCAAATCGCTGTTGCTGTGGACGCTTGATATGGATGACTACCCCGCGTCCATCCGCCTAAACCGGATCAAGCCCGAAGGGGGCGACCCTGTCTGGGTGTTCTCGCGCCATACGGTGCAGAATATTCCGCGGCTCTACACCCGCTACGGGCCCGGTCGGCTTGAAACCATGCTGCCCGATGTGCTGACAGAAAACACGGTCGTTGACCTTGCGCTGTGGGAACTCATCGGCCTGCCGGTGCTGATCGCGCTGGCGATTTACGTGGCGCGACTGGTCTGGTTGCTGACAGGGTGGATCGCGGAGCGTGTGCCGTCGCAGCTGGCACGGCAGATATTCCGATCGGTGCGCGGGCCCGCCTGCGTGGGCGTGTCGACCCTGTTCGTCATGGTGGTCGAGGCCAAGATTTTCTCTTTCTCGGCAGAGCTTACGACAGTGCTGGTGCCGACCGCATGGCTGGGGCTGATCGGGGCGGGGCTGTGGTTTGTGGTCAATTGCGTCGAGGTTATCCTGGATCACCTGACGCAGGTCGAGGAAACCGATCTGACCCTCAAGGAAGAGGTGCACAAACGTACCACCGCAACGCGCATCTCGGCGGCGCGTCGGGTCTTTGTTGTGGCTGTTGTGCTGGTCGGCGGCGGTATATTCCTGTCGCAGACCAATGTGTTCCAGAACCTCGGGCTGACGTTGCTGGGGACGGCTGGGGCGGTCACCCTTGTCTTGGGCTTCGCCGCGCGAAGCATTTTAAGCAATATCATGTCGTCGTTGCAGATCGCCTTGAACGGATCAGCCAAGATCGGCGACCGTATCGTGTTCAACGACGCGCTATGCCACGTGGAGCGGATCCATTTCACCTATGTGCAACTGCGCGATTGGGATGGCACGCGGCTGGTCGTGCCGGTGACCGAATTCGTCTCTACCCCGTTCAAGAACTGGACCATGCAGGAGCCGGAAATGTTGCGCATCGTCAAGATCAAACTGTCTCACACCGCGGATGTGGATGCGCTGCGCGACGCTTTCGACAAGGTGATCGACGCGCTGGACGAGAAATACGTGGGCAATCGAGATGACGTATGCGTGCGGGTCGCGGGGCAGGACGTACTGGGCAAGGACGTCTGGTTCCTCGTGCCCTGTGCCGATCCCAACACCTCGTGGGAGGCCGCCTGCGATGCACGTGAAGGCATCATGGCAGAGATCCACAAGCTCGCCGAGAAAGAGGGGGTCGATTACTTCCCCCAAGCGACCGCGGCAGAAGCGAGCTGACGCCGCGATACGCTTTGGCGAAGTAAGCAGACAAGAGAAAAGCCCCGCTGATCCAGCGGGGCTCTTGCACATTGGTTGGGGGCTACGCCCCAACTGTCGCAAACTTAGGCTGCGGCTTTGTTCACGCCACCTGTCGCGATGTCGGTCATGCGGCGGTCCCCGTCATAGGTTTGGTCGAGACATTCCTGCAGGATGGCGCCGTCTTCGTCTTTGCCCAGACGGTTGGCAAAGGCGACAAGGCAGCCGTATCCGGCCAGCGCGTAATGCACCATGCGTTGGTACTGCGTGATGATCATGGCGTCGCGTACGTCGTCGTCGCCATAGTCTTCTTCCAGCGCGTGGGCCTTCGCCTCGGCCACAAGCCCTTCCATCCCTTTGCAGTGTTCACCCGTGGGCGAAATACCGTGGGCGTTGCAGATCTCGGCAATCTTTTCCATGCCGTCGCTGATGCCGTTCGATCCGGCGATCAGGGCTTCGGAAAGCTCTTTATCCTTGGCGGCACGGCCTAGGGCGACGACCACATCCAGCGACTGTTTGTTCGCGCTGTACAGGTCTTGGAGTTGGTCATGGTACACGTCTTTAAGGCTGTTCATCGGCATATCGATCTCCTTTGCGATGTGATTTGTATTCCGTAACCAACGCGGCAATGCGCCAATGCGTTCCACGCTGTCTGCGTGCGCGGCGGCTTCGCGCGTGCCTTTATATGCACCCCAAAATCACACCCGTTCCGACCCAAGTTTTATCGTCCCCAAGGCCGGAAGCGGGGAACGAAATTCAACTCTGACGGTTGGGTCTTCAATAACAGGAACGTGACAAAAAAGGAGAAATTGAATGCATGGAATTTTCTACCTCATCGGCCTGATCGTGGTCGTTCTCGCCGTTCTCAACCTCATCGCCTAACAAAAGGAGCGCATCATGACTGATACTAGAAAAAGCAATCCTGCCGGCGCGCAGGACCTGAATGAAAAAGTAAAAGCCACCGCCGCCTCCGCTACGGATGAAGCCAAAGCGCGGGCGAAAGACGTGGCCGACACCGTTGCCTCCGATGCTGCACGCTATGCAGACGAAGCCAAAGGTGCCGCCGCGAGCGAAGTCAGAGGCGTGGCCAGCGCATTGCGCACTGCCGCCGACGAATTGCGCAGCGGGTCGCCGCAAGAACGCACCTTCAGCCAGCTTGCAGACGGGCTTGCGGATGCTTCTGATTCCATGCGCGACAAGGACCTGGGCGAGATGGTCGGCGCGGTATCTGACTTTGCCAAACGCAACCCCTTCGTCTTTCTGGGCGGTGCTGCCTTGGTCGGCTTTGCCGCGACACGGTTTGCCAAAGCGTCGAACACTGGCGCACGCGGCGAACACTACGCCTACGAGGGGCGCGAGATGGAACGCCCCGTACCGGCAGAGCGCGCGCATAACCTTGATACAGGTGATGTCGCCAGCCCCGCCGTAAACACCACACCAAAAGGGAGCACAGTATGACCACCGATCCCAATAAATCCACCGGCAGCCTGCTGAGCGATGCGCTGACCCACGTCAGTTCGCTGGTCCGCAGCGAGGTCGATCTGGCCCGTGCCGAAGTAACCGAAAATCTGAAATCAGCGGGTGCGGCCATCGGTCTGATCGTCGGCGCTGTCGTCGTTGCCCTGACCGCATTGAACGTGCTGTCCGCGGCATTGGTTGCAGCCCTCACCGAAGCGGGCATCCCTGCGGGGTGGTCGGCCCTGATCGTCGGCGTTGCCTTTGCACTGATCGCTTATGTGATGGTCAACAAAGGCACCAATGCGCTGAAGCTCAGCAGCTTGGCACCGACCCGCACCACCAAGAACGTAAAACGTGACGCGCAAGCCGTGAAGGAGGTTTACGATGACAAGTAATAACCGCAGCCCCGAAGAAATCGAACGCGAGATCGAGCGCGAGCGCGCCGGACTGACCAGCACGCTGGATGATCTGCAAGACAAGTTCTCGGTCGAAACCATCGCCCGCCAATTCTCGGATCAGTTCCGCGAGCACGGGGGCGACATTGGCCGCTCTGTCACCGATGCAGTAAAGCGCAATCCGATTGCGCTGGCGCTGACCGGTGTTGGCCTCGCGTGGTTGATGGCCGGCGACAAGATGCCAGGTCGCGACCGCTATGTCTCGCGCGATGATCGCGATTATCGCAACACCCGCGGGCGTGCAAACTATTACGGTGTCCGTCACGACGACCACGACCTTCCGGTCAGTGCGCAGCAGCATGGCGTTGTTCCAGTGGGCCAGCGTCGCGATCTGGGGCCACAGCCCGGCGATCCGTCCAAGCCATATTATTCGGGCGATGTTGCGCGGACGGGTGATGTGCCAACTTGGGCGCTTACAGAAGATGACGATCAGCCCGGTATCGCACAGCGTGCAGGCGACGCGGCATCGCGCGCCGGTGACCGTGTCTCGGGCGCGGCGTCCAGCGTAGCGGGGTCCGCACAAAACGCGGGCTCTGCCGTGGCAGACAAAGCCAAGGGCGCAGCAGGTGCGGTATCGGATGCTGGTCATTCCGTCGCATCGGGGGCGCGCGACTTTGCATCCTCCGCTTCCGAGCGCGCAGCGCAGTTGCGCCGCCGTCTGGCCGAGGGCACCGAAGACCTGTCAGAGCAAGCCCGCGAGCGCGTCATCGCCGCCCGTGAAAGCGCCGTTCGTGCCCGTGCGACAGCCGCCTCCTATGGCCGCGAAGGTCGGGATCGTGCCGTCGATATGTACGAAGAACAGCCCCTGATCGCCGGTGCGCTTGCGCTCGCCGTTGGGGCCGCCATCGGCGCCGCACTGCCCCGCAGCCGGACAGAGGACCGCTACATGGGTCAGCATAGCGACCAGTTGATGGCCGACGCTGAACGTATCTTCGCCGAAGAAAAGGCAAAGCTCGGCAAGGTTGCTCAGGCGGCCTCTGACGAGGCGAAGAAGGTGTTGCGCGAAACCAAAGAGGACGCGGACGCTGCGGCCCCGGGTGATACAGCAGCAGATGCGATTGTCGAGAAGGCCAAAGCCTCCGGCCAACGTGTTGTCGACGCTGCCGAAGCCGAGGCGGATAAACAGGGTGTCGGAGACGTCAAGAAGTCCTGATAACGCCGATATAGCTGATAAAAGCCCGCGCTTCATCGTGCGGGCTTTTTTGTGTCGTGTCGCCAGCGGTAAGGGCGAAGGGTACCACAACCGCCCCACGGGTCGGGATTGGTCGATGCGCCACCCCCGTGCCGGATCTCCTGCCGGGAAATGGCCAAACATAGACAAAAGCCCACAAAAAAACCGGCGCAAGCTTACGCCGCGCCGGTTGCTTTGTTTGCGGATGCCGCCGGTTACATCTCTGGCAAACCTGACAGGATCTTGTCCATCGTCGCGGGCAGGTCACGTACCCGCACACCGCAAGCGTCGTAGATCGCGTTGATGATGGATGCGCCTGCGCCGCAGATACCCAGCTCTCCGATGCCTTTGGCCTGCATTGGGTTCGCCCAAGGGTCACGTTCCTGCACGAAGTTCACGGTCAGCTGTGGCACATCAAGGTTTACCGGCACGTGGTATTCAGCCAGATCGTTGTTCACCAGATGGCCGTCGCGTTTGTCGAACATCAGCTCTTCGGTCAGCGCCATGCCGATGCCAAAGGTCATGCCGCCCAGACATTGCGAGCGCGCTGTCTTGGCGTTCAGGATGCGACCGGCGGCGAAGCTGCCGTGCATCCGGCGCACGCGTGTCTCGCCGGTCACGCTGTTCACGCCAACCTCGGCAAAGAAAGCACCGAAAGTGGCTTGGCGGCGGTCGGTCTGGGTGTCACCCTTTTTGATCGTGCCCTTGACCGTGAGCGGGCCATCCTTGGTGAATTCCGGCAGATCGGCGCGACGGTTGTTGGCGGTGGCGACCCCATCTTGCAGGGTCAGGTCGCGTTCCTCTACGCCCATAGCCTCGGCGATCTTTTTGCGCAGTTCTTCGCAGGCGACAAAAACCGACCCGCCCGAGGACGCAGCACCCCAGCTGCCACCGGATCCGGCGGCTTTGGGCAGGCTGCTGTCGCCCAAACGCACGGTCACACGGTCCGAAGGCACGCCCAGCATTTCGCCCGCAATCTGGGTGAGGATAGCATAGGTGCCCGTGCCGATGTCTGTCATATCGGTTTCAACCAGCAGGCTACCGTCCTGATTCAGCGTCACGCGGGCGTGGCTTTCGCCAAGCATATTGACGCGAGTGGCAGAGGCCATGCCGTAGCCGACCAGCCATTCACCGTCCGTCTTGCCGACCTCGCGGCTGTCCCAGCCAAAGGTCTTGGCCCCATCATCCAACGCCTCGGCCAATTTGTGGGACGAGAATGCGCGCCCGTCTGACGGGTCGACATCCGGAATGTTGCGTTTGCGCAATTCGACAGGGTCGATGCCACTTGCGACCGCCAGTTCGTCCATCGCGATTTCAAGCGCGGTGATCCCGACCGCTTCCCCCGGCGCGCGGACAGAGCCTGCACACATGCGGTTGATCCGCTTGATGTGCATCCCGATCTCGCGGTTCTCTCCGCGGTAAAGGAATGGCGTGGCCTGGGCTACCGGCTCTGCAAAGCTTTCGTCCATCAGTTGCGACACGGTGGAATCGTGCCCGATGCCGGTCATGCGCCCGTCGGCATCCGCGGCGAGCTTGATGTGCTGCACGGTCTCGGATCGACGCATTGTCGCTTCTAGCACCTGCTGGCGCGTCAATACGACAGCCACCGGTGCCCCTAGCTCGCGCGCGGCGAGCGCCGCGGCCACAGCCTCGTGGCTGATCCCCAGTTTGGAGCCGAAGCCACCCCCCACGAACGGGGCCAGAATATGGACATTCTCTGGGTCGATCCCAAGGGCGTCGGCCAGTTCATTCACATTGTATTTGAGCATCTGGTACGACCCGCGCAGGGTCAGCTTGTCGCCGTCCCATTGCGCGATCGCGGCGTGGGGTTCCATTGCCGACGAGCTATGCCCGCCGGTGCGATAGGTTTCGTCCACGGTATAGGCAGCCTGCGACAGGGCGGCGTCCAGATCACCTTGGGAGGATTGTTTTTCCTTCGGTGTCTCGATCTCTGCCGTTTCCAGGTCGGTGACCGCATCGTCGGGCGTGATCTGAAGCTCGACCATATGGGCCGCATGGCGGGCCTGCTCGAACGTATCGGCGACTACCAAACCCACGGGCTGACCGACATAGGAGATCTTGCCGTCCGGCTGCACCGGTGCTTCGTTCGCGGTGCCTTGTGCGGGATTACGCAGGAAGGTCTTTCCGTGGAACACACCGCGCACCCCATCCAGCTTGCGGATCGCCTCGACGTTCAGCCCGGTGACCTGACCGCCCGCGACAGGGGCACGCACCAAAACGCCGGTCATCATGCCCGTGGGCTGATCCTCATGCGCATAGGTGGCGCGGCCTGATACTTTCAGCGGGCCGTCAGGGCGGTCCATGCCAGTATGGATCAACCCCTGAACCGTGGCATCCAGCCGGTTGCGGTCATCGGGTTCATCCATCGTCAGTTCGGCGGTCGAAATATTGCTACCGTCGGTCATTGCTGTACCCCCGTGAGTTCCTTGAGTGTGGCGATGAGCGTGCGTCGGGCCAGCGGCACCTTGAATGCATTGCCTTCTTTCGGTGCGGCCTCCGTGACCAGAATATCGGCGGCTTTGCCAAACACCTCGCGCGAGGGTTCTTGCCCGATCAACGCGTCCTCGACCGCTGGATCGCGCCAAGGCATTGATCCGATACCGCCGCAGGCAATCGCGGCCTGGGTGATCTTACCATCCGTCACCTTGATCCGCGCCGCGACCGATACCATCGCAAAGGCGTAGGACGCGCGGTCACGTACCTTGCGGTAGGTCTGACGACCCTCGGCGGGGGCGGGGAGGATCACGGCGGTGATCAACTCTCCCGGTTGCAAGACGGTTTCGACGGCGGGGTCGGTGGGGATCAGATAGAAGTCGGACAGCGGCACAGTGCGGGTCACACCATCGGCGGCCTCTATCTCGACCTCGGCCCCTAACATCTGCATGGCCACCGCCATATCGCTGGGGTGGCTGGCGATACATTTGTCGGTCACACCAAGGATCGCGTGCAGACGGTTCGCCCCCTCCATCGCACTACAGCCGGAGCCGGGGTCGCGTTTGTTACAGGGCTGATCGGTGTCGTAGAAATAGTAGCAGCGGGTGCGTTGCAGCAGGTTGCCCCCCGTGGTCGCCTTGTTGCGCAGCTGACCGGACGCGCCCGCCAGCAGGGCGGCGGAGAGTGCGGCATAATCCGACCGTACGGTCATATCCGCCGCCAGATCAGAGTTGGTGACCAAGGCACCGATGCGTAGCCCGCCGTCGCGGGTTGGGGTGATCTGTTTGAGGTCCAAACGCGAGATATCGACCAGCCGGTCGGGGGTCATCACCTCCAGCTTCATAAGGTCCAGCAGATTGGTGCCCCCGGCGATGATCGTGGCATCTGGGATGCCGGTGACATCGCTATTCGCACCGGCGCGGATGTAATCGAACTGTTTCATGACTGCCCCTTCGCGGTTTCTCGGATCGCATCGACAATGTTGGGGTAGGCGGCACAGCGACAGATATTGCCGGACATCCGCTCTGATATCTCGTCGTCGGTCAGCTCGGGCGAGGCTGTCAGGCTGCCGGATACGTTAGAGGGCCAGCCGGCTTTGAACTCTTCGAGCATGGCGGTGGCTGAGCAGATCTGACCCGGCGTGCAATAGCCGCACTGGAAACCGTCGTGTTTGACAAAGTTCTGCTGCATGTCGGACAGGTTGCGTTCGTCGCCCAGACCCTCGATCGTGGTGATCTCGTCGCCGTCGTGCATACAGGCGAGCGTCAGGCAGGAATTGATGCGGCGGCCGTTGACCATGACGGTGCAAGCACCGCATTGGCCGTGATCGCAGCCCTTTTTGGTGCCGGTGAGGTTCAGGTGATTGCGCAGCGCATCCAGCAGCGACGTGCGGGTGTCGGCGTCAAGACTATGGTCTTCGCCGTTAACGGTCAGTGTCGTCTTCATGAGGAGGGGGCCCTTTGTCTTGTGACATCTATGAAGAAGAACCCCCGCCAGCGGGTCAGGGTTCCGCTATGGGAAGGTTGCTTTCGTCGTTTGGAGTTAGGGCGGCCTCTGCCACGTCGTCGCGGGCGCGGCCCAGTAGCCAATCGCGGACATGAGCGGCGCCGCTTGGGGAGCCTTGCCGTGGGGACAAAAGGTAAAACCCGCTACCACCGCTCAATGCGCCTTCGATAGGTTGCACCAGCCGTTTCGCACGCAGATCACGCTGGACAAGAAACCGGTTGGCAAGGGCGATCCCCTGACCGGCAAGCGCCGCATCAAGGCTGAGCGTCGTCTGGTTGAACCGCAGACCGCGCGCCGTCGGGACATCGCGCCCAAAGACCGTTTTGATGAACTGCGGCCAAAGATCGTGCGTGTCATGCAGCAGTGTCGCCTCTGCGATACCTGTCGCGTCCATCGGCGTGTTCAGCGCTTCTGCCAAATGGGGGGCGCAGACGGCGACGATCTGCTGCTCGAACAACAGATCAGCGCGCAGGCTCGCCCCGAACGGCGGATTGCCCTGCCGCACGGCAAGGTCGATTCCATCCGCGTGAAAGCTGGACACTCTTTCGGTCGCGGTGATGCGCAGATCGATGCCAGGGTGGGCTTGGGTAAAGGCAGCCAGTCGGGGGATCAGCCATTTCGACGCAAAGGTGGGGGTGACACTGATCGTGACGTGGGACGGCGCGGTGCGCAGCGCATCTGTTGCATCGGCCATTTGGTCGAAGGCGCGGGCAATCGCGATGTGATAGGCGCGCCCTTCTTCGGTAAAGGCCAACCCGCGCGGCTCTCTGAGGAAGAGACGCAGGTTCAGATGGTCTTCGAGCCCGCGCACCTGTTGGGCCACGGCACCTTGGGTCACGCCCAATTCATCAGCTGCGGCGCGAAAGGTAAGATGGCGGCCCGCCGCTGCAAAGGCGCGCAGCCCGTTCAGAGGGGGGAGGTCGTTCGAGGTCGGCACAGTAGAAATCCTATCGTCATGCAGCAGTATGTCTGGCTGGTCGAAGCGTTGCAAAGCGCTTACCTGCGGTGAAGCAGACGCACTAGCGCTGTCTAACACATAAAGGAGGCAAACGTCATGAGTGTAGAAAAAGTAGCGTTAATCACAGCGGGCGGCAGCGGCATGGGGGCAGGGGCTGCCAAAAAGCTTGCCGCCGATGGGTTCAAGGTCGCGATCCTGTCGTCCTCTGGCAAAGGCGAAGCACTGGCCAAAGAGCTTGGCGGCTTCGGTGTCACCGGCACCAACCAGTCGGTTGATGATCTGGCGCAATTGGTCGATGGCGCTATGGAGCGGTGGGGGCGCGTGGATGTGCTGGTGAACTCGGCCGGTCACGGACCCAAGGGCGACATCTTGGAGATGACGGATGACGACTGGCATCAGGGCATGGACGTGTACCTGATGAACGTGATCCGCCCTACGCGACTGGTGACCCCGATCATGGCAGCACAGGGCGGCGGCGCGATCATCAACATCTCTACCTTCGCGGCGTTCGAGCCCGACCCTCTGTTCCCCACATCAGGCATTTTCCGCGCGGGGCTTGCAGGGTTCGCCAAGCTTTACGCCGATCAATACGCAGACAAGAACATCCGCATGAACAACGTCCTGCCGGGGTTCATCGACAGCCTGCCCGAAACAGACGACCGCCGCGCGCGCATCCCCATGGGCCGGTATGGCACCGAGGCAGAGGTCTCCTCCCTCATCGGGTGGTTGGCGTCTGACCAAGGCGGCTATGTCACCGGTCAGAACTGGCGCATCGACGGAGGGCTGACCCGTGCCGTCTGATCTGATTGCCTTGCGCAGCAGCACCCGACTTGCGTTCTGGATCAAATGGGTCGCGTCGATCGTGCAGATCCTCGGATACGCCGCAACGGGATTCGGCTGGACGCCATGGAACCTCTATCTGTTCATCGTCGGCGTCATCGGTTGGTTCATCGTAGGCACCCTGTGGAACGACAGGGCTATCATGCTGATCCACCTTGTCGCACTGGGGTCGATGATGGTTGGCATGGCCAGCCAATAGCGCGTTTGGCATCGCCCCTGCTGGCCGCATCGCCACCTGAGTATGTGAGGCCGTTGGGGCCATGCCAGCTACACAGACTTCAGAACCCTTCCCAAGGGTTCTTTATGCTGCCGCTCGGCCACCTTGGGTGGCTGGGCACGGCAGCGAATTCGAGGGGGGGCGGGTGCCCCTGATCTCTTTCGGGTGGTTTACCGCGACCAATGCCTATCTCCGGCAGCTCTCATCACCTCTGTCTCCAGTCGAGAACGAGGATTAGCCTGCTTGGGTATCGATCACGCTGGGGCGGAAACGGGGGCAATAATACCACCACCGGATGGGACGGGTGCTTACGCTATTCATCTAAAGTGAAGTGGCTGGGATGGTAGGATTCGAACCTACGGTACACTGTACCAAAAACAGTTGCCTTACCACTTGGCTACATCCCAACGTGTGGGCGTAATTAGTCCGGAGTGCGGGGGGGTGCAATACCTTTCTGGAGAAAAAGTGGGGAGAATCTCGGAATTTATTCTTGAGCCGTGTTCGGGGCAGAGCAGGCTGTGTTCTATTGGGGAGGATCAGCGGGGTCGCTCGGCCGCAGGGGGCCTATTGCCGCCGTATGTCTTGCTGCTGATATCCTGCGGCCGAGCGAACACGTGATCGCGCGGAAGGGGGGCGTGGGGGCGCACCGCCGCCGTCCCCCTCGCTTCAAGGGTGCAGTATATGTCGCGTGCTAGGACTGTCAGCCCTCGCAGTTGATCAAGATCGCACCGGCGCGGGCACCGGCTTCGACGGCTTCATGGGCTTTGACCGTGTCTGACAGCGCGAATGTCTGCTCGACCGGGCAGTGCAGCGCCCCTTCGGCCAAGGCTTGATGGGTTTTCTTGATCGCGAGGGCACGTTCGGCCTCGGTCAGCAGGTAGACGAGGATGATGTCGATGGTCACCGCCTTAAAGAGCAGGGGCAGGAAGGGGAGCGTCGGCTCCATCACCTTGGCAGAGCCATAGGCCGCGATGCGCCCGTTGGGTTTAATCACCTCTGCATCCAGCGCGATATTGGCCCCGAATTCGACCTCGATGATCTGGTCGACGGGGGCACCACCGTTGGCATCAAGCACCTGTTGCGCCAGATCGGGGGCGCTATAGTCCAGCACGACCTGTGCGCCTGCGGATTTTGCGCGCTCGGCCCCACTGGCTCCGGTAGTGGCGATAACGCGCGCCCCTGCCCAGGCGGCGAATTGCACAGCGAGATAGCCGACGGTGCCCGCGCCCCCCTGGATCAGCAGCGTTTGCCCCGCGACATCACCGCCGTTGAACACGGCGTGGGCCGCGGTCAGCCCGGGGATGCCAAGGCTGGCGGCAGTGTCAAAGCTCACGTCATCGGGCAGCGGGACGGCCTGCGCTTGCGGCAGGGCAATATGGGTCGCGGCAGTGCCAAAGGGGCGCTGCCATTGCCCGTTCCAGATCCAGACGCGCTGTCCCACGCGGGCTTGGTCCACACCGTCGCCCACGGCCTCGATCACGCCGGCACCATCGCTATGCGGGATCACTGTCTCGAAGGGCGGATGGGTCATGCCGGGGCGCCCGCGTCGGGATTTCACATCGGATGGGTTCACCCCCGACACGGCCAGCCGCACCAGCACCTCGCCGGCAGCGGGGGTAGGGGTTGGCATCTCGGTCAGGGTCAGCACGTCGCGTGCTTCGCCAAGGGTGGAATAGGTGACTGCGCGCATGAGAGCTCCTGATCATGGGGACGGTGTTGTATCACCTAAACCCAAGACCGCGGCATGTGCAATTGCGCGGTCAGTCGCGTAGCTCTTTCGGGCCCACGCCCCAAAGCCGTGCTTTGGGGGCCCAGCCTTTATAGCCGCCGACCCGCAGGAAACACCATTCAAGGTCGCAGGCTCCGAGCCGCGCGATCACGCCCAGTTCAAGCTCTGCCTCGACGGGGGCTTTGGGGTCGGGGCGGACAAGCAGCTGCAGACGGTCTTGTTCCACCAGAACGGTGCGCGTGCCCGACAAAAGCGAATAATGCACCCAGCCGCCCATACCGTCGCGGTCTTCGACGCGGCGCCAATGGCCATGCTCTGCCGTGATGCGCAGGGGCAGGTCGCGATGTTTGAACACCCAATCGATCCGGTGCGTCAGCGACGGCCCGCGCCGCACGTTCCCCTCGCTCGCTTTCATGGACACGAAACGGGGCACCGGCAGGTTGGTCACTTGGCCGACCTCTTGCGCGAAAACCGGGGTGGTGCACAGGTGAACGGCTGCAAGGGCGCCCAAAAGGACGGAACGTAACATCGGTTTCATGACTGCCTGTCTGGTCTGTTGCCGTTGATTTAATGCAGTTTTGCCCTGCGAGGTTCTTGTGCCTCGTCTCTGCTTGGGACACCATGCCACCAAGCACAGTGCAAAGCCATATTTGGGAGGCCCACAATGTCAAAGCAACCGCTAAGTGTTGTAGTCACGCGACGGTTGCCGGAAGTCGTCGAAAAGCGATTGACGGAACTGTTTCATGTGACGTTGCGCGCGGATGACACGCCGATGACCCGCTCTGAACTGGGCGAGGCGATGAAAACTGCGGATATCTTGGTGCCCACCGTGACCGATGAAATCGACGCAGCACTGATCGGGCAGGCGGGGGACCGGCTGAAACTGATCGCGAACTACGGGGCGGGGGTCGATCATATTGACGTGATGACAGCGCGGCAGCGCGGGATTCTGGTGTCCAATACCCCCGGCGTGCTGACGGAAGACACCGCCGATATGACCATGGCGCTGATTCTCGCGGTCACACGGCGCATGTCCGAAGGCATGGCACAGATGCAAAAAGGCGATTGGCAGGGCTGGGCCCCGACTGCGCTGCTTGGCGGGCGCGTCAGCGGCCGCCGTTTGGGTATTCTGGGGATGGGCCGCATTGGTCAGGCCGTCGCACGGCGCGCGGCTGCCTTTGGCATGCAGGTCCACTACCACAACCGCCGCCGTCTGCGCCCCGAGATCGAAGAGAGCCTTGGCGCGACCTATTGGGAAAGCCTTGACCAGATGGTGGCCCGCATGGACGTGATGAGCATCAACTGCCCGCACACCCCCAGCACCTTCCATCTGATGAACGCCCGCCGCCTGAAGCTGATGAAGCCCGACGCGGTGATCGTAAACACCTCCCGGGGGGAGGTGATCGACGAAAACGCCCTGACGCGGATGCTGCGCGCGGGCGAGCTGCAAGGCGCAGGGCTGGACGTGTATGAACACGGCACCGACATCAACCCGCGCTTGCGCGAGCTGACCAATGTCGTGCTCTTGCCGCATATGGGGTCTGCGACGCTCGAAGGGCGGGTGGAGATGGGCGAGAAGGTCATCATCAACATCAAGACCTTCGAAGACGGGCACCGTCCGCCGGATCAGGTCGTGCCATCGATGCTTTAGGCGCAGCGCCTGTGCGGTTCAATTTGCGCTGGCGCTAAAAACAAGTAGGTTGACCCCGAGCACCGGAACGGGGAGGGGACCATGCTTGCACATCACATCGTAAAGTACATCGGGCGGACCTGCACAGCCATCGCCATAGGTGGTTTTGTAAGCGGGGCCGCTTTCGCGCAACAGGCCGCCGATAGTGTCGCGCCCGAAGGTGCCAGCCAAGGCAGCTTTACCGGCATGTCGCCGCGGATCACCGCCGCCTTCGAGGCTAAGGATGCGGACGAACCCGTCATCGCCCGGAACTGGATGGTCGCCGCCGCCAACCCTCATGCGGTTCAGGCGGGGGCGGATGTGCTGGCACGGGGCGGCACCGCTGCCGACGCGCTGGTCGCCGTCCAAGCGATGCTGGGGCTGGTGGAGCCGCAAAGCTCTGGCCTGGGTGGCGGGGCGTTTCTGGTCTGGTATGACGCCGCATCGGGCAGGCTGACCACGCTGGACGGGCGCGAAACCGCGCCGCTGGCGGTCACGCCGCAATTGTTTCAGGACGATCAAGGTGTGCCGCTGGGGTTCTTTGACGCCGTCGTTGGCGGGCGGTCGGTCGGTACGCCGGGCACACCTGCGTTGATGGCCGCAGCGCATGAGAAATGGGGCAACCAGCCGTGGGCCGAGCTGCTGGCCCCCTCTGTCGCACTGGCCGAGAAGGGCTTTGCCGTGTCCCCACGTCTTGCGGGGCTGGTGGCTGATGACGCCGAACGGCTGGCAACGTCGGAAACGACAGCATCCTATTTCATGCCGAACGGCACGCCGGTGCAGGCAGGCGATACGCTCAAGAATCCCGATTATGCCCGCACGGTCGCGGCGATGGCTGAACGCGGGGTAGAGGCTTTCTATACCGGCGACATTGCGCGCGACATCGTGGGGGCTGTCCAAGGGGCCACCAACCCCGGTGTGCTGTCAGAGGTCGATCTTTCGATCTATCGGGTCAAGGAACGCGACGCCCTTTGCGCGCCCTATCACGGGCATGAGGTCTGCGGCATGGGGCCGCCGTCCTCTGGTGCGCTGGCCGTAGGGCAAATACTGGGGCTGCTGGAAAATGCGGACCTGAGCGCCGGACCGGCGGACGCGGATGTGCTGCGACTGATCGGCGATGCCTCGCGGCTCGCCTTTGCGGATCGGGGGCGCTATGTGGCCGATACCGATTATGTGCCGGTGCCGGTGACCGGTATGCTCGACCCATCCTATCTGGCGGAACGCGCCAAGCTGTTGCAGGGCGACGATGCGCTGCCCGAAGTCACCGCAGGCGCGCCCGCTTTCGACCATGCCCTAAATTTTGCCGATGATATCTCTATCGAGCTGCCGTCGACCTCGCATGTGTCGATCGTGGACAGCATGGGTAACGTCGCAAGCATGACCACCACCATCGAAAACGGCTTTGGGAGCCGCCTGATGGTGCGCGGGTTTTTGTTGAACAACGAGCTGACGGATTTCTCTTTCCGGTCGCATACCGATGGTGTGCCGATTGCCAATCGGGTCGAGCCGGGAAAACGCCCGCGCTCGTCGATGGCACCGACGATTGTGATGAAAGATGGCGCGCCGGTTCTGGCCGTGGGCAGCCCCGGTGGCAGCCGCATCATCGGCTATGTCGCGGGCGCGATCATCGCGCATCTGGATTGGGGGATGGATGTGCAACAGGCCGCAGCACTGCCCCATGCGATCAACCGGTTCGGCCCCTACGACCTTGAGGAAGGCACCGACGCCGCCGTGATGGCCGATGCGCTGATGGGCCTTGGCTACGAGGTGAACACCCGCGCGCTGACCTCGGGGCTGCATATGATTTCGATTGGCGATGATCTGCGCGGCGGGGCTGACCCGCGCCGCGAAGGCATTGCCCTTGGCGAGTGATCGCCCATTCTGAACCAAAGGAAAGACCACATGGCACAGGCCACCGACATGCCCCGCAACGAGACCGGGATCGACACCGCTTTGGGTATCCTCAAGCAGCAATTCGGCGAACGCTTCCAGACGGGGGACGCGATCCGCGAACAGCACGGGCATACGACGACCTGGATCAGAAATCAGGCCCCCGATGCAGTGGTTTTTGCCCGCTCGACCGACGATGTCGCGGCTGTGGTCAAGGTCTGCGCCGCGCATAAGGTGCCGGTCATCGCCTTCGGCACCGGCACCTCGCTTGAAGGGCATGTGAATGCGCCCGCGGGGGGCGTGTCGATCGACGTCACGCAGATGGACGCGGTGGTCGAGGTCAACGCCGGCGATCTGGATTGCCGCGTGCAACCCGGCGTCACCCGCGAGGCATTGAACACTCATTTGCGCGATCAGGGGCTGTTCTTTCCCATTGATCCCGGGGCCAATGCCTCGCTTGGCGGGATGACGGCGACGCGGGCCTCGGGCACCAATGCGGTGCGCTATGGCACGATGAAGGACAACGTGCTGGCGGTCGAGGCGGTGATGGCCGATGGCACGGTGATCCGCACCGGCGCACGGGCGCGCAAATCATCCGCCGGATACGATCTGACGCGTCTGATGGTGGGCTCTGAAGGGACATTGGGCGTGATCACCGAAATCACGTTGAAGCTACAAGGCATCCCCGAGGCAATCAGCTCTGCCCGCTGTTCCTTCCCCTCGGTCGAGGCGGCCTGTGAAACGGTGCAAAGCGTGATCCAATACGGGCTGCCCGTCGCACGGATAGAGCTGCTGGACGCGATGGTCGTGCGCGCGGTGAATGCCTATGCCAAACTGTCGCTGCCCGAAACGCCGATGTTGCTACTGGAGTTCCATGGCTCTGACGCCGGTGTAGTCGAACAGACCGAGACATTCGCAGCGCTTGCCGATGAAAACGGTGGCACCGACTATCAGGCGACCACCACGATGGAGGAACGCAACAAGCTGTGGCAAGCGCGCCATGATGCCTATTGGGCGATGCTGGCCCTGCGCCCCGGCTGCAAGGCGGTGGCGACCGACGTTTGTGTGCCGATCTCAAGGCTGGCCGAAGCGGTCGGGCGCGCGAACGCCAAAGCGGCGGAGCTGGACCTGATCGCGCCCATCGTCGGCCACGCAGGCGATGGCAATTTCCACGCCTCGCTGCTGCTGGATATGGACGACGCGGATGAAGTCGCCCGCGCCGAGGCGTTCATTAGCTGGCTCAACGAGCTCGCGATCTCGATGGAGGGGACATGCACCGGAGAGCATGGCATCGGACAGGGCAAACGCCCCTATCTGGTCAAGGAACTGGGAGCGGCAGTGGGCGTCATGGGCGCGATCAAACAGGCGCTCGACCCCGATAACATTATGAACCCGGGCAAGATTCTTCCCGAATCCCTGGCGTAGTCGGGACGGCGCGGGCTGTATATCGATCCCTGCCACCGGCAGGGATGCGATGCCTCCGGCGGGGATTTTAACCATTTGGAAGCGGCCTGCGCGCGAGTTTTTCGACGTTGGTCGCATTTGTGCTGTCTTTGGTCGGCTGGGTTCTGCGTTTTGCGCGGGGACTGCTAAATGTCGCTAAGACCTATTCTGGCGGAGCATTGGATTCATGAAAACTCAAGTCAAAGCACTGGTTGTGGGCGGCGGCGCCGTTGGCACGTCGATTGCCTATCATCTGGCCCGCGCCGGATGGGATGATGTGATGTTGCTTGAGCGGGACGAGCTGACCTCGGGGTCTACATGGCACGCGGCAGGGTTGCTGCCCTATTTCAACATGTCCTATGCGACGACCCACATCCACGACTATTCGATCAAGTTCTACAAGACGCTTGAGGAAGAGACCGGCCTGAACGCGGGCTTTGCCGTGGTGGGCAACCTGCGCATGGCGCAGACGGACGAACGCATGGATGAATACATGCTCTATGCCTCGACCGCCGAGACCTGCGGCGTGCCCTATACCTTCATGACGCCGGACGAGATCAAGGCAAAATGGCCGCTCATCAAGACCGACGATCTGAAAGGCGCGCTGTACCACCAGACGGACGGCTACATTAACCCCGCCGATGTCACCATGGCGATGGCCAAGGGCGCGCGGCAGCGGGGCGTGGCGATTGAGCGCAAGTGGCAGGCGGATGCCTTTCACTGGAATGGCGCGGCGTGGGAGGTTACCGTCACCAAGATGGTCGAGAAGGGCGGGAACCTTGTCCCCTCGGACGAGCAGGTCGTGATCACCGCCGAGCATGTCGTTACCGCCAGCGGCAACCACGCGCAGCGCACCGCCAAGATGCTGGGCATCAAGATGCCTGCCATTCCGGTTGAACATACGTTTATCGTGATGGATCAGGACCCCGAACTGGTCAAATGGCGCGCCGATGGCAACCCGGAGCATCCGGTTGTGCGCGACGCCGACAATGAATCCTACGCCCGCGAAGAGCGGGGCGGCTGGATTTTGGGCATCTACGAGCGCGGCGCGCCTGCGCGGTTTGAATATGGTGTGCCGGACAGCTTCCGGGCCGATCTGTTTCCGCTGGATCTGGACCGGATCGCGGATCAGTATATGGCGATGGCTGAACGCGTTCCGTCTTGTGCGGACTCCGGCCTCAAGGACGATTTCAACGGGCCGATCTGCTATACGCCCGACGGCAACCCGCTGGTTGGTCCGGCACCCGGCCTACGCAACATGTGGCTGGCCGAAGGGTTCTCTTTCGGGATCACGGCTGCGGGGGGCACGGGCTACTATCTGGCGCAGATGATGGTCGAGGGCGAGGCCGAGATCGACATGGCGTCGCTGGACCCCAAACGCTATGGCGACTGGATGACCACCGAATATGCCGCGCGCAAGAACGAAGAGGCCTATGAGCACGTCTATATCCTGCACCACCCGGATGAGGAGCGCCCCGCGTGTCGGCCCTTGCGCACCTCGCCTGCCTATGACCGTCAGGCCGCCCGTGGCGCACAGTTCGGCCATGTGAACGGGTGGGAACGCCCGAACTACTTTGCGCCGCTGGGGTTCAATGACCACGACAGCCGGTCCTTCCGGCGCGGCGGCTGGTGGCAGCATGCGGTCGATGAGGCCAAGGCGATCCGCGAGGGCGTGGGCCTGATCGATGCGACCGCCTTTACCAAACATCTGGTCAAGGGGCCGGGGGCCACTGCCTTTCTGGATTGGTTCACCTGCAACAAGTTGCCCTCCGTCGGGCGGATCAACCTGACCTATGCGCTGACGATCAACGGCACCACGCGCACCGAATATACCATCGTGCGGCTCGCTCAGGATGAATACTACCTTGTGTCCGCCGGGGCCTGGACGGCCTATGACAGTGATTTCCTGCGCAAGGCCATCGCCGATAAAGCGCCCGAATTCGGTTATATCGAATGTCATGACGTGACCACGCAATGGGGTGTCTTTGCCATCGCGGGCCCCAAATCGCGTGATGTCCTGAAAGAGGTCATCAAGGACGCGGACCCCGAGACGGTGCTGAGCAACAAGCGCTTCCCCTGGTTGACCATGCGCAATATCGAGCTGGGGATGGTCCCCGTCCGCGCCATCCGCGTCGCCTATACCGGAGAGCTCGGCTGGGAGCTTCACCACCCGATTGAGATGCAGAACCACCTGTTCGATCTGCTGGAGAAGGCGGGTGACAAACACGGGATGAAACTGGTCGGCGCGCGGGCACAGAACTGGCTGCGGCAAGAGAAATCCTACCGCGCTTTCGGCAATGAGCTGGGCCGCGATGCCACCCCGCTAGAGGCCGATCTGCCGCGTTTTGTCGACCTGTCCAAGGACTTCCACGGCAAGGACGCAATGCAGGCCCACGGTATCCGCAGCAAATGTGTGACCTTGCTGATCGACGGGCCCGACGACGCAGACCCTTGGGGCCGCGAAGTGCTGTACCACGGCGACACCCGCGTTGGCCGCCTGACCTCGGGCGGGTATTCGGTGGCCTTCGGTAAATCCATCGGCATGGGCTACGTCAAACCCGACATCGCGGAGGTCGGCACGAAGCTGAAGGTCAAGATGTTCGACCAGCTGTGGGACGCCGAAGTAGTGGAGGACAGCCCCTACGACCCGAAAAACGCAACGATCCGTGTGGATGGGTGAGGCTTGAACCTAGTCGAGCGGCGGCATGCTCTGCCGCTCGGCCATGCGCTGCCGGTGATGCTCCAGATACGCAGGGTCGGGCAGGAACCGTTCTGGTAACTGTAACCTTTCGGAGGTCCCGGTAGCTAGTTTGCGTTTAGATTCGGCGGGCAAATCATCGGCCATGATCATGCGGTAATCATCGTCAAAACTGATCAGATGTCGGTCAAAGGCGCGATCATGAAGGGCGTTCAGGCAAATGCCATTTTCGGGGTAGAACCGTTGAGCATCGTCCTCTTGCCACCCGACGATATGGCTTGCGGTCAGCAGGCGTGTATCGTCGATACCCGTTAGGGCACAGCGAGAGCGATAGTTGTTCAGGATCATCTCGCGAAAGAAGCTTTGTCCGCGCCGCTGCACAACAGTACGTTCGGTGACTTCGGCTTGCTTTGTGATCCAGTTTGCCTGCCGCTGCTCGGAAAAACCGGGTGTCTGCTGGGGTGACGGCAAGATCTGCGCTTCATAGGCATTAAATACGATAGAGGGGTCTTGCCGGAACCGCGCCCAGACTTGCCGGTCCATCTCAGAAAGGTTGCCGAGCCCCCTTTGCGGCATCGTGTCATCCAGCGCGGCAAGATTGGACAGTTTCATTGCCACGGCCGATGGCGTGCGTCCGATCCGTTCTGCCATGCGGATGATCCGCGGTGTGCCGGAATGGAACTTGCCAAAAGGAAGCCGCAGATACAGTGACAAAGCCTCAGTGACCTCGTCTTCGGTCCAATTTCGACGTGTCGTCATATACCTGCCGTTTTCGCTCGGAAAACCCTGCCAGGTTCAATTTATAATTGCAATGTCAAAGGTCTTGCCTTGCTAGATTGTAGCGGCGATCTACCGCACCTGACGCCGCGAAAGCCAGTTGTCCCAACTGCTGGGGCTACCGGCATAGACGTTGATGTCGATGTCGCCGGCGGCTCCGGGGACGCGGCCGGTGCTGGTGTATTGCCAGAAGGTCCAGCGCTCGTCGGGGTATTTCTCGGACGGGTGGGCGGCGGTGGAGCGGAGCCAGAATTCAACACCGCGCAGACGCCCCATGTCATTCTGGGCATAGAACTCCGGCGTGGTGTAGACGACGGGCTGCTGCCCGTAATGCGCGCGCAGGATGCTTAGAAAGGTCTGCGCGTTGCGGCGGACGGTATCGGCGGGCGGGCGCAGGGTGCAGGTGGGGGAAAAGGGGTTCCACTCCAGATCCAGCACGGGGGGCAGCATGCCCGGCGCTTTGGGCACGTTTTCGATGAACCAGCGGGCCTGTTTCTCGGGCGTCGTGCAGAAATAATAGAAGTGGTAGGCCCCGCGGGCGACACCGGCGCGGCCGGCACCGTCCCAGTGGTTCTGGAACATCGGGTCCAGCAGATCGCCGCCTTCGGTGGCTTTGATGAAGGCGAAGTTCACGCCGGAGACGCGGGCCTCGCCCCAGTTCAGCGGTTGCTGGAAGCGCGCCACATCGATGCCGTGCACCGCATAGCGGTCGGGGCTTTGGCCGGGCCAGTCGAACGGCTTGCGGTCGCCAAAATTGGCCGCCGTCACATCCCCCACAGGGACAGAGAGTTGCGGCGCACCACAGGCCGAAAGGGCAAGGGCAGAGAGGAGGGCAAGAACGCGAAGTCGGGGCATAGGGTCACGGCTTTCGTGCGATAAAGGCCAGATTATTGGCGGGCATGTCGATCCTGTCGATCGGGCTGAGTGCAGCATCGCTGAGCCAACGCGTGATGTCGACCGTATCCTTGCACCCGATCGCAGGATCGGCGGTGCGCAGCTCGGCGTCGAATTTCGCATCTCCGTCAGAGGTGAGCACACCCTCGCGGCGGAACGGACCATAGAGGATCAACGTGCCACCGGGGGCGACCGCAAGCGCGGCTTCGGTGATGACCTGCTGCGCGGCCTCTGTCGGGATCAGATGCAGCAGGTTGGCGAGGAAGATCAGGTCTTGCGGTGGCAGTGGCTTGTGCCAACCCGTCGCCGTGGCATCCAGAGGGGCGGCGGGGGCGACGTTGGTCAGCCCGGCCTCGGCGATATAGGCGTCGATGCTAGCGCGGCGGTCGGGGGCGGGCTCGGTCGGCTGCCAGTACAGATCGGGTAGGGCGCGGGCGAAGGCGGCGATATGCTGCCCCGTCCCGCTGGCAATCTCGAGCGCGCGACCTGTCTGAGGTGCATGGTCACGCAACAGGTCACAAAGGGCGTCTTTGTTCCGGTCGGCGGCGGGGGCGTGCAGCATGGCACCGCGGGTGGGCAGAGCGACGCTGGCGCTTGGGGGAAGCTTGGCTGTCATGCGCGCAGCCTATCGGGGCGCAGTGCCTCGACCACCGGATCGGGCAGCGAGGGGGCGTTGCCAAGGGTCAGATCTGCCACCAGTTGCGAGGCGGCGGCGCTGGTCTGGAAACCGTACCCGCCTTGTCCCGCGCTCCAGATAAAGTCGGGCTGGGCGGGATCGGGGCCCAGCACCAACGTGCGGTCCACGGCAAAGCTGCGCAGCCCCGCCCATGTTGCGATGGGTTTCGTCAGCGGCACGGCGACCATATTCTGATACCGCTCCAGCCCTTCGGCCAGTACCATGTCGTCGGCCCATGCGTCCTGCGGTTCGGTCGCGTCCTCATCGGCGGGCGAGATCAGCAGCGCACCTGCGTCGGGCTTGGCGTACCATGTTTCGCCCACGCCAAAGAACATGGGCCAGCGCGACAGGTCATGCCCGCCCGGTGCCGCAATGCGGGCCATGGACCGGCGGTAGGGGGTGATGCCGATGGGAGGCACACCGGCCAGAATGGCGATCTGGTCGGCCCAGGCTCCGGCGGCGTTGACCAGTTTTGCGGCGTGATAGATATGCGGGCCTGCGGTAACCTTCCACGTATTGCCCGTGCGGGTGATGGATGTGACGGGATGCCCGGTGTCAATCCGCCCGCCATTGCCGCGTAACTCTTTGGCGAAATCCTGCAGCAGACGGTCGGTATCAATATCATGGGCGTCAGCGTGGTAGCCAGCAAAGGCGATGCGTTCGGCGGCCAGGATCGGCACAAGGCGCAGCGCATCGTCGGGGGTGATCTGTTCGACCCCCATATGGGCGAGATCGCTGTGAAACGCCTCTTCCTCGTGGCGGTCGGCGATGATCATCAGGCCGCGTGGTGACAGGTAGCCGCCGTCGCGCAGGTAGCCGACGGTGGCCTTGTTCAGCGCCTGCACAGAGGGCGCACCGTAATTCTCTTCGATCAGCGCGGCCGACCGGCCAGACGCGTGATAGCCAAGCGCTTTTTCCCCTTCGATCACCGTGACTTTTGCATCACCGGACAGGCGCGCCGCGGCAGAGATGCCCGCGATGCCGCCGCCGATGACAAGGATGTCGGATGTGTTTTCTGTCATAGCTGCCCCCTGTCCCTTGCACTGGTTTCACGCAGGCCTGTCCCGCCGGCCCCACGTTCCGTGCTTATGGGTGACATGGGCCGGTGGGACGTGCAACCGCGCGGTTAGGCATCGGTCTTGCCGCGCGCGGTGGCGCGACCATAGGCGGGGCGCGCGTGGATCATCTCGACAAAGCCAGCGAGCGCGGGATAATCCTTGGCGCGGCCCTGCTGCATCGCGATCTCTGCCGGAAAGCTGAGCATGATATCCGCCGCCGACAATGTATCCTGCACAAAATGCCCCGAGGCCCGCACGCGGCTGTTCATGTAGCTATAGTGGTTGTCCAGTTCAGACGCGATGCGCGGATGCAGCGGCGCACCGGCGTCGCCCAAACGGCTGACATAGAGATTCAGCAGGATCGGCGTCATCGCGGACCCTTCGGCGAAATGCATTAGTTCAAGGTGCTGCAAATAGGCGGCGCTGTCACGATCGGGGATCATCTGCGGCGCGAAACGGGTGCAAAGCACTTCGGTGATGGCCGCGCTCTCGGCGATCAGCGTGCCGTCGATCTCGACCATGGGGGATTTGCCCAAGGGGTGCACGAGCTTTAGCTCGGGCGGGGCGAGGTTGGTCTTGGCATCGCGGGTATAGGGAATGACATCATAAGGCGCGCCGATTTCTTCGAGCAGCCACAAAATGCGATGAGAGCGGGACCGGTTCAGGTGGTGGATTTTGATCATGACGCTGATGATAGCGTGTTGCAGGCGGATGGGTAGTGGGCATGCATCCCCCGCGCCGTATTTGACAAGCGGCGCGGGGGCTTCAGGTCAGGTCAGACGGTGGCGCAGCGCGGGCAGGCGCGACAGGATCAACACATCGACCGCCAGCACGCTCAGCAGCACGGCCCCGGCCATGGGGAAGGCCATCGACACGAACAGCCCGACCAGCACGGCACCCTGCCACAACGGCAGCTCTGACGGCATGGGCGGGGCGGACAGGCGGCCAGCGGCGGTAGGGCGGCGCTTCCACCAAAGCACCAGCGCACTGACGCAGAGGAACAGCACCGACAGGCAGACCAGCGTATTGGCCAGCACGCTCAGCAGCCCCAACGTGCCCATGTGCAGCGCAATCCCCACCGCCATGGCTTTGCCCGCAAGCGAATAATCGGCATAGCGCACATCGGCGAGGATATTGCCGCTGTGCTGGTCGATATGCACGGTGCGGTCCGACATCGGGTCGGTGCTGTCGGTGTTCATGGAATCGCGGCTCAGCGTCCAGACGCCCGTATCGTCCTGCGGCAGGTTCATCTGATAGCGCGCGTCAAAGCCGATCTCGCGCGCCAATGCATCGATGCTGTCAATCGTGACGGCCCCTGCAATGCCCGCCTCCCCAGCCGCGCTACCAGAAGCAGGCATCGCCGTTTGTTCCAGCGCCCAAGGCACCTCGCGGCGGTGGTGGTTCATGCTGGCATGGATGTCGTCCGATAGGGGCACGGCATCCCATTTCTCGGCAGGGAACTGGCTCCAGGCTTGCACCATCTTGCCGCCCCAGATGCCCGCCCAGGACAGGCCCGAGATCAGGAACAGCACCAGAAATGCCGATACCCAGATGCCCACAACACCATGCAGCGATTTCCACATCGCACGGCCCTTGGTGAAACGTGGCACCAGCGTCCCGCGCCAGCCTGCACCACGCGGCCACCACATATAAAGCCCCGTGGCGATCAGCACCAAGGCGATCGAGGCCGCGGCTTCTATCATGCGATCACCGGTCACCCCCAGCATCAGATCACTGTGGATGCCATCCGCGAAATCGTACCAGCCGGACCGACGCGGGAAGCTCTCGATCACCTTGGCCGTATATGGATCAACCGCAACCATCACCGCATCGCCATCGTGGTCCACGCGGAACAGGGCCGCCAGATCAGGCGCGCGGGGGGCCACATATTGCACCAGCGTGCCGCCGGGCACGGCCTCGACCGCGGCTTGCGACTGTGCCGAGACCGACAGAACAGTTTTCTGCACGGTCACCGGGGTAAATTCACCGTCGCGCCCGTCAATCCAGGCGATCCACAGCATTGCCATGCCGGTTATGGCGAGAACCGATAGAAAGGGCAGCACGAACAGCCCCGCATAGAAATGCCAGCGCCATGCAGCAAAGTAGAGTTTGTTCACGCCGCCGTCGGGCTGCGTGGTTTGGGTAGGGGTCGTCATATGAGGGCTCCAAGCCTAAGGGCCTGCATCATCTGCAGGCGGAAAGAATGAACAGATGGGATAGATGTTCAGACTTGGGGCGGGGCGCGGGTTAGCCGGCTGGGGTCAGGCTTGCGTGTGTGCAGCAGCCTTTTCGCCACAAAGCGCAGGGTTTGCGTTTTCTCAAGCACGGGAACGGGCAGGCCGGTGACCGCTTCGGGCAGCGCCATGGCACCGATCAGACGGCAGGTCTTGCAATCGGCCATATTGCCTGAGTGCGGGCTATCACCGGTGCCGCAGAGGTCCGCCAGCGCGCCGCCATTGGCAACATAGGCTTGCAGCTCGGGCGACAGGTCTACGGGCGCGAAACGATGCGCAAACCCCGATGTCGCAAGCGACAGCAGCACCAGAACGGTGGCAAGCAGCTGGCAGGGGAAGGCGGGCAGAAAGCGCATGTACCTTCTGTAGGCAGCTTGAATGCCCCGCACCAGATGCGTTTTGTCGCAAGACGGGGCACCGCGCTGATTTCGCAACAAAAAAGGCCCCGCGGATGCGAGGCCTTTGATCGTGTCAGGTCAGTCCGGCTTAGTTCGGAATGTCGCCCTTGATGCCTTCGACATAGAAGTTCATGCCCGCCAGCGTGCCGTCATCGGCTGTTTCGCCTTCCGCCAGGAAATCGGAACCGTCCTGCTTTTTCAGCGGGCCGGTGAACGGGTGGTAGGACCCATCCGCGATCGATGCTTTCAGCGCCAGCGCTTCTTCTTTCACGTCAGCAGGCACGGCGTCCGTAATCTCGCCGATACCAACCATGCCGGCACCGATGCCGTCCCATGTGTCTTTGCTTTCCCATGTGCCATCCATGACCGCTTTGGTGCGGGCGATGTAATAGGGGGCCCAATCGTCAATGATCGACGAGACGCGCGGCTTGGGCGCGTATTGCGCCATGTCGGACGCCTGACCAAAGGTGATCACGTCGCCCGCTTCTTGCGCCGCCGCCTGAGGTGCTGTGGAATCGGTGTGCTGCAAGACAACATCCGCACCCTGTTCGATCAGAACCTTTGCCGCATCTGCTTCTTTGGCGGGGTCAAACCATGTGTAGGCCCAGACGATCTTGAACTCGACATCGGGGTTCACCTTCTTGGCGTGGATATAGGCCGAGTTGATGCCCCGGATCACTTCGGGGATCGGGAAGGACCCGATATAGCCGATGATGTTCGATTTGGTCATCTTGCCCGCGATGTGACCCTGAATGGCGCGACCTTCGTAGAAACGCGCGGAATAGGTCGACACGTTGTCGGCACGCTTGTAGCCGGTGGCGTGTTCGAATTTCACATCCGGGAATTTGCCCGCGACATTGATGGTCGGGTCCATATAGCCAAAAGACGTGGTAAAGATCAGGTCCGCGCCGTCCAGCGCCATCTGCGTCATCACACGCTCGGAATCGGGGCCCTCGGCCACGTTCTCAACAAAGACGGTTTCGACAGCGTCGCCGAATTCTTTCTCGACTGCGAGACGGCCCTGGTTGTGTTCATAGGTCCAGCCGCCATCGCCGACGGGGCCAACAAAGACAAAACCGACTTTGGTCTTGTCTTGGGCATATGCGCCGCCCGCCAGCCCAAGCGCCAGTGCCGCGCTGGCCATAAGTGTGGTGAATTTCATAACGTAGTCCCCTGAGTAACGCGCCTTTTATCCGGCGCTTGAAGATAGGCCCCTAGTGAGAGGCGTGGAAAGTGCGGCCCAGCGATGCCGGCGCAGCGCTTTTATCCGCGGAAAGGATCACCAGCACAAGGATGGTGATGATGTAGGGCGACATTGCCAGATACTCGACCGGAATGGCAACGCCCGCGCCTTGCAGATTCAGCTGAAGCTGCGTGATACCGCCAAAAAGATAGGCACCCAGCAACAGCCGCCAGGGCTTCCAGCTGGCAAAAACCACCAGCGCAAGGGCGATCCAGCCCACACCTGCGGTCATGCCTTCTGTCCATTGGGGCACACGGATCAGGCTGATGTAGGCCCCGCCCAGACCGGCACAGGCCCCGCCGAACATGATCGCCAGCGTGCGGATGCGCACCACCTTGTAGCCAAGGGCGTGGGCCGCCTCGTGGCTTTCGCCGACAGCGCGCAGGATCAGCCCCATGCGGGTGAATTTCAGCACTGCCCAAACGGCGACGACCAGCGCAAAGCCCAAGTACAGAATAATGTCATGGGAAAAGAAGATCGGCCCGATGACGGGAATGTCATGCAGGGGGCCAAAGTTCACATCCGGCAGGCGCGGTGGTTTGATCCCGACATAGCTTTGCCCCAGCAACGCCGAAAACCCCAGCCCGAACAGCGTCAGCGCCAAGCCCGATGCGACCTGATTGGCCAATGTGATCTGCGTCAGGAAGGCGAACAGCAGGCTCAGCAACGCGCCCCCTAGGGCCGCGGCGGCAAAGCCCAACAGGGGCGATCCGGTTTCAACGGCAGTGGCAAAGCCGCAGATCGCGCCGATGATCATCATCCCTTCGACCCCAAGGTTCAGCACGCCGGATTTCTCGACCACCAACTCGCCCAAAGCGGCAAAGATCAGCGGCGTCGCCGCCACCAGAAAGCCCGCGACAAAGAGCACCGGATTGATTGCAGACAGATCCATTACGCGACCTCCGTCCGGCCAAGGCGCAGCCGGTAATGGGTGAAAAGATCAAAGGCGAGCAGGAAGAACAGCAACATCCCCTGAAACACCTGAATGGCGGCGGCAGGCAATCCCAACTGGCTTTGCGCGATGTCACCCCCGATATAGGTCAGCGCCATCAGACCACCGGCCAGCAGGATACCCACCGGATGCAACCGCCCCAGAAAGGCGACGATGATCGCGGTGAACCCGTAGCCCACGTTGAAATCGATGGTGATCTGCCCCGCAGGACCCGCGACCTCGAACATCCCTGCCAGACCGGCCAGCAAACCCGACATGCCCATGCAGAACAAAACCAGTCGCGTCGGGTTCACGCCGGAAAACCGCGCCGCCCGCGGTGCCTCCCCGGTCACGCGGATGGCAAAGCCCAACCGGTGCCGCGCCAATAAGACATAGGCAAAGATCACCGCGATCAGGGCGGCAACCACCCCCCAATGCATCCCCGATCCCGCGATCAACTCGCCATTATGGGCCGATGCATATTGCTGCAGGTTGCGGCTGCCCGGAAAGCCGAAGCCTTCGGGGTTTTTCAGCAACCCAAGGCTGACAGAGGCGAGGAATTGTTCCGCCACATAGACCAGCATCAATGACACGAGAATCTCGTTCGTCCCGAATTTGACCTTGAGCACGGCAGGGATCATGGCCCAGACCCATCCGCCAAGCGCGCCTGCAAGCACCATCACCGGAAAGATAAAAACACTCTCTGCGGGGTAGAAGGCCAGACCTGCACCGGCGCCACAAATGGCCCCCATGATGTACTGGCCCTCGGCTCCGATGTTCCATATCCCCGCCTTGAACCCCAGCGACAGGCCAATGGCGATCAAGACCAGGGGTGCCCCTTTCACCAGCAATTGCGGGCGATAGTAAAAGGCGAAATCGCCGAACAGCGGCTCCCAGAAAATCGTCATGATCGACGCCACAGGGTCTTTGCCAAGCACCGCGAACAGCGCGCCGCCAAAAACCATCGTGGCAATCACCGCCAAAACCGGCGTTGCATAGGAAAACGCCCGGCTGGCCTGCGGCCGTTTCTCAAGCCGCATCATGCCGCGCCCCAGTTCTTGTCATCTGCTTCATTTTGCAAGGAAAACTCCACGGGGGTGTGGGGGTGTGAAACCCCCGCAAGCAACGCGTCAAACATGCGCCACCTCCATCCCGTGGGCCCCGCCCATCATCAATCCGATCTCGTCCACCGTCAGCCCTGCCGCGGCGCGCGGCTCCGACAGGCGGCCCTCGTTCAGCGCGGCGAAGCGGTCCGAGATTTCCATCAGCTCGTCCAGATCCTGACTGATCACGATCACCGCTGTGCCATTCTCGGCCAAATCCAGCAGCGCCTGCCGGATCGCCGCCGCGGCAGAGGCATCGACCCCCCAAGTAGGCTGATTGACCACCAACACCTGCGGATTTTGCAACACCTCGCGGCCGATGACGAATTTTTGCAGGTTCCCGCCCGACAGCGACCGCGCGGCATTGCCGGGGCCGGGGGTGCGCACGTCGAAATCCGCGATGATACGTTCGGCAAACCGTTTGGCGGCGGGCCAGTTCAACATGCCGCGCCGCTCCAGTTTTTCGCGCACGGCACCGGTCAGCATCGCGTTCTCGGTCAGGGACATATCAGGGGCGGCGGCATGGCCAAGCCGTTCCTCGGGCGCGGTCAGGATACCCAGACGGCGGCGCGCGGTGGGGCCAAGCTGACCCACGTCCTGACCCTCGAACCCGATCATGCCAGCGGCAGTCAGCAGCTCGCCCGACAGGGCCGACAACAATTCATCCTGCCCGTTGCCCGCCACGCCACCGATGCCCAGAATCTCGCCCGCGCGGACTTGCACGGTGATGTCACGCAGCGGCATGCCAAAGGAACTGGGCGAGGGCGCGGACAACCCCCTCAGGTCCAGCTTCACCGCGCCGGGGGTCTTGCCCGCGCGGGTCGGCGTCTTGAGCGTGCTGCCCACCATCATTTCCGCCATATCCCGTGCCGTCGTCTCTGACGGGGTGCAATGGCCTACCACCTTGCCCAATCGCAGGATCGTGGCGCTGTCACACAGGCTGCGGATCTCTTCGAGCTTGTGCGAGATATAGAGGATCGCGGTGCCCTCGGCGCTGAGCTTGCGTAGGGTTTTGAACAGGATTTCAACCTCTTGCGGGGTCAGAACGCTGGTGGGTTCATCCATGATCAACAGTTTGGGGTCTTGCAGCAGGCAGCGGAGGATCTCGACCCGCTGGCGTTCACCGGCAGAAAGGTCGCCGACGATGCGGTCGGGGGCCAGCGGCAGGCCGTAGGCCTCGGACACGTCGCGAATCTGCTTGCTGAGGGTGCGCAGCTTGGGCGCGTTCTCCATCCCCAAGGCGATGTTCTCGGCCACGCTGAGCGCGTCGAACAGCGAGAAATGCTGGAACACCATGCCCACACCGGCGGCGCGTGCGGCGCGGGGCTCGTGCGGGGCAAAGCTGGCTCCGTGCATCTGCATCGTGCCGCTGTCGGGTTTGACCAGCCCATAGATCATCTTGACCAGCGTCGACTTGCCCGCGCCGTTTTCCCCCAGCAGCGCGTGGACCTCGCCCGGCGCGATCCGCAGTGACACGTCATCATTGGCGACAACACCGGGGTAGGCTTTGGTCAGCCCGGAAAGCGCCAGAAGGGGCGTGTCGGTCATGCGCAGCGTTCCTTTTGTGTCAAACGAACCTGTTTATTCGTGCGGGTGGGTTCAAATTGCAAGAGTTGCGTGGTCACCCCAAGCGCAATCGCTTGAGGATGCTTGCCAAATTGCCGCGCGCCGATGGGGCAGGTGATGCGGGCGATCTGTTCGGGGGCATGGCCAAGGGCGGCCAGACGGCTACGAAACCGGGCCCATTTCGTGTCTGACCCGATCAACCCGCCAAAGGCGAAATCGCGTTGCAGCAAGCGGTGGCACAGGTCCAGATCGTCGTCATGGGCCGGTGTCATGATGAAATGCGCAGCGTCATCTTCGCCGCTGTCCAGCGCGGCACGCCAAGGGCCATCGACGCCGCTGACGCCCGTCGGCAGATCGTCGAGATACCCGGGGCGCGGGTCTGCGAGTGTGACGCGAAACTGCGGCAGCGGGGCCAGTATACGCGCCAGCGCGCTGCCGACATGGCCCGCGCCGTGAATGACCACTTGCCGCGAGGGCTGCCACAGCGGCTCTGCCAACCAGCCGCCGTGCAGGGTAATGGCGAGCGGTGTCGCGCCGCCACTGGCACGGTCGATCTTGGCGCGAAAGCTGTCGGCAAGGGGCGGGGCCGCCGGATCAACAGCGCGCAGGTAGATGTCGGGGTAGGTGTCGGGCAGGGCTTTGACTGTGGCGGCGTCGAAACGCTCTGTCACCACCGTCACCGCCCCGCCGCAGCATTGGTTCATCGCGGGGCCAAGGGCGGCGCGGGTCAGCTTGCTGCGCGGGCCACCTGCGAGCATGGCCGCGGCGTCGCGCATCGATTGTAGCTCAAGCTGGCCGCCGCCGATGGTGCCGGATGCACCGCCCGCCCAGACCAGCATCGACGTCCCCGCCGGACGCGGGGCAGAGCCTTTGACCTGCACCAGAACGATGCGCGCCACCGTGCCATGCGCGGCAACGGCCTGCGCCAGGGCTGCGCGGTCAAAGGGCATTGCGGGCCTTCCCGATGGCGGTCAGCACTGCTTCGGCCGTGGCGGGTGTTTGCAGGTCGCCAAACCCGTCCCCACAGGCGCTCACCGCATCCGACAGCGCCATGAAGGCCGAGATGCCCAGCATCAGCGGCGGCTCCCCCACCGCTTTTGACCGGTAGATCGTCTGCGCGGGGTTGGGTTCGTCCCAAAGCGCCACGTTGAACACATCGGGCCGGTCCGAGATGGCGGGGATTTTGTAGGTCGACGGCGCATGGGTTTTCAGCGTGCCTTTGGCATCCCAGACGAGTTCCTCGGTTGTGAGCCAGCCCGCGCCCTGCACATAGCCGCCTTCGATCTGGCCGATGTCCAGCGCGGGGTTCAGCGATGCGCCTGCGTCATGCAAGATGTCCGCGCGCAAAATGCGGTTTTCGCCCGTTAGCGTGTCGATCACCACTTCGGTGACGGCCGCGCCGTAAGCAAAGTAGAAGAACGGGCGGCCGCGACCCTTGATGCGGTCCCATTCGATTTCGGGCGTTTTGTAGTAGCCGGTGGAGGACAGCGACACGCGGTTTTCATAGGCGGAGGCGGCGGCTTGGGCAAAGCTGATCACCTCTTCCCCGATATGAACCTGGCCTTGGGCAAAGCGTATCTGGTCTATGGTGGTCTGATACCGCTCGGCCAGATGGTCGGCGATGCGGTCGCGGATCGTGTCGCAGGCCACTTGCACCGCCATGCCGTTCAGGTCCGTCCCCGAAGACGCCGCCGTGGCCGAGGTATTGGGCACCTTGCCCGTATCCGTCGCGGTGATCTTGACGACCGAGAGGTCAACGCCAAAGCGGCTGGCGGCGACCTGCGCGACCTTTTGGAACAGGCCTTGTCCCATTTCCGTGCCGCCGTGGTTCAGGTGGATCGACCCGTCCTGATAGACATGCACCAACGCCCCCGCCTGATTAAGGTGGGTGAGGGTGAAAGAGATGCCGAACTTGACCGGCGTCAGCGCGATGCCGCGTTTCAGAACCGGCTGCGTCGCGTTCCAGTCGGCAATGGCGGCGCGGCGTGCGGCGTAGTCTGATGTCTGGGCCAGCCGGTCGGTCAGCGCGTTGATGATACAGTCCTGCACCGGTTGGTGGTAGGGGGTGGTTTGCAGACCCGTGGGCTGGGGTGGCGTGCTTTCCTGTGGTGCGGGCGGTGCCCCGCGAGAGGCAAGATCAGCCTCGGTATCATGGGGCAGGGCGCGGTGGTCATGGGCCTGTCCAGTCGGGGTAGGCTGCATCACATCAGCGTAGAAATTGGCCCGCCGCACCGCCAGCGGATCAAACCCGAGTGACTGCGCGATATGGTCCATGACCCGTTCGATGCCCACGATCCCCTGTGGCCCGCCAAACCCGCGAAACGCGGTAGCGCTTTGCGTGTTGGTGCGCAAGCGGTGCGAGGTGATGCGGATGTTATCGAGGTGATAGGCATTATCCGCATGCAGCATCGCACGGTCGGCCACGGGCAGGGACAGGTCCATCGCCCAGCCACAGCGGGTGTAATGGGTGAAATCCAGCGCCGAGATGCGGCCAGTGGCGTCAAAGCCTACGGTATAGTCAATGCGGAAATCATGGCGTTTGCCTGTGACGATCATATCGTCATCACGGTCATAGCGCATTTTGCAGGGGCGTCCCGTGCGCGCGGCGGCGACGGCACAGGCCACGGCGAGCGCATTGCCCTGGCTTTCCTTGCCACCAAAACCACCGCCCATGCGTCGCGTCTCTACCCGCACGGCGTGCATCGGCGTGCCAAGCGCCTCTGCCACCTTATGCTGGATCTCGGTCGGGTGCTGGGTGGAGGAATGGACGACCATGTCGCCATTATCTTGCGGCAGGGCGAGGGCGGCCTGACCTTCGAGGTAGAAATGCTCTTGCCCGCCGATATTGATCGTCCCGCTCAGAGTTTGGGGAGCGGAGGTCAGCGCGGCGGCAGCGTCCCCCTTCTGGTAGATGCGGGGGCCATCCTCGAACCGAGCATCGGCGGCTAGGGCCTCTTCGATGGTCAGGATCGGGGTGGTCGGGGTGATGTCCACCGCCCCAAGCCGCGCGGCGTGGCGAGCGGCAAGGTGGGTTGTCGCGATGACCATGAACACGGGCTGGCCCGCATAATGTACCGCGTCAGTGGCCAGCAGGGGTTCGTCATGGTTGGAGGGCGATACGTCATTGTCAAAGGGCAGATCTGCCGCCGTCAGCACCGCCACCACACCGGGGGCAGCAGCGACATCGCGCAGGTCCATGCCGTTGAGCGTGCCCGCGGCCACCGTGCTCAGTCCAAAGGCGATATGCAGCGTTGTGGCCGGTGTCGGGATGTCATCGACGTAACGCGCAGCCCCCGTGACATGGAGCTTGGCTGCATCATGGGGGAGGGGTTTGGCAACGCTCATGCTGTCACCTCGTGCAGGTTCGTGGGCAGGCCGTTCACGTCATGCAGATAGCGCAGCAGCAGGTTCTGGGCGGTCAGCAGGCGATACTGCGCCGAGGCGCGCATGTCGGTCATTGGCTGATAATCCAGCGCCAAGGCATCCATCGCGCGGCGGATCGTCGCCTCGTCAAAAGGTTGGTTGATCAACAGGGCTTCGGTCTGGCTTGCCCGTTTCGGCGTGCCTGCCATGCCGCCAAAGGCGATGCGTGCGTCTGTGATCACATCGCCGGCGCGGGTGATGTTGATACAGCCGCACAGCGCCGAGATGTCCTGATCGAAACGTTTGCTGATCTTGTAGCAGCGCAGGCTGTCACCCCTGCCGGTGGGGAGTTTCGGGACGGTGATCGCCTCGACAAATTCTCCGGGGGCGCGGTCCTGTCTGCCGTAGTCGATAAAGAAGTCTTCAAGCGGCAGGCTCCTGCGGGTGTCGCCGTGACGCAGGTGCAATGTTGCCCCCATCGCGATCAGCGCCGGAGGGCCGTCCCCGATGGGCGAGCCATTGGCGATGTTACCCCCGATGGTGGCCGCATTGCGCACCTGCGCCGAGCCATATCGCCGCAGCATCGCGCCCAAGCTGGGATAGAGCGGGGCAAAATGCGCGGTGAGCGTGGCAAGGGTGGTGGCTGCGCCGATGCGCCAGTGATCCCCGCCATCGGTGATGCCGCGCAGGTCGGGGATCTGGTTGAGAAACACGACCGGCCCCAGATCGCGGAATTGTTTGGTGACCCAGAGGCCGACATCCGTTGCCCCCGCAATCAGGGTCGCATCGGGGTGATCGGCGTACCAGTGGGCCAGTTCATCCGTGGTCGTGGGGCGCGAGGTCGCAGGGGGCTGTCCGCCCCCGTCCGGCTGCGCCGGCCCCCCCGAGGATTTTGGGCCATCTGGAAGTTTGAGGTTGCGCAGGTGGGCGGGCACGGGGGCGGCCTCGGCGGCTTTGGCGGCGCGGATGATGGGCGCGTAGCCGGTGCAGCGGCACAGGTTGCCGGCGAGCTGCGTGTCGTGATCCGTGGCCCCGTTCAGATGGTCGGTGGCCATGGTGACGGCAAAGCCCGGCGTGCAAAAGCCGCATTGGCTGCCGTGGTGGTCGATCATGGTCTGCTGCACGGGGTGCAGGCTGCCGTCAGACGCCGATAGCCCTTCGACGGTGGTGACGGATTTGCCGTTGATCTGGGGCAGGAACAGGATGCAGCCGTTCAGGGCGCGGTGGCCCTGGTCGTCGCTGATCATGACGGAACAGGCGCCACAATCGCCTTCATTGCAGCCTTCCTTGGTGCCGGTCAGGTGTCGGGTTTCGCGTAGCCAGTCCAGTAGCGTCATGGTGGGGGAGACGCCGGTCAGTGACACGACTTCCCCGTTGAGGAGAAAAGTGATGTCCATAGGGTTCGTTCCGCCGCGGTACCTCAGCCCGTGATCTGCGCGGCGTTCGATGCGACGTAGAACGCGGCGCGGGCAAATGTTGAACGAGGCTAGGCGGGGGCAAGGGGGCTTGGCAAGAGATTTCGTGGCGTCCTGCGCTCTAGGGCGTGTCGTGTTGCTGGAAAAACAGGCGCGGGGTGCCGGTGGGACTGGTGACTGCGGGTGGGCTTGGGTAAGTTGACCCCATGGCACAAGCACCCCGATTCATTCACCTGCGCACGCACTCCGAGTATTCGTTGTTGGAAGGGGCGTTGCGGCTGAAAAAGCTGCCTGATCTGTGCAAGGGGGCCGATATGCCGGCGCTGGCCCTGACGGATACCAACAACATGTTCGCCGCGTTGGAATTCTCGGTCGCCATGGCGGGGGCCGGTGTGCAGCCGATCATCGGCTGTCAGGTGGATCTGGCCTATGTGAAGGTGCAACCGGGGGAAAAGCCGCGCGATCCGGCCCCTGTGGTTTTGCTGGCCCAATCCGAGGCCGGGTATGAAAACCTGATGAAGCTGAACTCCTGCCTTTATATCGACAAGGGCGGGGCGCTGCCGCAGGTCACCTTGGAGGAGCTGGAGGCGCTGAACGGTGGGTTGATCTGTCTGACAGGCGGAGCGGGCGGCCCCGTGGGGCAGCTGTTGCAGGGCGGCCAACGCCCCGCGGCAGAGGCATTGATGGCACGGCTGCACGGGGCTTTTGCCGACCGGCTTTATGTCGAGTTGCAGCGCCACCCCGGCGAGGATGGCCAGCCTTTGGCCGAACAGCTGACCGAACGGGGCTTTGTCGAGATGGCCTATGACATGGGCATCCCTTTGGTCGCGACGAATGACGTCTATTTCCCCAAGGCCGATATGTACGAGGCCCATGACGCGCTGATCTGTATCGCGGATGGGGCCTATGTCGATCAGCAGCACGAACGCCGCAGGCTGACCGCGCAGCATTACTTCAAATCGCAGGCCGAGATGGTGACGCTGTTTGCCGATCTGCCCGAAGCCATCGACAACACGGTCGAGATCGCCAAGCGCTGTGCCTTTATGGCGTATCGCCGTGATCCGATCCTGCCGAAGTTTGCGGATGACGAGATCGAAGAGCTCAAGCGGCAGGCGCATGAGGGGCTCAAAAACCGGCTGAGGGTGATCCCCCATGCCACCACCGTCGAAGAATATGAAAAGCGGCTGGATTTCGAGCTGGGCATCATTGAGGGCATGGGGTTCCCCGGCTATTTTCTGATCGTTGCCGATTTTATCAAATGGGCGAAAGACAATAATATTCCCGTCGGGCCGGGGCGGGGCTCGGGGGCGGGTAGTCTGGTGGCGTATGCGCTGACGATTACCGATCTGGACCCGCTGCGCTATCAACTGCTGTTTGAACGGTTCCTGAATCCCGAACGGGTCTCGATGCCCGACTTTGACATCGACTTTTGCATGGATCGCCGGGAAGAGGTGATCCAGTATGTGCAGCGCAAATACGGGCGCGACAAGGTGGGGCAGATCATCACCTTTGGGGCGCTTTTGTCCAAGGCGGCGGTGCGTGACATCGGGCGGGTGTTGCAGATGCCTTACGGGCAGGTGGATCGCCTGTCCAAGATGATCCCCGTCGAGGGCGTGAAGCCTGTCAGCATCGAAAAGGCACTGGCGGATGAACCGCGCCTGCGCGAGGAGGCCAAGAACGAGGAAGTCGTCGCGCGGCTGTTGAACTATGGCCAGCAGGTCGAGGGGCTGTTGCGCAACGCATCGACCCACGCGGCGGGGGTTGTGATCGGGGACCGGCCGCTGGACGCGCTGGTGCCGCTTTATCAAGACCCGCGGTCCGATATGCCCGCGACGCAGTTCAACATGAAATGGGTCGAACAGGCCGGTCTGGTCAAGTTCGACTTTCTGGGCCTCAAGACCCTGACCGTCATCCAGAACGCGGTCGACCAGATCAAATCCTCGGGCCGTCACCTGCATGTGGCCGCCGACGGGACAGAGCTGTTCGAGCCGCCCGAGGGGCTGATCGACGATATCGCCACCATCCCGCTGGACGACGAGGCCTCTTACAAGCTTTATGCCAGTGCCAAGACGGTGGCGGTGTTCCAGGTGGAATCCAGCGGCATGATGGATGCCCTCAAGCGGATGAAGCCGACCTGTATCGAAGACATCGTCGCCTTGGTCGCGCTGTACCGGCCCGGCCCGATGGAGAATATTCCGGTCTATTGCGAGGTCAAGAACGGCCAGCGCGAACGGGAATCCGTACATCCGTCGATTGACCATATCCTGGAGGAAACGCAGGGGATTATTGTTTACCAGGAACAGGTGATGCAGATCGCGCAGGTCATGGCGGGCTACAGCCTTGGCGGCGCTGACCTGCTGCGCCGTGCGATGGGTAAAAAGATCGCCGAGGAAATGGCCAAGGAACGCCCCAAGTTCGAAAAGGGCGCGATGGCCAACGGGGTCGACAAGAAAAAGGCGTCTGAGGTTTTCGACCTTCTGGAAAAATTCGCCAACTACGGTTTCAACAAATCCCACGCCGCCGCCTATGCGGTGGTCAGCTATCAGACCGCATGGCTCAAGGCGAACCATCCGGTCGAATTCATGGCCGGCGTGATGAACTGTGATATCCATCTGACCGACAAGCTGGCGGTCTATTTCGAAGAGGTCCGCAAACGGCTGGAACTGCCCTGGGTGCCGCCTTGTGTGAACCGCAGTGATGCGACGTTCAAGGTGGTCGAGGGCGCGTTGGTCTATGCTTTGGGCGCGCTGAAAAACGTCGGGGTGGAGGCAATGAAGCTGATCACCGAAGGCCGCAAGGTGGACGGTGTGGACAAGCCCTTTGCCACGCTTTTTGATCTGGCGCGGCGGGTTGATCTGAAACGGGTGGGAAAACGTCCGCTGGAAATGCTGGCCCGGTCCGGTGCGTTCGACCAGCTGGACAACAACCGCCGCCGCGTCTGGCAGTCGCTGGACGGTTTGGTCAGCTATTCCGCCGCAATCCACGAGCAGAAAGCCTCTAATCAGGTGTCGCTGTTTGGCGAGGCGGGGGATGACTTGCCAGAGCCGCGCATCGTGCCTTGCGACGATTGGGAGGCCGCCGAGCGCCTGACCGAAGAGTTCAAGGCCGTAGGCTTCTATCTGTCGGGCCACCCGCTGGACGATTACATGGGGCCGATGAAACGCAAATCCGCTACGGGAGGTGTGCCGTTCCTGACGCTGGACGAGCTGACCGAGAAAGTCTCGGTCAAAGGGGCTATGAATGCCCGTCTGGCAGGGATCGTCGCCGGACGGCAGGAACGTAAATCGGCGCGCGGCAACCGCTTTGCTTTTGCGCAACTGTCGGACCCGACGGGTGCCTACGAGGTGACGCTGTTTTCTGACACGCTGGAACTGGCGCGCGACCACCTTGAAACAGGGTCGAAGGTCGTGGTCATGGTCGAGGCGACGATGGAAAGCGACCAGTTGAAACTGCTGGGCCGGTCCGTGGTGCCGATCGACACGGTGGTCGAGGATGCGGGCAACATGGGGCTGCGGATCTTTGTGGATGATGCGGGGGCTATTCAGGCGGTCGCCGATGTGCTGGCCGGTGCCCGATCCGCGGCGCGCAGCGCGGGCAAGGGGCCGGTGCAACTGTGCCTGATGGACCCGACCCTGCCCGGCGAGGTGGAGGTAGACCTCTGCGCCGAATACCCTGTCACCCCCAAGATCAAGGGCGCGATCCGGTCCCTGACCGGCGTGATGGAGGTAGAGGAAATCTGACGCGGCCCATCGGGGCGGCGGCAGCTTCCTGGATGGGGCATCCTATCAATAGTGCGGCGGGCGTTCGTTGCCGATGACAACCCCTTCGGAGCCCGCTGCCTCGCGTTCGCCCTCGCGCTGCATCAGCATATGAACCCGCCGTGTCAGGGTCGCGATCTCTGTCTCCTGACGGGCGACGACATCGGACAGGTCATCCACCGTACGGATCAGATGGGCCATTTGTTCTTCGAGCTTATCCATGTGGGCACCTTGCAGCTTGCGCGTTTGCCGTCCTCCTAACAGGTTGTATGGCGTTCGATAAGGGGGGATGCGTGCCGCGGCGGGGCCGCGTCGCTTGCCCTTGGCGGGGGGTTGGGCTAGACGCGAAGCGCGATATTCAGCCCACAGGATGTGATCCAATGGCCAAGCCAAAAAAGACCCCCCGCCCCAAGGCCGAAACGCCAAAGGGGTTTCGTGACTATTTCGGTGCAGAAGTAACACAGCGTGCCGAGATGCTGCATAAGATTGCGCAGGTCTATCATCGCTATGGCTTTGACGCGCTGGAAAGCTCCGGGGTCGAGACAGTGCAGGCTTTGGGCAAGTTCCTTCCCGATGTGGACCGCCCCAATGAGGGCGTCTTCGCGTGGCAAGAGGATGCAGAGGCGGACAAGCCCGGCGACTGGCTGGCCCTGCGCTATGACCTGACCGCACCGCTGGCACGCGTCTATGCACAACACCGCAACGATCTGCCCACGCCCTATCGGCGCTATGCGATGGGGCCGGTCTGGCGCAACGAAAAGCCGGGGCCAGGCCGCTTCCGCCAGTTCTATCAATGCGATGCCGATACGGTCGGCGCACCGTCGGTCGCAGCCGATGCAGAGATCTGCGCGATGCTGGCCGATTGTCTGGAAGAAGTCGGGATCGACCGCGGGGACTACATCGTGCGGGTGAACAACCGCAAGGTGCTTAACGGTGTGATGGAGGTCGCAGGCGTGCTCGACCCTGCCAACCCCGACAATTTCGCCCACGAGCGCGGCATCGTGCTGCGTGCGATTGACAAGCTCGACCGGCTGGGACTGGACGGCGTACGCGCATTGCTGGGCGCGGGCCGCAAGGATGACAGCGGCGACTTTACCGATGGCGCAGGGCTGAGCGATGCTCAGGCCGATGTGGTCATGGGCTTTATGCAAGCCAAACGCGACAGCGGTGCGGAAACCGTCGCGCGGCTGCGTGAACTGGTCGCGGGTTCCGAGACAGGCGCGCAGGGCGTGGACGAGTTGGAAACCATCGCCGATCTGATGGCGGCCGGCGGCTACGGCGCTGACCGCGTGGAGATCGACCCCTCCGTCGTGCGCGGCCTTGGCTATTACACCGGTCCGGTGTTCGAGGCGGAACTGACCTTCGAGATCCAGGACGAAAAAGGCCGGCCCCGCAACTTTGGCTCTGTCGCAGGGGGCGGGCGGTATGACGATCTGGTCAAGCGCTTCACCGGTCAGGAAGTCCCTGCAACGGGCGTCTCTATCGGCGTCGACCGGCTGCTTGCAGCACTGCAGGCCAAGGGCCGGATGTCGGCGCAGGCCGAAGGGCCCGTGGTGGTGACCGTGATGGATAAGGCGCGCATGTCCGACTATCAGGCGATGGTCGCTGAACTGCGTCAGGCAGGCATCCGGGCCGAGGTTTATCTGGGCAACCCAAAGAACTTTGGCAACCAGCTGAAATATGCAGACCGCCGCGCCAGCCCGGTGGCGGTGATCGCGGGCGGGGATGAATTCGACAAGGGTATGGTCCAGATCAAGGACCTGATCCTTGGCGCGAAAATCGCTGAAAGCGCCACGCTGGAGGAATGGAAAGACCGCCCCAGTCAATATGAAGTGGCGCGGGGTGATCTTGTCTCTAAAGTGCGCGAGATACTGGAGCTGAACCGCTGATGGCTACACGATCCGATATCCTCGCCAAAGCCGCAAGCCTGCGCGCCTTGTTCGAGGCGCAGGGCGCGGCGGTGGTGGAACCGCCGATCCTGCAACCCGCCGAGACCCTGCTCGACCTTTATGGCGAAGACATCCGCGCGCGCGCTTATGTCACCTCGGATGCGATGCGGGGCGAACAAATGCTGCGCCCCGATTATACCTTGCCCGTGGTGCAGATGCATATGGCCCATGGGGCGGACCCGGCACGCTACACCTACGCGGGCGAAGTGTTCCGCCGTCAGGAACGTGATCCCAACCGCGCCAATGAATATATTCAGGCGGGCTACGAAGTCTTTGACCGTGGCGATCCCGCGGCAGCCGATGCCGAAGTCTTTGCCCTAATCCAGGGCGCGTTGGAGGGGCTTTCGGTCACTGCCGTGACGGGGGATATCGGTATCTTGATGGCTGCGGTTGCGGGGCTGGATACATCGGCATCGCGCAAGGCGGCATTGATGCGCCACATCTGGCGGCCCCGCCGGTTCCGTGCGCTGCTCGACCGCTATGCTGGCAAAACGCCGATGCCCGCGACCCGCGCGGCGCTCTTGGCCAGTGACGGTGCGATCACCGCACCACTGATCGGCCTGCGAAGTCTGGACGAGATTGAAACACGCATCGCCGCCCTGCGCGCCGACGCCACCGAGCCGGCCCTGTCGCGGACGCAGGTGTCCTTGCTGCTGGCGCTGCTGGATGTGCGTGAAACCATGCCCAATGCGATCAGCCAGTTGCATGACCTTGCCGTCGATATGCCCGCGATCTCGGATGCGGTGGACCGTGTCGCGGCGCGGGAAAAGGCGCTTGCCGCCCGCGGTGTCGATACCGGTAACCTGATGTTCGAAGCCAGCTTTGGCCGCGTGTCGATGGAATATTATGACGGGTTCGTCTTCGGCTTCCGCGCGGCGACACGGCCCGACCTGCCCACCATCGCCACAGGCGGACGCTATGACGCGCTGACACGGCGGCTGGGGCAGGGCGGGGAAATTCCCGCGGTGGGGGGCGTCATGCGCCCCGGGCTGATGCTGGAACTGGAGGCAGGCCAATGACGATCAAACTCGGTGTGCCCTCGAAAGGGCGTCTGATGGAGAAAACCTTTGAATGGTTTGCCGCGCGCGGGATCACCTTGCAGCGCACGGGCTCCGAACGTGAATACGCGGGGGCCGTCGAAGGCATTGAGGGCGTGTCGTTGATCTTGCTCTCTGCGGGCGAAATCCCCCGCGAACTCGCCGCTGGCCGTATCCATCTGGGCGTCACCGGCACCGATCTGGTGCAAGAGAAACTGGCGCTGTGGGATCAGCTTGTCGCCCCGGTAGAAGAGCTCGCCTTCGGGCATGCCGATCTGATCATCGCGGTGCCTCAGGCCTGGATCGATGTTGATACGCTCGATGATCTGGATGCCGCCGCCTCGGCCTTCCGCGACAAGCACGGGTTCCGCCTGCGCATCGCGACGAAATACCACCGGCTGGTGCGGGAATTCCTGCGCAGCACCGGTGTCGCGGATTATGCGCTGGTCGACAGCCAGGGGGCGACCGAAGGCACGATCAAGAATGAAACCGCAGAGGCCATCGCCGACATCACCTCGAGCGGGGAGACATTGCGCGCCAACCACCTCAAGATCCTCTCCGACGGGCTGATCCTGCGGTCACAGGCGACGCTTTGGCGCAGCCGGATGGCAGAGATGGATGATGCGGATCGCGCGACGATGACGGCCCTGCTGGCGCAGCTGTCCTGACGCGCATGCGCGCGGCATCCTGCGGATGCGCCTCCGGCGGGAGTTTAAGGGCAAAATGAAGAGGCACGCGCGGCCCTGCTTCATTTTGCCAAATAAACTCAAATTCCGCGGGGGATGCGTGCGCAGGAGCTGCTGCTAGAGCACGCCGATCTCGGCCAGCGCGCGGTTCAACTCTATGGGCAGGGGCTCTTCGTGGTCGCGGCCTTCGGGCAGATCGGCAGGAGCATCCTGCGGCGCAAGGTAGCGCCACCCCTGAAACGGGCGTTTGAGGCTGCCTTGCACGCGGATGATCTTGGGGTCCAGCACGATCGCGCAGCGGCGCACACCGTCCGCGCCCGATGTCTCGTCCAGACGCAGGATTTTCTGACGACACTGGATCACTCCTTTGATCACCCAGAAGATCGACCCGCCGTTCAGAATCTCGGGTTCGCGTTTGGGCCACATGCGGGTCACGTGGCGGGGAAAACCGTCCTCGGTTTGCACGCGTTTTTTTTCCTGCCATGCGGCCAGGTCATCGACGGTTTCCGTGCCGACGGACAACTTGATGAGATGTATATGATTTTTCACAGAATCCTCCTGCGTCCGCCTGCGTCGGACACGACATAATGTAGACGTAAGTGCCGCAGCTTCAACCTGTTGTGCTTGCGCTTTGATTTGGGGTATGGTGAACACCTTCCCAAACAGCCCTCAAGGAATCGAATATGTCACGATTTGCCGCCCCCATTGCCGAACAGATTTGGGACATGAAGTACCGTTTTAAAGATGCCGACGGCACGCCGCGCGATGTGACGGTAGAAGACAGCTGGCGGCGAATCGCCCGTGATCTGGCACAGGTCGAAAAAGCACCGGAAAAATGGGAAGAGGCATTTTACGAAGCGCTGGAGGATTTCAAATTCCTCCCCGCGGGCCGCATCACTGCCGGGGCAGGGACTGCGCGCCGTGTGACATTGTTCAACTGTTTCGTCATGGGCACCGTGCCTGACAGCATGGCCGGCATCTTTGATATGCTCAAAGAAGCCGCTGTGACTATGCAGCAGGGCGGCGGGATCGGCTATGATTTTTCCACCATCCGGCCCCGTGGCGCGGATGTGCTGGGGGTCTCTGCTGACGCCTCCGGCCCGCTGAGCTTTATGGATGTCTGGGATGCGATGTGTCGGACGATCATGTCCGCCGGGTCGCGCCGTGGCGCGATGATGGCCACAATGCGCTGTGACCACCCTGATGTCGAAGACTTCATCGCCGCGAAATCCGACCCCGCGCGGCTGCGGATGTTCAACATGTCCGTGTTGATCACAGACCCTTTCATGGATGCGGTCAAGGCCGATGCCAGCTGGGATCTGCAGTTCAACGGCAAGGTCTATCGCACCGTTCAGGCCCGTGACCTGTGGAACCGGATCATGAAAGCCACGTATGAGTTCGCCGAGCCCGGTGTGATCTTTATCGATCGCATCAACGAGGCCAACAACCTGAGCTATTGCGAAACCATCGCCGCCACAAACCCCTGTGGGGAACAGCCGCTGCCGCCCTATGGTGCCTGTTTGCTGGGGTCGATCAATATGGCGCGGATGGTATCCGATCCGTTTGGCGACAACCCTCAGCTGGATGTCGAGGCGCTGAACAAGCTGGTCGCGACCGCTGTGCGCATGATGGACAACGTCGTTGACGTGTCGAAATTCCCGCTTGATGAACAGCAGGCAGAGGCGAAAGCCAAGCGCCGCATCGGTCTGGGTGTCACCGGTCTGGCGGATGCCTTGTTGATGGTCGGGCTGCGCTATGGCTCGGACGCGGCGGCAGAGCAGACCGAGGCATGGCTCAAGGCGATTGCACGGGCGGCCTATCTGGCCTCCGTCGATCTGGCGAAGGAAAAGGGGGCCTTCCCGTTGTTCGAGGCGGACGCCTATCTGGCTTCCGGCACCATGCAGCAGATGGATGATGACGTGCGCGACGCCATTGCCGAAAACGGCATCCGCAACGCGCTTTTGACCTCGATTGCGCCGACAGGCACCATCAGCCTTTATGCAGGCAACGTCAGCTCAGGGATCGAGCCGGTCTTTGCCTATGCCTACACCCGCAAGGTTCTGCAAAAGGATGGCAGCCGTACCGAGGAAGAAGTCGTCGATTACGCCGTACAGATGTGGCGCGATCTGAAGGGCGACGCGCCCTTGCCGGACTATTTCGTTAATGCACAGACGCTGGCCCCTCTGGATCACGTCAAGATGCAGGCCGCGGCACAGAAATGGGTCGACAGCAGCATCTCGAAAACCATCAACTGTCCCGAAGACATCAGCTTTGACGCGTTCAAGGATGTTTATATGGCCGCTTGGGATCAGGGCTGCAAAGGCTGCACGACCTATCGTCCCAATGACGTGACCGGATCGGTTCTGTCGGTATCGGAAAGCGCCGATACAGCCCCGGGCGAGGTCGCGGCCCAAGCCACCGCTGAGGAAGGCGGCGAGGTCGTTTATATGTCCGATCCGCTGGACCGCCCGGAAGAGCTTGAGGGCTCCACCTACAAGATCAAATGGCCCGACAGCGAGCATGCGCTGTATATCACCATCAACGATGTGGTGATCGGTGGGCACCGTCGTCCGTTCGAGGTCTTTATCAACTCCAAGAACATGGAGCATTTTGCCTGGACGGTCGCGCTTACCCGCATGATCTCTGCCGTGTTCCGTCGCGGTGGCGATGTGTCCTTTGTCGTCGAAGAGCTGAAGGCCGTCTTTGACCCGCGCGGCGGAGCCTGGATGCGCGGTAAATACATCCCGTCGATGCTGGCCGCCATCGGGGGCGTGATCGAACAACATCTGATCGCCACCGGTTTTATCGCGGGCGAAGGGCAGGGGCTGAAATCCGACCCGCAAGCCAAGGTCGTCGGCCTGGAGGCCCCCCGCGGCAAAGCCTGCAGCAGCTGCGGCCAATACGACCTGCGCATGGTCGAAGGCTGCATGACCTGCGGCAGCTGCGGCCATAGTAAGTGTGGCTAATTGGAGTTGGGGGTGAGGTTTCAAAACCTCACCCGTATTCCTCAAACCATTGCGTCCAATTTTCGGATCCCCAAGATCTGCAGTTGAATGCACAATCAAGGCCGCGGGCCTGTGTGTGGTGTTGCTTCGAGTCAGCGATCAACACCCTCACCGAACCCGCTTCACTTGCGTCTCGCGATAACGGTCACGCAAATCCAGCGCGCTTGGCCTGTGTCACCAGTTCGGTGACCCTCTCGGCATTGTTTGCCGCGACTTGTCCGTCTGCGTTCAAGCGGTTGTTCTCGAATCCGATCCGGGTCTTGCCGCCGTGGCGCATGGCCTCGATCAGGCAGGCGGTTTCTTGGGGGCCGAAGGCGCAGGCGGCCCAGTCTGCGTCCGGCAAGGCCGATTTTAGCCTTTGTGCCAGTGCTGCAACTTCCGCGGGTGTGCTGGTCTGGCCGGTGGTGTAACGCCCAAGGACGATCAGGGTCTTCAGCCCGTCGCGGGGGACATCGCCTTGTGCGACAAGCCGGGCAAGATGGGAAATATCCGCGGTGTCATAGAGAATGTGTTGAACGTCGATCATCGCTTCGGCGCACATGGCAAAGAACCGACGGGTGACGGCATTCTCTTGATTGGCCGTGATCTCGCGCAGCGCGACCGACACGGCGCGAGGTTTCAGGGTTTCGACCAGATGGCGTTGTTCTGCGGGGGTAAAGCGGCCCGCGGCCTCGCTGGTGATCTGAACATAGAGGTCAGGGGCGCGCTGGCCGAGCTCGCTCAGAAGCTCGGCATAAAGCCCGAGGTCCAGAACATGCCGTTGCTCTGTGTCGCGCACGTGGGCATGCAGGCCATCGGCACCCGCAGCATGGCAGGCCAGGGCGCAGGCGACCATCTCTTCTATGGTGACGGGGAGGGCAGGGTGGTCCGCCTTGGTCAGCCGCGCCCCATTCGGCGCGACCATAAATCTGGGCAGTGCGGTCATGCGGCAAGCGCCTTGTCGATGGCCGTTGATAGCTTGCCCACCAGCTCATCAATCTGCGCATCCTCGATGATAAACGGCGGCGCGAGCAGCACGTGGTCGCCAAATTGGCCATCGATTGTGCCAGACATCGGATAGCAGATCAGACCGGCGGCAAAGGCCTCCTTCTTGATCCGCGCGGCGAGGCCACGGGACGGATCGAACGGTGCTTTGGTGCTACTGTCGGCAACCAGTTCGATCCCGCGGAACAACCCGCGCCCGCGAATATCGCCAATGTTGTCATGATCGCCGAACTGCGCCTTTAGTGCTGCGTCAAGCTTGTCGCCTTGGGTGGTGACATGGGCCAGCAAATCGCGGTCCAGAATTTCGCTAAGCACGGCATTGGCCGCCGTGGCCGCCAAGGCGTGGCCCATATAGGTGTGGCCGTGCTGGAAGAAACCGGTGCCCGCTGCAATCGCATCATAAATGGCGGTCGAGGTCAGCAGCGCGCCGATCGGTTGATAGCCCGCCCCAAGTCCTTTGGCGATGGTGATCATGTCCGGGGCGACGCCGTCCTCGGTGCAGGCGAACAGTTTGCCGGTACGGCCCATGCCACACATCACCTCGTCCAGGATCAGCAGCACGCCATATTGGTCGCAAATCTCGCGGATGCGCTTGAGATACCCCGGCACGGCAGGTACCGCGCCCGAGGTCGCACCCACGACAGGCTCCGCGAGGAAGGCCATCACCGTATCAGGGCCAAGCCGCAGGATTTCGGTTTCCAGCTCATTCGCCACGCGCAGGCCGTAGGCCTCTTGCGTTTCGCCGTCCTGCCGGTCGCGGTACTCATAGCAGGGGCTGATATGGGTGGTGTCGGCGAGCAGGGGCGCGAACTGGGTACGACGCCACGCATTCCCCCCAGCTGCCAAAGCGCCCAATGTATTCCCGTGATAGCTTTGGCGGCGGGCAATAACGCGGTGGCGCTTGGGCTGCCCTATTTCCAGAAAGTACTGCCGCGCGAGCTTGATCGATGCCTCGACCGCTTCGGAGCCGCCAGAGACGAGATATACCCGATCAATGCCCGCCGGCGCGTTCTCGATCAGGCGATCGGCCAAACGCTCTGCCGGATCCGACGTGAAAAAGCCGGTGTGCGCGAAGGCAAGCTGGTCAATCTGGGCGTGCAGGGCGGCGCGGACAGCCTGATTTGAATGCCCCAGACAGGAAACAGCAGCGCCGCCCGAGCCATCAAGATATCTGCGTCCGTCCGCATCGATCAGATAGCAGCCGTCCCCCTTGGTGGCGACCGGCAGCGCGCCTTTGGTGGATCTGCCGAAGATATGACTTTTCATGACTGTAGTCCTTGCTTGAAGACGCGCTTTGGGTGACGTGACATCAGCACTTGCCTGCGCGATGATGCGTTTGTATTATTTTATTGCTATAGATTAAGCAAATGTATTTTTGCTGTGCATTGGATGTGACAGCGACGTGAACGCCGGCACGCATAAACAGAAGGTAAGGGTTTGATGAGCAACGATGAAACGCTGAAAGACCGCTTGTCACAGGTAAGTGCGCAAGGTACGCCCGCGCTTCGGTCCTTTGCGCGGTGGCTTCTGGATAACCTTTCGGTCGTGGCCTTTAGCTCGATTCGCGGGCTGGCCAAGCAGGCAGGGGTCAATCCGAATACCGTGACCCGTATGGCGAAGGAGCTTGGCTATACCAGCTTTGACGCCTTCCGCACGGATGTGCAGGCAACGATCCAGACACCTGCGCCAAACTACGGCGCGCGTGCCCAGACACTAAGACACGAACATCGCGACAGCGCGTTTGCCGCGCTCATGGAAGCGCATGGTAAAAACACGGCGATGCTTTTCTCGGCAGATATTATGGACACGTTGAATGCGTGCATCGACCCGTTGCTCGGGGCGCGCAAAGTCTATGTGGTCGGCGTGCGCAGCTGCTATGCGATCGCGCATTATTTCTCGTATGTGGGCGGCATGGCGTTTCCGAATTTCGTAGACGTGCCGACTCTGCCGGGGGGCATTGTCGATGTTCTGTCTCAGGCCACGTCCGAGGATATTATCGTCGGGATCACCTATGAACATTACGCGGCAGAGGTGGTTCAGGCCTGCCAGATCGGCCAGTCCCGCGGCGCGCGGGTTTTGGCGCTGACGGACAGTCATGCCTCCCCAATCGCGGTTGGCGCTTGGAAAGTGGTCCCGCTGCCCATGGCCGGGCCCCATTTCCTGCCGTCGCTCAATTCGGCGTTTCTAGCGGTAGAGATGCTGCTGGTCGGAATGGCCGCGCGTTCAGATGACGCGGCAGAGCGGGTATCGAATTTTGAGGGCCGTATCCGGCAGTATGGCGGCTATAACTTGTGAGGTGTCTTGCGCGGATGAAAATCATTCGGCAGGCCCAATGCCACGGCAGAGCCACCGGTGATCAACCCCGTGGACCGCAGGTCGCTTTCGTCCAGCGCGACGATGACCGCATAGGCTAGGCGTTGTGCCAGTCCGCGACATGACTGACGGTTATACCGATAACGGGCGTGTTGTGGGCGCGGGTCTGGCTGCTACGCGCCCCATTCTGCATGTGACCCAAGATGCGCGATGAGAAAGTCGATCAGGATGCGCGTCTTGGGGGTAAGCACGTTTGAGCGCGGGTACATCAACCACAAGACCGAACTGTCGTTCAGCTTCCATTCCGGCACGACACGGATCAACCGGCCCGAGCGCAGCTCGTCCGAGACGCTCCAGAGAGAATTGATCGACAGACCGGCCCCGGCAAGCGTGGCCTCACGCTGAGCGTCACCATCGTCTACGATGGTCCGGCAGATCATCTGGGCTGGGTCAAGCGGCGCGGTTTCGCCCTCTGGGCCGATCAATTCGCGCGGCTCAAGGTCGATCCATGCCAAGAACCGATGCCCCCGAAGCTCTGCCGGTGACTGCGGTACGCCGTGTTCCTCAAGATATGCAGGAGAGGCGCAAAGGACGCGGGTATCATCCGCCAGCTTGCGCCCCTTGAGGCTGCTGTCGGTCAGGGGCGCCGCGCGCAACGCAAGGTCAAAACTGCCCTCGATCGCGTCAAACCGTGCGTCAGACAGGCGAAGTTCGAGCGTAAGGTCGGGGAACGCCGCGTGAAACTGCGGCAGAAGCGGCATGATGTGGCGCTGCGCGAAACTGCTTGGCGCGGCAAATCGGATGGTGCCTTTGGGGCTGGTTTCATGGCTGCCAAGAACGGCCTTCGCGGCCTCTGCCTGCGCCAGAATCTCCCGCGCGTAGGGAAGGAAGTCGGACCCTTCGAGCGACAGCGACACTTTACGGGTGGTGCGTCGCAGCAGCTCTACGCCAAGCTCTTGTTCCAGTTTGGCAAGGCGGGCGCTGGCGACCGCAGGGGCAAGACCCAGATTCCGTCCGGCAGCAGAGATATTCAGCCGGTCGGCGGCCATCACAAAAAGGCGCAGGTTGTCAGTATCCACCGCTATTATCTCCGCTATCCGAATAATCAAATCGGAAAAATGCCGGTTTTCTACCGTTTCACAAGACCTATTTTTCAGCGACACAATGAAGGAACAAAGAAATGAAAGCCATTGGCTATAGCGCGGCGGGCCCTGCGGACACGCTCGATATGATTGAAATCGACCGGCCCGAGGTGGGACCGCGTGATCTGCTGGTCGCGGTGAAAGGCATCTCGGTCAATCCGGTCGACGTGAAGCTGCGCGCAGCTGCCCAACCCGAGGGCGCGGCGCGGGTTCTGGGCTTTGACGCGGCAGGCGTCGTGGCCGAGGTGGGCGCGTCGGTCACCGGCTTTAAGGTCGGCGATGAGGTCTTCTATGCGGGCGACGTCACGCGCGCGGGCACCAATGCGGAATTCCATGCCGTCGATGAACGGATCGTCGGGCGCAAGCCGGCCAGCCTCGACTTTGCCGAGGCGGCGGGGCTGCCGCTGACCTCGATCACCGCGTGGGAGATGTTGTTCGACGCATTCCGCCTGACCGAAGGGGGCGGCGCGGAGCAAAGCTTGCTGGTGATCGGTGGCGCTGGCGGCGTCGGCTCTATCCTCATCCAGTTGGCCAAAGCGCTGACCGGGCTTACCGTCATTGCGACGGCCTCTCGGCCCGAGACCGAGGATTGGGTGCGCAAGATGGGGGCGGATCACGTGGTTGACCATCGCGGTGACCTGGCCGCGCAGCTGGCAGAGTTGGGCCAGACCCCAAGCTATGTCGCCGCGTTGACGGCGACGGATCAGCATTGGCCCGCAATCATCGACTTGATCGCGCCACGCGGCCAGATCGCGCTGATTGACGACCCCGAGGCGCTGGATATCAAGGCGGCTAAACCCAAGGCGTTGAGCATCCATTGGGAATTCATGTTCACCCGTTCGATGTTCGCGACCGACGATATGGATGCCCAGCAAGACCTGCTGAACCGCGTCGCAGCGATGATCGACGCAGGCACATTGCAGTCGACAGTTACCGAGCGCGGCGAGGCGCTGACCGTCGAGGCGCTGCGCGCGGCGCATCTGCGGCAGGAAAGCGGTCGCGTGATTGGCAAACAGGTGCTTGGCGGACTTTAAGTAATAGAGATCACGCGGGGGCGTCGTGCCATGTTCACGCCACGCCCCCGCGTCCCTTGCGCCTTTGAAGGGGCGCGTTGATTGCCCATAGTTTCGCGCAAGCGCAACGGGTTGCTGATCAGGGCTTGACCTGCGTCAAATGAATCAATAGTTCCCGATATATGGATAAGAGCAACGCTCTCGACGCTTTTGCGGCGCTTAGTCAGGTCACCCGCCTTGATGTCTTCCGTCTTCTCATCACAGCCGGAGAAGGGGGGATGTCGGCAGGCGATATCGGCGACACCTTGGGGGTGCGGCAGAACACGATGTCGACCAACCTCGCGATTCTGGCACGTTCGGGCCTTATTCGCAGCAAGCGCGAAGGGCGAAGCATTCGTTACTTTGCCGATATGGAGGGGCTGCGCGGTTTGCTCGCCTTTCTGATGGAGGATTGCTGCGGCGGGCGCCCGGAACTCTGCCAACCCATCATAAACGAGCTCGCCTGCCCCTGTTAGGCGCCCATGGGGGAGGTGCCGCATTGGTCCTGTAACATTCCTGTGCTGACATCGGGCAACCACATATTCACGGCCAAGGGGCTGCAATTTTTGAAGGTTCGACATGACTGATACGACACTTCCCGCGGCGGCGGGTCTGGGCACGTTTGAAAAATGGCTGTCCGTCTGGGTGGCGCTGGCGATTGGCGCGGGGCTGCTGCTTGGCAATCTGTTCCCGACTGCGTTTGGTATGCTTGCCGGGCTTGAGGTGGCGTCGGTGAACCTGCCCGTTGCGGTGCTGATCTGGGCGATGGTGTTCCCGATGATGGTCGGGGTGGATTTCGGAGCCTTGCGTCAGGTGGGGGACAAGCCGAAAGGGTTGGTTGTCACGGTGGTGGTGAACTGGCTGATCAAACCCTTCACCATGGCCGCCCTTGGCGTGTTGTTTTTCAACTATTTTTTCGCAGGCCTGATCCCGCCGGATGACGCGCAGGCCTATCTTGCGGGCGTGATCCTGCTGGGGGCCGCGCCCTGTACCGCGATGGTGTTCGTCTGGTCGAACCTGACGCGGGGGGATGCGACCTATACGCTGGTGCAGGTGAGCGTGAACGACGTCATCATGGTGTTCGCCTTCGCGCCCATCGTTGCCTTCTTGCTGGGGGCCACGGATATCGTCGTGCCTTGGGATACGCTGCTGTTGTCCGTGGGCCTTTACGTGATGCTGCCGCTTTTCGTGGGATATCTGGCGCGCCAGCGGCTGATTGCGCAAGGCGGCGAAGCGGCGGTGGATCGGTTCAAGTCGGGTGTGCAGCCGTTTTCGATCATCGGTCTGCTTGTGACGGTGGTCTTGCTTTTCGCGTTTCAGGGCGAGGTGATCCTGGACCGGCCGCTGGTGATTGCCCTGATCGCTGTGCCGCTTCTGATCCAGTCCTACGGGATATTCTTTCTGGCCTATGGGGTCGCGCGGGCCTGGGGTATTCCCTTCAATGTCGCGGCGCCCTGCGCCTTGATCGGCACCTCCAACTTTTTCGAGCTGGCGGTCGCGGTTGCGATCAGCCTTTTCGGGCTCGGATCCGGTGCGGCATTGGCGACGGTGGTCGGTGTCTTGGTCGAAGTGCCTGTCATGCTGTCGCTTGTCGCCTTTGCAAACAGAACCCGCCACTGGTTCCCTGCCTCCGAGGGGTCAGCATGAGTGTTGTCATTCACCACAATCCCGACTGCGGCACGTCCCGCAATGTGCTGGCCATCATAATAGCATCGGGCGTGGAGCCCGTTGTGATCCCCTATCTTGATACCGGCTGGACGCGCGAACAGCTTCTGGGGCTTTTCGCGGCGGCGGGTTTGACGCCGCGCAGCGCTTTGCGGGTAAAGCGATCTCCGGCAGAGGCATTGGGGCTGCTGGATCCCAACGTGGGCGACGAAGCCCTTCTGGCCGCCATGCTGGAACACCCCATTCTGGTCAATCGCCCCATTGTCTGCACACCCAAAGGCGTCCGGCTGTGCCGCCCAAGCGAGGCCGTGTTGGACTTGCTTGACCACCTCCCACAGGGGCCGCTGACCAAGGAAGACGGCTCTTTACTGATTGACGCGGAAGGAAACCGAGTTGCCTGATACCCCGAACCTTGATGACACCCATTTCAAAGCGATTGATGCGGCGCGTCTGCTTGAGCCCGCAGCAGACGCGGACCGCCCGCGTATCCTGTTGCTTTACGGATCATTGCGGGACCGGTCGTTCAGCCGGCTCATGACCGAAGAAGCCGCGCGCATCCTGACACGGCTGGGGGCCGAGACGCGTACCTATTCGCCGTCGGGCCTGCCGCTGCCGGATGATGCCGACGCCAGTCACCCCAAAGTGCAGGAGCTGCGCGATCTGGTCACGTGGTCCGACGGGATGGTCTGGTGTTCACCCGAACGCCACGGGGCCATGACCGGCATCATGAAAACCCAGATCGACTGGATTCCGCTGTCCTTGGGCGGTGTGCGCCCGACGCAGGGCAAAACGCTGGCCGTCATGCAGGTCAGCGGGGGGTCGCAAAGCTTTAACGCCGTGAACCAGCTGCGCATTCTTGGGCGTTGGATGCGGCTGCTCACGATCCCGAACCAGTCCTCCACCCCCAAAGCGTTTCTTGAGTTTGACGACGCGGATCGGATGAAGCCATCGCCATTCTATGATCGGGTCGTTGATGTCATGGAAGAGCTGGTGAAGTTCACGATGCTGACCAAAGACAGGAAAGACTACCTGCTGGATCGCTATAGCGAGCGGAAGGAAAGCGCCGCCGAGCTGTCGAAGCGCGTGAACCAGAAGTCGATCTGACCGAGTTGTCGACCGCAGGGGCGGGAATATCCGTATGTTGAACGGGACGCGGCTTGAATGATTTGCGCGACAACTGCGCTGGATGGTCTGTTAAAGCTTCATCCAGCGCAGTTGCCTGCCTAAGGTGACCGCGCAGCGGCTGCATATAATGATTGTGATATCGCCAGAGACAGAGGCATTTTGTGACACAACTATCTGATACACCAACCCGTTACGGCACCGTAAGCCGGCTGCTTCACTGGGGCATGGCCGCATTGTTTGCGGCGCAGTTTATCTCGGCCGCGGCGCATTGGGCGCTTCCGCGAGAGAACACCCTGCGCGAGCTTCTTTGGGGCTACCATACGACGCTGGGGGTGACGCTGTTTGCGCTAATCTTGGTGCGCGGTCTCTGGGGGCTGGCGAACATCCAACGGCGGCCTACGCATGTCGGTTTGATGGGGCAGGCGGCTGTCGCGGGTCATGTGGTTCTATATGCCTTGATGGTGATCGTCCCGGGCGTACGGCTCTTGGCCGCAGCGGGCGGCACCCGTGGGCTGAGCTATTTCGGGGTACAGATATTTTCGCCCCAAACCGCCGAGGTCGCCTGGATGCAAGCGCCCGCGGAATGGCACGGAGAGCTGGGCTGGATCCTTGCCCTTGTGGTGCTTGGGCATATCTTCATGGCAGTCGTTTGGCATCGCCTGATCCAGCGTGATGATGTCCTGTCCACGATGGCGGGGCGGTAAGACGCTGAAAATAGGGAGCTTGGGTCTTCCCCGAGGCCAACGGCCGCGTCTTCGGTTTTACTATGGGGCCTTCAGGGGGTAAGACAGGCCAACGGCCTGGCTGCTTTTCACCACTTTCAACAAAGGCTTTCCCATGGCCACCAAAACCAACCTGCACCCCCGCAACCTCCACAACGAGGGGTATGATTTCGCGCGTCTGATTGCGGCCCTCCCCGAGCTAGGGCCGTTTACCGGCCTCAATCCAGCGGGGCAGACCACCATCGATTTTCGGGACGTGGCGGCTGTGCGTATGCTCAATCGGGCGCTGCTCAAGGCGGACTACGGCATTGATTTCTGGGACATCCCGCCGAACTACCTTTGCCCGCCCATTCCGGGGCGCGTCGATTATATCCACCATCTGGCCGATCTGCTTGCGCGCAGCAACAACAACGAGATTCCGCGCGGGCCGCAGATCAAGGCGTTGGACATCGGCACCGGCGCAAGCCTGGTCTACCCGCTGACGGGGCAAAGCGCCTATGGCTGGCAGTTTACCGGTGTCGATATCGATCCTGTGGCCATCAAGTCTGCGCAACAGATTGCAAAGGCCAACGCGCTGGACGTGGACCTGCGGCTGCAAGAGAACCGCGAGGATATTTTCGACGGGGTGATCCATCCTGACGACCGTTTTCACGTCACCCTGTGCAACCCGCCCTTTCATGCCTCAATGGAAAGGGCGACGAAGGGCACGCAACGGAAGTGGGCGAACCTTGGCAAAGGGCGTTCAGGCAAGCTCAATTTCGGCGGGCAAAACGCCGAGCTTTGGTGCCCCGGCGGCGAGATCAGGTTCATCGCCAGCATGGTCGACCAAAGCCGCGCGATTGCGGGGCAATGTCTGTGGTTTACGTCACTTGTGTCGAAAAAGGACAATGTGCAGACGCTTTATAAAATCCTGAAAAAGGCCAAGGTCGCCAACTGCGATGTGGTCGAGATGGCGCAGGGACAAAAAACCAGCCGATTCATCGCCTGGACATTCATCAGGAAGGATCAGCGTGCGTCCTTTATGAAGGGATCCGCGCGCTAGAACAGCCATGCGCGTGTCTGATACCCCGCGACATTAACCGCCCGTATCGCCCTTCGTCTCGATCTTGAGCGTGGTGCCGCAGTGTTTACAGTGAACGGCGTCTGTCTCGTGACGGTTCAGGCCACATTCGGGGCAGGTGTGCTTGATCTTGGAGGGTTGGAAAATCGTCCGCGCCAATTGCACGAACAGCGCGACCCCGACCACCATGATGAACACCGACAGCAGCTTGCCACCCGTTGTCGTCATCGTGATGTCGCCAAAACCCGTTGTCGTCAGCGTCGCCACTGTAAAGTACAGTGCATCGACATAGCCCGCGACGCCCGCGTCCTCTTCAAAGGTCAGCACAAACACCAGCGACGTGATGACAAAGATGAACACCAGCAGGTTGACCGCCGCAAGGATCGCGTCCTCGTGTTTGCGAAAAAACGCGCTTTCGCGTCGTAGATCGTGCAGCAGGTGATAGGCATGGATCAGCCGCAAACCGCGCAAGACCCGCAGGAACGCAAAGCTTTCGGCCATAAGCGGTGCCAGCACCAGCGATATCACCACGACCAGATCGGCAAGGGTGTAGATGCGCGTCAGCTCTTTGCGCAGGTTCGTGGAAATCCAAAGACGCGCGGCAAGGTCGAACAGGATGAACAGACCAAAGAACGCATTGACCGCCGTAATCACCGGCGTTGACGGCAGCGCGGCGGTGGCGATGAAATAGATGATCGTCAGTGAATCAAACAGGATCAACCCATAACGAAACCGCCGCGAGCGCGTGTTCTGCCCATCGTATAAAGATTTAATCGTACTGCGTAGACTGTTCATTGATTGGACATACCGCTTCCCTCAGGGTCGTCATCGTCAACAACCGCTGAGGGTCAAGATGGCGCAAGGCGCGCCAATATCAATGGTTTGCGTGAGGCCGGCGGGATTACTCCGGCGTGGTCTCGTCCGTCCGGGCCAAGCGGCGCACAAAGCTGACGCCCGTTTGACGGCGCAGCATGCGTCGGGATTTATGCTTTAGGCCGACTTCTTCCAGCACCTTGGGGTTGCGGTAATGCACCGTGAAGATATCGCGATCTTCGGGCAGGGGCTCCCCCCGTATCTTGCCGCCCAGGATATAATGTTGCTCTTCCGCCAGCGGGTTCCATGTCAGGCCCGCACGGCGGATGGCGACAGGAAGGCTCATCTGATCAAGATAAGGGCGTCGCTTTTCCAGCGTGTCGATCTCGTCAATTCGTCGGGCCGTCTCGTACCAGACATCGGCAAACCGGCCCTGTGGTCCTTCGGCTTCGGGGAAAAGGACGAAACCGGACGAGAAATAGGGCACTTTGGGGCGGCGCGACTGGCGCATCAGATACACACGCTCTTCCGGGATCTCCATATCGAAGGCCCCGTAGATCAGGTCCCAGATGTCTTTCTGCGCCCAATACATACTGGCCGCGACAGAGCAGGAAACATGGCCGGATTTCACGATATTGTCGATTGTATTGGGGCGGATAAACAATACGTCGGAATCCACAAAGGCGGAAAACTCGCTCTCGCGGGGCTGCATCGCGGCGATGATCTTGTTGCCATGGGGATAGGGCTCGCGCCACATGCCTTCCGTTTTCATCGGGCGCAGCTCCGCGCCCATTTTCTCGTGTGCGATGAACACCGAGGGGTGAACGTCGTTCATGCGATGTTCGGGCACATAGCCGATGCAGGCCACGTCTTCGGAAAACTGCTCGCGTACAGAGGCAAGCAGGCTACAGGCCATGATGTCGTAAGAGGGCGGTTCCACGATATAGGTGAGCGTAAGTCTCGGTTTCGCCATTAATCTGCTTCCCTATCTACGGTGCCCGTCCCGCCCGGGCGGTCGGCTCCGGCGGGACTGTCGCGCAAGGCTCGCTTGCACGCCCCAACTGTTTTTCAGGAATGTCTGGTTCTGTCTAGGTTTACGTGACCGATGACCCGCCTGCGCCTTAGCGCAGACGTTGTTCGGTGTTGGCGTCAAACAGCATCGCCCGCTCGGGCGGGATTTTCACGCCAACCTGCGCCCCTTCACGAGACCGGTCGTCGCCGCGTTCCTCGACGATGATCTTGGCACCGGTGTCGGACAGCAGGTGAACATAGGACACGCCGCCAAGAGCCTCGGTCATTTCGACGGTGAAGCCTTTGCCTTGGGGGTCAATTTCAATGTGCTCTGGCCGGATGCCGAGGGTGATGTCCCGGCCGTCTTCGGGTGGGGTCACGGGCAGGGCATAGCTGCCGTCCAACCCGTCCAGCACGACCTTGCCGCCGCTGGTGGTGCCATCCAGAAAGTTCATCGCGGGAGAACCGATGAAGCCGGCGACAAAGCGGTTGTCAGGATCGCGGTACAGGTCAAGCGGAGCGCCGACCTGTTCGATCCGGCCCTTGCGCAGCACCACGATCTTATCGGCGAGGGTCATCGCCTCTACCTGATCGTGGGTGACATAGACCATCGTCGCCCCGATTTCCTTATGCAGGCGGGCGATCTCGACGCGCATTTCGACACGCAGCTCGGCGTCGAGGTTGGATAGCGGTTCGTCGAACAGAAAGACTTCGGGGCCGCGTACGATGGCGCGCCCGATAGATACGCGTTGCCGCTGGCCCCCCGACAGGGCGGCGGGCTTGCGGTCAAGATACTCTTCCAGCTTCAGGATCCGCGTCGCCTCGGCCACCTTCTGGGCGATCTCGGCTTTGGGATGGCCGTTCATTTTCAGGCCGAACCCCATGTTGTCGCGCACGGTCATATGCGGATAGAGCGCGTAGGTCTGGAACACCATAGCGACCCCGCGCTCTGCCGGGTCCATGCGGGTCACATCCCGGTCGCCGATGCTCATGCTGCCTTCGGTGGTTTCCTCCAGCCCGGCAATCATGCGCAGCAAGGTTGACTTGCCGCAGCCTGACGGGCCGACAAAAACGCAAAACTCGCCATTTTCGATTTCAAGGTCGATCCCGTGTATCACCTGAACACCGCCATAGCGTTTCACGACATCTTTCATGACGACACCGGCCATATACGACTTCCTTTTATGAGGGGACAGAGGGGGACTGCCAGGACTGCGCCTCGGCCCCGATGCGGGTGGCACAATCAAGCAGGGCAGGGCGGAACGCATTCAGACCGTCCAGCGTATGACGGTGTGTTGCAGTTGCAATGGATACGGCACCCACGACGCGACCCGCGTCGGTCAGAATGGGGGCGGCGATGCTGATGATGCCGGCCTCGTGTTCCTCGCGGTCAAAGGCGATGCCCTCGGCGCGGATCTGTTCCAGCTCGCGCACAAGGGTTTCGGTGCTGGTATGGGTCGCATCGGTATATTTCAAAAACGCCTGCTGCTGTAACGCCTGCGCCTGTGCTTCGGGTTCAAGATGCGCGAGAATCGCCTTGCCGACTCCTGTGCAATAGGCCGGGGCGACCTGACCGGTGCGCGCCAGCGTGGCAAAGCGGCTGCTGGCCTGACGCTTGTCGACGAACACGACCTGACCGTTGTCGATCTGCGCAAGGTGGATCGCCTCGCGCAGGCGTTCGCCGAGGGCGCTGATATAGGGGGCGGCAATCGGTGCAAGCGAGGCTTGCGACCATGCGGAATGGGCAAGGCTGACCAGACGGATGCCCGGCGCATAGGTCTGCTGATCCTTGTCATAGCTTAGCATACGTTGACTGGTGAGCGTCTGAAGTAGCCGATACAGCGTCGGTTTTGGAAACTCCGATGTCTCCAGCAACTCGCGCATGCGGACAGGGCGGCCCATTGCTGTCACCTGGTCCAGCACGCTCAGCGCCTTTGCAACAGTCCCGTCGCTGTTCACCACATTCATATCGTTCTCCGTCCCTTAGGGCGCTGCATCCTGTGGGGTCTTTTGACTGACCCATCCCCCATGCAGCGCACCAAACTGTTGACAAGGCTAGCGAGCTTGATCTTATATATCAATATACAAAACTAAGTTTCAAATAATGAGACAGTTTTGGATTGCGGAAGCATCAGGGAGGATACCATGCATTCCATTCTCAAGAGGTCACTCGCGGCTGTTGTCGCTGCGGGATTTTCAACATCGTTTGCTGTCGCGGACGAAAGTCAGCTTTCAGGGGAGCTCAAGATCACCTCTGACATGTCGAACCCCGCGCCGCGCGCGGTGATGGAGAGTTTGGCAGCCGGTTTCGGAGAGCTGCATCCGGACGTCGATATCGAACTGACGATCGTCGACCGCGAAGCGTGGAAGACGCAGATCCGGAACGCCTTGGGGGCGAACCCGCCCGATGTGGTCAACTGGTATGCCGCGAACCGCATGGGCCCTTATGTCTCTGCCGGGTTGTTCGAAGACATCTCTGATATGTACGCCAACGGCGATCTGCCCGGGCTTGAGTCCGTCAAAGGTGCGTTGACCATCGACGGCAAGCAATATGGCGTGCCCTATACCTACTATCAGTGGGGCATGTACTACCGCGAGGATATCTTCAAGGAACTGGGACTGACCGAGCCTGAAACCTTTGAGCAAGAGCTTGCGAACTGCGAAAAGATCGTTGCCTCGGGCCGTGCGTGCTATGCCATCGGGACCAAGTTCCTGTGGACCGCTGGCGGCTGGTTCGACTATCTGAACATGCGCACCAACGGCTTCGACTTCCACATGGAACTGGCCCGTGGCGAGGTACCCTGGACCGATCCGCGCGTCCGCGAAACCTTTGCCAACTGGCGCAAGATCATCGACATGGGTGGCTATGTCGCCGATCACCAATCCTATTCCTGGCAGGAAGCGTTGAACTTCATGATCGAAGGCGATGCGGTGGCCTATCTGATGGGGAACTTCGCCGTTGCCGCGATGCGCGAAGGCGGCCTGGACGACAGCCAGATCGACTTCTACCAGTTCCCGAAGATCGCGGATGTGCCACAGGGCGAGGATGCCCCGACCGACACGTTCCACATCCCGTCAGGTGCCAAGAACAAGGAAAACGCCCGCGCGTTCCTTCAGTATGTGACATCGGCTGATGTGCAGACCAAGATCAACGCAGGCGACGCCTTAGGGCAGCTTCCCATCAACTCTGAATCCTCGGTCGATAAGGACGAGTTCCTCGAGCAGGGGTTCGAGATGCTGAACACCAGCGCCAAAGGCGGCGTGGCCCAGTTCTTTGACCGCGACTTCAGCGCCGAGATGGCCAGCGTCGGCATGGAGGGGTTGCAGGAATTCATGGTGGTGCCCGACAACCTTGACGACATCCTAGAGCGGCTCGAAGAAACGCGCCAGCGCATCTACGAATAACTCTAAAGCGTCGCGTCCTCCCGCATCGGGGGGACGCACCCCGCCGCCTCAATCCATTCGCAAGCCCGCCGACGGCCGGTTTTCGCATGTGTTGATTTACCGGAGACCACGGCATGGCAGCAACAACACCGCCCCCCGCGCGCAGTTGGTACAAACGCAACGAGATCGCGCTGACGCCGTGGCTTTTCCTGCTGCCGGCGATGCTGTTCTTTGCGGTCTATGTGATCATTCCCATCGGCCAAAGCGTCGCGATCAGTTTCTACCAGTGGGACGGACTGGGGGAGAAGACCTTTGTCGGCACCGCAAACTATGAAAGGTTGCTGGGGATCGGCGACCAGAAGATGGACCGCAAGTTCGAGATTTCGTTCTGGAACAACCTCAAATGGCTGGTGCTGTACTTGCTGGCGGTGCCCGCGGGACTGTTCATCGCCTTGTTCCTGAACCAGACCGTGCGCGGTATCCGTATCTACAAGTCGTTGTTCTTCTTTCCTTTTGTCATTTCTCAGGTGGTCGTCGGGCTGGTGTTCTCGTGGTTCTACCTGCCACGCGAAGGGCTGCTGAACGCGATGCTGGCGATTTTCGGGGCAGGGCCGGTGAATATCCTGGGCGATCCGTCTACGGCAACCTACGGGATCATCGCGGCGGGGCTGTGGCCGCAGACGGCCTATTGCATGATCCTCTATCTGACCGGTCTGAATGCGGTGGACCCCGAACAGATCGAGGCCGCGCGACTGGACGGGGCCAAGGGGCGCAAGATGCTGTGGTACGTCATCCTGCCCCAGCTCAAGCCCGCGACGTTCATCGCCTTTGTCGTCACCATCATCGGCGCGCTGCGGTCGTTTGACCTGATCAGCGTCATGACCAACGGCGGCCCCTTCGGATCGACCCGCGTGCTGTCGTTCTACATGTTCGAAGAAGCGCTGTCCGAGTTCGGCTTCCGCATGGGCTACGGCTCTGCCATCGCGGTGATCCTGTTCCTCATCATGCTCGGGTTCATCGCCTATTTCCTCTATGCCATGTGGCGCGAAGAGCGGGAGGCTCGCTGATGTTCCCTACACCGATCGCCAAACAATCGCGCAGCCGCCAGCTGACCTATCAGACGTTGCTGCCCGTCGCGCTGATCCTGTGGCTCTTGCCGCTGATCGCGGTGGCGCTGTTCTCTATCAAACCGGGGTCGGATTTCGCCGCCGGGAACTACTGGGGATGGCCGTCCAGCTTCGAGGGGCTGACGAACTACGGCAAGGTCTTCTTTGAAAGCAATATGCCGCGCTATCTGATGAACTCGGTCTTTATCACGCTGCCCACCGTTCTGGGGGCGATTGCGCTGTCCAGCATGGCGGGGTTCGCCTTGGGGATCTACAAGTTCAAGGGCAACCTGCTGATCTTCTTCATGTTCATCGCGGGGAACTTTGTCCCGTTCCAGATCCTGATGGTGCCCGTGCGCGACCTGACCATATCGCTGGGGATGTATGACAGCATTCAGGGGCTTGTCCTGTTTCACGTGGCGTTCCAGACGGGATTTTGCACGCTCTTCATGCGCAACTTCATCCGCGCATTGCCCTTCCCCTTGATCGAGGCCGCCCGCGTCGAAGGCGTGGCCGAGTGGCGCATCTTCTTCTTTGTGGTGCTGCCACTGATGAAGCCCGCGCTGGCTGCGCTGGCGGTATTGGTCTTTACCTTCATCTGGAACGATTATTTCTGGGCCGTCGTGCTGACCCAAGGGCCAAGCGCGCAACCTGTCACCGCGGGCATCACCGAATTCAACTCGCAGTTCCGCGCGGCCTATCACCTGATGAGCGCGGGATCGATTGTCGCCGCCTTTCCGCCGGTCGCGATGTTCTTTCTGATGCAGAAACACTTCATCGCCGGTCTCACGCTTGGCGCAGTAAAGTAGAGAGTTATGACACAGACCTACCGCCTTGATGACGGGCACCAGACGCTTGTTCTGGCCTCTGCGCACGACCGCTTGCCGCAGGTGGTCTATTGGGGCAGCCCGCTGCCCGACGGTGAAAATCTGGGAGAGATCTGCGCCGCCCATGCCATCGACGTGACCGGCGGCATGCTGGACGAGACCCCTGATCTGTCGCTGTGCCCCGAAGCCGGGCGTAGCTTTCCGGGGCAGGCGGGGATCGCGGTTGCGCGCGCCGATGGCACGCCGCTGCGCCCTGTGTTTCACTTGCGCAACGTGGTGCAGGATGCAGGGCTGCGGTTTACCTGCGCGGCACCGGACGATGGGCTGACGCTGACCTTTGACTTTGCGGTTGATGCGGGAACCGGCGTGATCACCTGCCAGACGACACTGGAGGCCGCGCAGCCCGTGCGCCTGCACTGGCTTGCCGCGCCGGTGGTGCCCGCGCCGCAGCTTAGCACAGAGATGATCGACGTCTCGGGCCGGTGGTGCGGTGAATTCCAGTTGAACCGCACCGCGTGGCGGGCAGGCATCCACGCGCGCGACAACCGTACGGGCCGCACGGGCCACGAACACTTCCCCGGATTGCTGATCCCGACCACGGGGGCCACGAACACCCAAGGGACGTGCTACGGGTTCCACTATGGCTGGTCGGGCGGTCATACGATGATCGCCGAAGAGCTTCAGGACGGGCGGCGGCAGGTGCAATGGGGCCATGCGGCTGGCACCCAGGACGCCCCCGCGACACAGTTCCAGACGGCGCCGCTTTACCTGACCTATTCTGACACCGGCCTGAACGGCTGTGCCGTCAGCTTTCAGCGTCATCTGCGCGACCGCATCGTGACATGGCCCAAGCGCGACACCCCGCGCCCCGTCCATTACAACTGTTGGGAAGCGGTGTATTTCGACCACGACTGGTCTGTCCTGACCGATATCGCCGACCGTGCTGCCGCTTTAGGGGCAGAGCGTTTCGTGCTGGATGACGGCTGGTTCGGACAGCGCGACGACGACACCAGCAGTTTGGGCGACTGGATCATTGATACGCGCAAATACCCCAAGGGGCTGACCCCGCTAATCGACCATGTTCAGGGCTTGGGGATGCATTTTGGCCTCTGGTTCGAGCCCGAGATGATCTCGCGCGATAGCGACCTTTACCGCGCCCACCCCGATTGGATTCTGGGCCCGCCGGACCAGATAGAGGGGCGTCAGCAGTTGGTGCTGAACATGGCGCTGCCGCAGGTCCAAGATCTGCTTTACGACCGTATCTCCACGGTGCTGCGCGACAATGCCATCGACTATATCAAATGGGATCATAATCGCGTGTTGCCCGCACCCGACGCGGCGCAGACACGGGGCGTCTATGCGCTGCTGGACCGGTTACGCGCCGATTTCCCGCTGGTCGAGATTGAAAGCTGCGCGTCAGGCGGAGGGCGGATCGATTTCGGGATCATGGCGCGGACCCAGCGGGTCTGGCTGTCGGATAGCAACGACGCGCTGGAACGGCTGCGCATCCAGCATGACGCTGCCTTGTTCCTGCCCGCTGCCGTGACCGGCAGCCATGTCGGGCCCCGCCACTGTCACACCTCTGGCCGCACGCTGGACATCAGTTTTCGCGCCTGGGTCGCCGCGCAGCGCCACATGGGGTTCGAGATGGACCCGCGCGAGCTCGACGCCCGCGAAACCGATGTGCTGAAACAGGTCACGCAGTGGTGGAAGGACAATCGCGGATGGATGCGCACCGCGGATATCCTGCGGCTCGACAGCGCTGATCCGGCGGTGATCGCAGAGCAGCAACAGGCCACCGATGGGATGCGTTTCGTGGTGTTCGCAGGCAAGGCCGCGACCTCGGCCCAGATCTCACCGCGCCCGCTGCGGCTGACCGCACTTGACCCGCAGGCGCGCTACCGGATCACGCTGGCAAACCGCGACGATGCGGTCGCGCTGTCACGGGGTGATGCCGCGCTCAAGGCCCGCGATCTGGTGCTGTCGGGCCAGTACCTCATGAACCATGGCGTGACCCTGCCATGGTCGTTCCCTGAACGCATGTGGGTCATTGAAGGAACACGGCTATGACAAAAGAGAAACGCAACCGCGCTTGGTACGGCAAGAATGATCGGGACGGGTTCATTCACCGCAGCTGGATGAAAAATCAGGGCTTTCCCGACCACGCCTTTGATGGCCGCCCCATTATCGGTATCTGCAATACATGGTCCGAGCTGACCCCGTGCAATTCCGGTCTGCGCGATCTGGCCGAAGGGGTGAAGCGCGGCGTGTGGGAGGCAGGGGGCTTTCCGGTCGAATTTCCGGTGATGAGCCTTGGCGAGACCCAGATGAAGCCGACCGCCATGCTGTTTCGCAACCTGCTGGCGATGGACGTCGAAGAAAGCATCCGCGCCTATGGTATTGATGGGGTGGTTCTGCTGGGCGGCTGTGACAAGACCACGCCGGGTCAACTGATGGGCGCGGCAAGCGTCGATCTGCCGACGATCGTTGTCAGCTCCGGCCCGATGCTGAACGGCAAGTGGAAGGGCAAGGACATCGGCTCTGGCACGGATGTGTGGAAGTTCTCGGAAGATGTGCGCGCGGGCGAGATGACCTTGCAGGATTTCATGGCCGCTGAATCCGGCATGAGCCGGTCCAAGGGCGTGTGTATGACGATGGGCACGGCCTCTACGATGGCGAGCGTGGTAGAGGCGATGGGGATGTCGCTGCCCACCAACGCCGCGCTGCCTGCCGTTGATGCGCGTCGCATGGCGCTGGCGCATCTGACCGGCAAGCGCATCGTCGAGATGGTCGAGGAAGATATCAAGCTGTCGCAAGTCGTTACCCGTGCCTCGATCGAGAACGCCATTCTGGCCAATGCCGCTGTCGGCGGGTCGACCAATGCCGTGATCCATCTGCTGGCCATTGCGGGCCGCGTCGGCATCGACCTGACGCTCGATGATTTCGAGCTTGGGTCGGACATCCCGCTGCTGGTCAACTGCATGCCCTCGGGTAAATATCTGATGGAAGATTTCTGCTATGCGGGCGGGATGCCCGTGGTGCTGTCCCATCTGCGCGACAAGCTGCGGCCCGCGCAGACCGTCATGGGCGGGGATATCCTTGCCTATGCCGAAGGGGCTGAATGCTACAACGAGGATGTGATCCGCCCGCTGGATAATCCGCTGCGCCCTGCGGCCGGGTTGAAGGTCCTGCGCGGCAATATCGCGCCCAATGGGGCGATCGTGAAACCCTCTGCGGCGACGGACACATTGCTGGAACACGAGGGCGAGGCATATGTCTTCGAGAATATCGAGGATATGAAAGCCAATATCGACCGCGAGGATCTGCCGGTGACCGCGGATACGGTTCTTGTGCTCAAGGGCTGCGGCCCAAAGGGGTACCCCGGTATGCCCGAAGTCGGCAACATGCCGATCCCCGCACGTCTGGTCAAAGAAGGCGTGCGCGATATGGTGCGCGTGTCCGACGCGCGTATGTCCGGCACCGCCTATGGCACCGTGATCCTGCACGTCAGCCCTGAATCCAATGCAGGCGGCAATCTGGGGCTGGTACAGACCGGCGACCGTATCCGGCTGTCGGTGGCGCAGGGCACATTGGACGTGCTTGTCTCTGACGAGGTGCTGGCACAGCGCCGCGCTGCCTGGGTACCCGAACCGCCCCGATACGACCGCGGCTATGCCAAGCTCTATACCGAGACGGTATTGCAGGCAGACAAAGGCGCGGACCTTGATTTTCTGGTGGGTAAAGACACCCGCCCCGTCACACGGGAGAGCCACTGATGACCCTGAACGCAACATTTCCCGATCTGCGCGACCGGTCGGTGTTCATCACCGGCGGCGGCGCGGGGATCGGTGCCTTTCTGACCGACGGGTTTCTGGCACAGGGGGCTAAGGTCAGCTTTGTCCAGCGCAGCGACGCCACCGCGTTTTGCAACGAGATGGAGGAAAAACACGGCCAGCGCCCCTTTGCACAGACCTGCGATATCTCGGATATTGCTGCACTTCGGTCCAGTCTGGCCGCAGCCGCCGATGAGCATGGCCCTGTCACGGTTCTGGTGAACAACGCCGCCAATGATGCCCGCCACACCGCCGAGGAGGTCACCGAAGACTTCTGGGACCAGTCGCAGGCGATCAACCTCAAGTCCTATTTCTTCGCTTGTCAGGCCGTGGTGGCAGGGATGCGCGCCGCGGGCGGCGGGGCCGTGGTGAACATGAGCTCGATCTCGTATATGATGGGGAATGCGGGCTATCCTGCCTATACGACCGCCAACGCCGGCATCAATGGGATGACCCGTTCGCTGGCGCGGGAATTCGGGCCGGACAAGATCCGCTTTAACGCGCTGGCACCGGGATGGGTGTTGACGGAAAAGCAGATCGAACAATGGGTCACGCCCGAAGCACTGGCGGCGCATATTGACCGGCAATGCCTTAAGGATACGTTGAAGCCGCAAGACATCGTGGATGCGGTGCTGTTTTTATCCTCTGCCTCCAGCCGCATGATGACGGGGCAGTTGATGGCCGTCGATGGCGGCGTTGTGGTCACCGGATAGGAAGGGATACCGTGCAACACTACGCTGAATGGATCGCTGTCGATTGGGGCACGTCAAACCTGCGGGTCTGGATGATGGGGGCCGATGGGCGGCCCTTTGCCGCTGACAGGTCTGACAAGGGGATGGCGGGGCTGACGCAGGACGGGTTCGAACCTGCCTTGCTTTCGTTGATAGACCCCTACCTAGATCCGGACCATGTGACCCCTGTGATCTGCGCGGGTATGGTGGGCGCCCGCGAAGGCTGGCGCGAGGCCGCCTATGTCGCCACGCCCTGCGCGCCTCCGGATGCGCGGGCGGCGGTTGCTGTACAGGCCCGTGATCCGCGGATCGCAGTGAACATCCTGCCCGGCGTGAAACAGATGGCTGCCCCTGACGTGATGCGCGGCGAGGAAACCCAGATCGCAGGGGTGCTGCACAGTCAGCCGGAGTTTGACGGCATCCTCTGTCTGCCCGGCACCCACACCAAATGGGTCCACATCAGCGCGGGCGAGATCGTGAGCTTCCAGACCTGCATGACCGGCGAGATGTTCGCGCTGCTGGCCAGCCAGTCGGTCCTGCGCCATTCGGTGACCACGGCAGAGTGGGACGAGGACAGCTTTATCGACGGCGTCACGCAGGCGATGGACAGCCCGCAAAGCTTTGCCTCCAGACTATTTGGCCTGCGTGCAGGGGGGCTGTTGCAGGGCACACCTGCAGGGTCGGCGCGGGCGCGGCTGTCAGGGCTGCTTGTGGGGCTAGAGCTGGCCGGCACGCGCCCCTATTGGCTGGGCCGCCATGTCGCCATTCTGGGCGCAGACAGCGTCGCCGCGCATTACCGGTGCGCATTGGCGGCACAGGGTGTGCAGGCCGAAACACTGGATAACGCGGGTCTGACGCTGGCGGGCCTGACCTCTGCCTATCGTTCATTGAAAGGGGTCCTTGTATGAGCCGCAATATCATCGCCATTCTGCGTGGCATCCAGCCGCATGAGGCCGCCGACATCTGCGCCGCCTTGATCGACGCAGGCATCACCCGCATCGAGGTGCCGCTGAATTCGCCAGAACCGCTGAAATCCATCGAAACGATGGCCCAAACCTATGGGGCCGACGCGTTGATCGGCGCGGGCACGGTGTTGGACGTTGAAAACGTCGCGGCGGTGGCGGCTGTGGGGGGGCGGATGATTGTCTCTCCGAATGCGGATCCTTCTGTTATCACGGCAAGCAAGGCGGCGGGCATGATGTCCTATCCCGGTGTGATGACGCCCACGGAATGTTTTGCCGCGCTTAAGGCCGGGGCCGATGGGCTCAAGCTGTTTCCGTCGTTCCTGCTGGGGGTCGAAGGGCTCAAGGCGATCAGGGCGGTGCTTCCGGCGCAGACCGAAACCTATGCGGTTGGCGGCGTCGGCCCGGCGAATTTTGCGGAATGGCTGGCGGCTGGGGTGACGGGTTTTGGCCTTGGGTCCAGCCTGTATAAACCGGGGCAAAGCGCGGCTGATGTGGCGCAAAGCGCGCGCGCGGCGGTAAGCGCCTATGACAAGGCGACCCTCTCTTGAGCGCCACACTCTTTGATGCGCGGACGTGCGCGTTGGGCGAAGGGCCGCTGTGGCACCCCGAACGGGGCCAGTTGTTCTGGTTCGACATCCTCGGCAAAACCCTAATGTCGCGGCAGGGCGACAAAACGCTGTCGTGGCGGTTTGACGAATGCGTCTCTGCCGCCGGGTGGATCGATAGGGATACCTTGCTTGTCGCGTCCGAAACCGCGCTGTGGCGGTTCGACCTAAACGGAGGGGAGCGTTCCCTCGTCGTGCCACTTGAAGCGGATCAGCCGCTGACGCGGTCAAACGACGGGCGCGCCGACCCGTGGGGCGGTTTCTGGATCGGGACAATGGGCTTCAACGCAGAGCGGGGGGCTGGGGCGATCTACCGCTACTATAAAGGCGCGCTCCGACAGCTTTTCGCGGAGATTACCATCTCGAACGCGATCTGCTTTTCGCCCGATCGACGATTTGCCTATTACACTGACACGCCCACGCGCCAGATCATGCGCGTGCCCCTTGATGCGACAGACGGCTGGCCCTCGGACCCGCCAGAGGTGTTCGTCGATCTTAAAAAAGACAAGCGTAACCCCGACGGCGCGGTTGTCGATAGCGACGGCTGCCTGTGGAACGCGCAATGGGGGGCCGGGCAGGTCGCCCGCTACAGCCCCGATGGCACCTTGTTGCAGACCGTTGATGTTCCAGCAGCGCAGGCCACCTGTCCGGCCTTTGGCGGTGCGGATCTGCGGACGCTCTTTGTCACCTCTGCCGCGCAGGGCCGCGACGGGGCGGAGGATGGCCAGACCTTCCAGCTTGCATCGGACGTGCGAGGCCAGCGGGAACACCGGATAATTTTGTGAGGCGTGATGAAACGAACCCTAGGGACTTGCTACTACCCTGAACAATGGCCCGAAGAGATGTGGGAAACCGACGCCCGCCGCATGGTCGAAGCGGGCCTGACATGGGTGCGCATCGGCGAGTTTTCATGGAGCAAACTAGAACCGCAACCCGGCCAGTATGACTGGGCATGGCTGGACCGCGCGATCGAGGTTTTGGGGGCTGCTGGTCTGCGGGTTGTGCTCGGCACCCCCACTGCAACCCCGCCCCGCTGGATGCTGAAACGCCACCCCGACATGCTTGCCGTGGATATTGAAGGGCGTCCGCGCAAATTCGGGTCGCGCAGGCACTACTGTTTCAGCCACGAAGGCTATCAGCAGGAATGCGTTACGATTGCCACGTTGATGGCGAAACGCTATGGCGCGAACCCCAATGTGGCGGCGTGGCAGATCGACAACGAATACGGCTGCCACGACACGGTGATCTCGTATAGTGATGCGGCAGCCCATGCCTTTCGCGGCTGGCTGGCACAACGCTATAGTACTCCCGCCGCGCTGAATGCCGCGTGGGGGAATACGTTCTGGTCGATGGACTACGACAGTTTCGACGACATCGACCCGCCCAACCTGACCGTGACCGAAGCCAACCCTGCGCATCGTCTGGCGTTCCGGCGGTTCAGCTCGGATCAGGTAGTGGCATTCAACCGGCTTCAGCTTGACGTGATCCGCCAGCACAGCGCCGCCCCCGTGAGCCATAACTACATGGGCCGGATCACCGACTTTGACCATTTCGCAGTGGGTGAAAATCTTGATATTGCCACATGGGACAGCTACCCGCTGGGCTTTCTCGAGGATCGGGTGGGCGCGGATGCGGCGCAGCAGCACCGCTATGCGCGGCAGGGCGACCCCGACTTTCAGGCGTTCCACCACGATCTTTACCGCGCTGTGGGCAAGGGGCGCTGGTGGGTGATGGAACAGCAGCCGGGGCCGGTGAACTGGGCCCCGCACAACCCTGTGCCACTGGCCGGTATGGTGCGTCTGTGGACATGGGAGGCCTTCGCTCACGGGGCCGAAGCGGTGTGCTATTTCCGCTGGCGACAGGCCCCTTTCGCCCAAGAGCAACTGCACGCCGGCTTGCTGCGCCCCGACTGTGCCGACGCCTTCGCGATGGCGGAGGTCCGGCAGGTCGGCGCAGAGATGGCCAAGGCTCCGGATGTGCAGCCCGCGCAGGCACCGGTCGCGCTGCTGTTCGACTATGACGCGGATTTCGCATGGGCGACCCAGCCCCATGGTGCGGATCTAAGCTATTTCGGGTTGGTCTTTCACACCTACAAGGCGCTGCGGCGTCAGGGGCTGTCGGTCGATATCCTGCCCGCCACCTGCCGCGATTTTGACGGCTACGGGCTGGTGATGGCACCGGGGGTGATGCACATGCCGGATGCTCTGAAGCAGGCGCTGGCGCGCAGCGCGGCGACGGTCGTCTATGGCCCCCGCAGCGGCGCGCGCACGTCCGAGATGGCGATCCCCGTGCCGCTGCCCCCCGCAATCGACGGGTTGGACGTAACGGTCACGCAGGTCGAAAGCCTGCGGCATGACATCTTCGTGCCGCTGGAGGGCGGTGGGAAAGTGATCCGCTACCGTGATGTGCTGGACGGCACGGCAAAGGTCATCTTGCAGACCACAGACGCAGATCCGGTTGCCATGCGCGACGGGCAGCAGATCTATCTGGGGGGCTGGCTGGATGACGACACGCTCGACCAATTCGTCAGCGGGCTGTGCGGCGAGGCACGGATCGACGTGCTGCCGATGCCCGAAGGGGTACGTACCCGCACGACGGGGGGCGAACGGTTCTGGTTCAATTACTCAGATGCAGAGGTTGCCTGCCACGGTGTCGAACTGCCCGCCGCGGGCGTTCTGCGTGTGCCGGTCTGACCACAGGGGCGCGGCCCAAGAGACCGGATACCGCCGCGTCATTGGCGGTATCCGGTGCGTCACTTTACCAAGATGTGATGACGGTCCCGTGGTAGCTTTCATCGATGAAGGCTTTGATCTCGTCCGAGTGATACGCCTCTAGCAGGGTCTTGACCCAAGGCGCGTCTTCCTTGCCCTCTTGTACAACGATCACGTTCACATAGGGGTTGTCGGCGCTTTCCATCGCGATGGAATCTTCCTTGGGGCTAAGACCCGAGGCGATGGCGTAGTTGGTGTTGATCAGCGCCGCATCCAGATCGGCCAGCGAACGGGGCAGCTGCGCCGCGTCAAGTTCTTTGAACGACAGGTCTTTGGGGTTCTCGGTGATGTCCAGAACGGTGGGCACCAGACCCGCAGCGGGGTCGACCTTGATCATGCCAAGCTGTTGCAGCACCAGCAACGCGCGCCCGCCGTTGGTGGGGTCGTTCGGGATGCCAAAGGTCGCGCCTTCTTCAAGCTCGGCGATATCGGTGATCTTGTCCGAATAGATGCCCATCGGCGTGGTGATCGTGTTGCCGACAACCGCCAGCGCAAAGCCGCGGTCTTTCATCTGTGCTTCAAGGTAAGGCACGTGCTGGAAGGAGTTCGCCTCGATGTCGCCATCCGCCAGCGCCTGGTTCGGCACCACATAATCAGAGAATTCGACAACGTCGATCTCAAGGCCCATCGGTTCGGCCACACGGGCGACCTCTTCCATGATCTCGGCGTGCTCGCCGGGGGAAACGCCGACTTTGATCTGCTCGGCCATCAGCGATGTCGCCATAAGCGCGAGGGTAGAGGTCAGGGTCGCAATGCGTAGCATGTATATGCTCCTTTAACTGGGAAACGAAATTGGGAGGAGGAGACGGGCGCTATTGCCCGCCGCTTTTGGTGGCGCGTTTGTCGACAGCGGCTGCGATGCGTTCGCCGATCGATTGCACAAGCTGCACCAAGACGATGAGGATGATCACGACAACCGCCATAACGTCGGGCATAAACCGCTGATACCCATAGCGAATGCCCAGATCGCCCAGACCTTCGCCGCCCACGGCACCGACCATGGCGGAATAGCCGATCAGGCTCACGATGGCGAGGGTGAGGCCAAGCGTGATGCCGGGCAGCGCTTCGGGCAGCAGCACCTTGCGGATGATCTGCAACGGGGTCGCCCCCATGGCGCGCGCCGCCTCGATCAGGCCGGAATCAACCTCGCGGATCGCGTTTTCCACCAGACGCGCGATGAAGGGCACGGTGGCGATCGTCAATGGCACAATCGCGGCTGTCGTGCCGATCGACGTGCCCGCAACCATCCGCGTGAAGGGGATGATCGCGACCACCAGAATGATGAACGGCACCGACCGCGTGGCATTGACCACCAGCCCGAGCACCTTGTTGACCCACGGGGCCGACAGCAGTTCGCCGCGTTGCGAGGTCGCCAGAAACAACCCCAAGGGCAGGCCAAGCAGCGTCCCTAGCAGCGCCGAGATGGCGACCATATAAAGCGTCTGGCCCGTGGCCTCGATCAGTAGGTTGATAAGGTTAGCCGACATAGCCAAGCACCTCCGTCATAAGCCCGTGGCTTTCCAAAAATGAACGCGCCTCTGCGGCCTTGGCCACAGGCAGCGATACCAGCAGGTTGCCGAAGGGGCGGGTGCCGATTTCCTCGACCGCGCCGGCAAGGATATTGACCGGAATGCCCATGTCCTGCGTCAGCCGCGCCAGCATCGGGTCGGTGGCGTGTTGGCCCGCAAAAGTCACGCGGATCACCTCTTCGCCGCCCTGCGCGGGGGCGTTTGGGACCAGACGATCCTTGACGAAAGCGGGCAGGGTGACGCCGGTCACCCCCGACAGGAAAGACCGCGTGGTCGCATGCTGAGGCGCGGTGAAGATATCGTAGGTCTCGCCATGTTCGACGATGCGGCCCCCGTCGATCACGGCGACGTGGCTCGCGATGTCACGGACCACGGCCATCTCGTGGGTGATCAGCAGAATGGTCAGCCCCAGCTCGCGGTTGATGTCCTTGAGCAGCGACAGCACCGTTTGCGTCGTTTCAGGGTCCAGCGCGGATGTCGCCTCGTCCGACAGCAGCACTTTGGGGCCGGTGGCCAGTGCCCGCGCGATGCCGACGCGTTGTTTTTGCCCGCCCGACAGCTCTGCCGGATAGCGAGTGGCGTGCGCGCTTAGTCCGACCCGTTCGATCAGGTCGGCCACGCGGGGTTTGATTTGCGAGGACGGCACACTGGCGATTTCCAGCGGTAGGGCGATGTTGCCCGCCACGCTGCGCGAGGCCAGCAGGTTAAAGTGCTGAAAGATCATCCCCACATCGCGGCGGATCGCACGCAGCTTGGACCCTTTTGCAGCCCCCACATTCTGCCCGCCCACCAGAACCGAGCCCGTCGTAGGCCGCTCGATCCCGTTGACCATGCGCAGCAGCGTCGATTTGCCAGCCCCCGACCGTCCGATGATGCCGGTGATTGATCCCGGCTCCATCGCCAAAGAGACGCCTTCAAGCGCCGTGACAGTCGTGCCGCCGGATTTGGAATAGGCTTTGCCCACGTTTTCGAACGTGATCGAAGCGCCGTTGGGTTCTGTCATGATCGGTCCAGCCTGCGGTCGGTTGCGGTGGCGCCCGTAGACAGAAAGGCAGGGGGTATTGCAAGCGCAGTTTTCGCATACCCGCCCTGACGTTACCGATGTGCTGAACGCTAGGTTTTCACAGGTCCAGCACCAGATGCCCCCCCGCTGCCGCCGCGCGCGACTGGCAGGTGATCAACGTGGTTTCACGCTGCGCCTGTGACAGCACATAATCGCGGTGATCGGCGTCGCCCTCAACCAGCCCGCAAGCGCAAACCCCGCAGATCCCGTCGGCGCATTTCACATCCACGGGCACGCCTGCCTCTGTCAGCATATCGGACAGGCTGCGGTCGGCGGGGACGTGGATGTCTTTGCCGGTCTTGGCCAGATGGACCGTAAAGCTGTGGTTCTCGCGCGGGGGGGCTTCGGGGACGGCGAAATATTCGATGTGACACCGATCCTCGGCAAAGCCCGCGCGGGCGGCGGCGGTCATTGCGGCTTCCATATAGGCAGGGGTGCCGCAGGCGTAGGCATGGCTGCCCGCAGGATGGCCTGACAGAATCGTGTCAAACTCTGCCCGACTGCCCTGATCGCTGACGTGCAGCACGGCATGGGCGGCCCAGGGGGCGGCAGCGATCTCGGCCGCAAAGGCCAGATCAGCGGCGGTGCGGGCAGAATAATGCAGCGCGAAGTCGCGGCCCAACTGATGCAGGCGGTGCGCCATGGCGATCATCGGGGTGATACCGATGCCACCGCCCATCAACACGCTGAAGGGGGCGTCTTCGGTCAGGGGGAAATGGTTGATCGGGCGGGCGGCGAAAATCTTGCGCCCCCGCGTGAAGATACGGTGCATCAGGGCGCTGCCGCCGCGGCCCTGATCCTCGCGCTGGACGGCAATGACATAGCGCGACCGGTCCGAGGGATCGCCGCACATGGAATATTGGCGCAGGTACTCGGGCGCGATCACCACATCCAGATGCGCCCCTGCCTGCCACAGGGGCAGATCGGCCCCGTCGGGATCGCGCAGTTCATATCGCGTGATGCCGTCGCTCAGCACATCCGCGCGGGTGACGGTCAGCGGCAATACCGGACTATCCGCCAAGGGCTTGAGCGCAGGGACCAGCCCTTGCGTGTCTCCGCTTGCGACCCGCGCGCGGTGTGTGGCGGCGGGGATCATCGCGCCATAGGCGCGGATGCCGGCCTCGCGGTCCATCGGGTCGGGGTAGGGGTAGGGATGCGGGGCAAGCGGCGCAGGGTAGACGGCCAGCGTCTGGTCCTGCGCGCGCAGCTTCAGGTCTTTTTGCAGACCGCGGGTGTTCACCGGCTTGTCCGTGGGGCGGTAGCCACCGTCGTCCTGCACCTCCAGATCCCACCACCATTTCTTGACGGGGTTGATGTCGCCACGGTCCAGCAGATCGTCGAGCTTGGCCAGCGCTGGCGCGGTGGCGGGCAGCTTCATCGCGGTCCAGCGCCACACGCTGTCGGCCAAAATCCCCTCAAGGTTCCACGGGCAGGTCTTCATGCAGCGCCCGCACATGGCACCGCCCTCGGTCGTGATCCGGTAGGTGGCGCATTTCTGGCTGTCGGATTTCCAGATTTCGTAGCCGTTGAACATCAGCTTCGGCCCCGCCGTGATCGCCCCCGAGGGACATTCCCGCGCGCATTTCTGGCAGCTTTCGCAGAATTTCTGCAGGCCGAAGTCGATCGGCTTGTCATGGGTCATCGGTAGGGTGGTCGTCACCGCGCCCGATTTCAGACGCGGGCCAAGATAGGGGTTCAGGATGACTTCGCCGATGCGGCTGACCTCGCCCAAGCCCGACAGCAGCAGCAGCGGGGGTTGCAGCACATCGCCATCCATCACCGTATGCGCCTTGGCCGGATATCCCAGATCGCGGATCAACCGCGCCAGCACGCCGCCCACAAGGCTGAACCGCAGATAGGCGCGCATGGATTGCGCCACGCTGATCCAGTCATCGCCCGAAGCCCCCTCCATCGTGTCGAAACCCTGATCAATAACGAGGCTGATCGCCTGATCATGGGGCGGGTCGATCGCGGTGCCGGTGGCGTCGTGGCTGTACCACGCCCAATCGGGGCAACGGCTGACGCCCACGGCATCGGCCCCCAGGAAATAGGCAACCACCTTGACCATCTCTGCTGCCTGTTGCGGGGCGAGGGCGGTTTGCGTTTCGGCAGATTGCCCGTCTTGCAGCAGACCAAAGGCCCCAAGCGCGCGCCGCTGCGCCATAGAGGTCGGCGTCTTGCGGATGTAGCGCCCGCCGGTGGCCCCGTCTTGCAGCTTTTTGCCCATGTCTCCGAACAGCGCACGGCTGAACATATCGGTGCGTTTGGGCAGACGAGGGATGCGCGGTTCGTCCATATAGGTCGTGGGGCTGTCCACGCGTTTAAGCTTTTCGAAAGGCTGCGCGCCATCGACAAAGCGTCGCGATGCATAGGCGGGCGCTGTGCGGGGCAGGGCGGCGGCGGCCAGAGGGCGATCACAGGCCAGATCCATCGCCATGGTGACGGCGGCCAGCGAAAAGCGCGTGCCGACAAAAGGGGCGGTCAGCTGACCGTCTTGGGGCAGCGCCAGCCCCGCCGCGACCGCCAACTGGTTCAGGTCCACATCGCTTGCCGTCATGGTATGCCCGCGCGCCGGACGCCCCAGCAGGCGGATGTAATTCGACAATACCGCCGCCGATTCCGCGGCCAGTAGAGATGACCGGTGATCCTCCATCCCCGCGATCCATGTCGCACCGGGTTCATCGTGCTTGGCCGCGCGGGGATGCGCGAAAAGCAGTACCAGCGCATGGGTATGGCCTGCGATATCCGTCTCGGGTGCGGTGACGGAGTCGCGCAGGTCGGCCATGATCGCATCCACACCAGAGGCGAGCGTTTTGACCTGACGCGTCTGCAAATCCTGCGCCAGCCGCGCCACATCCGCATTGCGCAGGGGCTGCGCCAGATGGTGGTCGGGGGCAAGTTTGCAAATCCCCACCATCGTCGCATCGTTGAAATGGGCAAAGGCCTTGAGATGCTGCGCCCGCTCGGTCAGATCGGCGGGGATCTCGGCCAAGGCATTGTTCACCAGACCCTCGCGGATCGCATCCAGCATGGCGCGGTGATCCCGCGTCGCTTGCGCCAGCGGACGCGCGTCCTCCGTCACCCCCAAGGGGGTGAAGGCCGGCACCGGCCCTGCAACACCCTCCGCCCGCCGCAGCTTTTCAGTCGGGTAGGCACCCATATGGATGGGGCGGTTTTTGCGGGAACGCAGCCGTGGGGTCATGGGTATTGCCTCTTAATTCGGCGCTATAGTTGTCCTAGATCAACTATTTTGCAAGCAAACAGTAGCGGTGCGGCAAAAATGAAGTATTCATGCCTTATGACCGGACCCGAGAACACCTCTGCCACTGCCTCCTATCGTCTGCACGACAGGCTGGGCTTTCGCGTGTCGCGGCTGGCCGCGGTCATGCGTGCCAGTCTGGATGCAGAGCTTTCGCAGCTTGGGCTGACACGGTTGGAATGGTGCGTTTTGGCCAGTATCGCGCTGGAAGGCATCACCGCGCCCTCTGGTATCGCCGAGAATATCGGCATCACCCGCCCCACGGCGTCGCGGACGTTCAAGCAGATGCGCGACAAGGGCTGGCTGGTGCAGAACCTGACAGAAGGCGACGGGCGCGCCCGTGCGATCACGCTGACCGAGGCGGGGCAAGACCTGCTGGCGCGTGCGCGGGTGCTGGTCGACGCGCATCAGGCGCGGTTTCTGGACAAGCTCGACCCCCAAGCGGCGGCGCATTTCCTATCCGCGCTGGATACGCTGCTTGAAGGGGTTCACGACCGGTTCGACGATCCGTAGGGTGTTTCAGGTCACCACGGGAAAGACGTTTGACTGCTTCAGCACGCCATAGGCAAAGCTGGAATCAATCGACGCGATGCCGGGGATGTTGTGCAGCTTGTGGCGCACGAATTCTTCGTAGCTTTTCAGATCCTCGAGCAGCACGCGCAACAGATAATCCTCGCTGCCGGTGATGACATAGCAATCGAGGATCTTTTCGGTCTCGTGCACTTTCTTCTCGAACAGTTTCACCACGTCGCCCGTGTGGCTGCTCAGCCGGATGCGCACCAGCGCGGTCACGGGCAGCCCGTAGGCGCGTTCATCCACAATCGCGGTATAGCCCTTGATCACGCCCTTTTCCTCAAGCGCGCGGGTGCGCCGCAAGCAGGGCGAGGGCGACAGATTCACCTGAGCCGCCAGATCCTGATTGGTCAGACGCCCGTTACGCTGCAGCGCTTTGATGATCTCGCGATCTTTACTGTCCATCTTGGCCCTCTAAGGGCAGGATATGCCCAAAATTCTTACTATTGCGCAATCATTAGCAAGCATCTGCCCGTGGATACAGCGTAAAACAGCGCAAATACAACGCGCAGGACGAATATGCTCAGTTCCCCCTCACTGCCCGCCGCACATGGACTTGGTCCGCGGCAGATTCCCCTTCGGCCCTTGGTCGGCTATCTCGCGATTGCGGTGACCGTGCTGGTTTGGGCGGGGTTCGCGCTGTCCACCCGTGCCGCGAGCGGGGCGCAGTTGACGTTTGGCGATGTGGCGCTGATCCGGTCGGGTATTCCGGCGCTGTTCTTTTTACCCTTCCTGCCAAAACGTATCGCTGTGTTAAGGCAGTTGCCCGCGCATCGCTGGCTGATGATCGCGGCGGGGGCGGGGCTGCCGTTCTTTTGGCTCGCGGCTATGGGCGGGGCGCAGACCTCGGCCACGCATGTGGGGGCGTTGATCGCCGGGACGACACCGGTGTCGGTGGCGGTTCTGACGTGGGTGATCTACCGCCAGCGCCCCGCGGTCATGCTGCCGCTGGGGATCATCCTCGTGGGGGTGGCGGCGCTGATCGGGGCCTCGGGCAATCTTGCGGCAGGCAGTTTGACCGGCGTGGCGCTGCTGCTATCGGCCAGCCTGTTCTGGGGGTGCTATACGCTGGGGCTGCGGGGCAGCGGGTTGGACCCGATTGGCTGCGCGCTGGTGCTGGCACTGCCGTCCACGCTGGTGCTGCTGCCGCTGCTTGCCACGGGGGTGTTGCCCAGCAATCTGACGCAGGTGCGACTGGCCGAGGCGATGCCGTTCATGCTTGCCCAAGGGGTCGGCGTCGGCCTTGTGTCGAGCCTGACCTATGCCATCGCCATCGCCCGCCTTGGCGTCGCGAAATGTGCCGCGATCGGGTCGCTCGCCCCTGCGATTGCGGCGGTGCTTGCCGTGCCGCTGCTGCACGAGGCCCTGACGCTTGGCACGATTTTCGCCGTTCTCATCATCTGCGCCGGCGTCATGCTGGCCAACCGTCCCAAGGAGTAACCCCGATGCTCGACGCGCTTGCCGCCCTTCCCGAAGACCCGATCTGGGGTCTGACCTCTGCCTTTCGCGCCGATCCGCGCAGCCACAAGATCGACATGGTCATCGGCGTCTACCGCGATGACAACGGGGCCACGCCGAATATGAAGGCGGTGCGCATGGCCGAGCGCGCCTTGGCGCAGGACAGTGCGCCGAAAACCTACCGCGCTTTGGCGGGCAATGCGGTGTTCAACGCGGGCATGGCGCGGCTGGTCTTGGGCGATGCGCCCGCGCGGATCGCGCGCAGCCATGTGATCCAGACGGTCGGCGGGACAGGGGCCTTGCGTGTGCTGGGGGATATGCTGGCCAGCTTGCGCCCCGGCGTCACGGTTTGGAGCACGGACCCCGGCTATGTGAACCACCGTCCGATATTCGAGGGGGCCGGGCTGACGCTGCAGCTGTATCGCTGGCAGGCCAAGGGTGACGCGCTGGATCTTGACCGCGTGCTCGCGGATCTGGCGGCGGCGAAGCCGGGGGATGTGGTGCTGCTGCACGGCTGCTGCCACAACCCCACGGGCATCGATCCCGATGCGGATATGTGGCAGGCGCTGGCCCGATTTTGCGCGGCGCGGGGGCTGATCCCGTTGATCGACATTGCCTATCAGGGCTTTGGCCGCGGGCTCGACGAAGATGCGGCGGGGCTTCGGGTGATGGTCGACGCGGTGCCTGTGGCGATGGTTGCGGCAAGCGGGTCCAAGAACATGGGGCTATATTGCGAACGTATCGGGGCGGCGATGGTGCTGGGGCCGGATGCGGCGTCCATCGCCCATGTGGGTCGCCACCTAGAGACATTGACCCGCGCGAATTATTCGATGCCCCCCGAACATGGTGCCGCTGTCGCCTGCCACGTCTTTGACACCCGCACCATCTGGGAGGAAGAGCTCGACAGCATGCGCGCCCGTGTCCAATCGCTGCGGCAGCAATTGGCAGATGCGCTGGCCGCGATTGATGCGGACCCCGCATTTCAGGCGCTGCGGCACCATCAGGGGATGTTTTCCCTGCTGCCCCTCGCGCCCGACCAGATGGAGAGCTTGCGCCGCGACCACGCGATCTATGGCACGGCCACCGGACGGATCAATATCGCCGGTTTGCGCCGCACGCAGATCGAACAGGTCGCGGCGTCGCTTCGGGAGGTGTCACAGGCGTGACACTGGCCCGCGCCTTGGGCCAGCGTCAGTAGGTCTTAGCGCGGAGCGGCGTCGAGCATCCCCAGACGCGGCTCTGTCAGCGAGGTCACGGCAATGCGCCCGTCGGGCAGGGTCACGGCACCCGTGGTCAACGCATAGTCCCCTGCCGGATCCTGAAGCGTTTCCAGCACCTTGCCCGAGGCATCCATTCGCAGGACAAAGCCATAGCGCAGCGGCGCGGGTTTCATTGCGTCGGGCAGGCGCATGATCACGCGGCGCAGGAAGGGGCTGTTTGCCAGTTGATCCATGACGGGGTTGCGCGGGCTGACCAGACCGACCCAGAATGTGCCATCGGGGGCGTTGTTGATATTGTCTGGAAACCCCGGCAGGTTCTCCAGCACCACCGTGCCTGCGCTGCCGTCCATGGGGAAGCGCCAGACGCGGTAGTTGCCGGTTTCGACCACAAATACCGCGCTGTTCGCGTCATCCACCGCCACCCCGTTGGCAAAGTTCAGACCGTCGGCAAAGACAGTCGTTTCGCCCGATGCGGGGTCGTATTTCAGGATGCGGCCGTTCGACGAATGCTCCACCAGATCCAACACCGACGCCGCCAGCGTGCCGCCGTTATCCTGCGCACCAAAGCGGGTCGAGGCATCCGAGAAATAGACGCTCCCATCGGCGGCGATATCCACATCATCGGCGTAAAGGATCGGGCTGCCGTCCTTGGTCGTCTCGGCCAGCAGGGTCACCTTGCCGCCGCGGTCCACCGACAGCAGGCCACGATAGGCGTCGGCGACGTAAAGCGTGCCGCTGTCGTCAAATTCGATCCCAAGGGGGCGGCCCTCGGTCTGCGCAAAGACGGTGATGGCCCCGTTCTCTTCGATCCGCAGGATTTCACCATCATGGGTGGCGACATGTACCAGCCCGTCCGGGCCTATATCGGCATCCTCCGGCCCGCTGCGACCCTCAAGCTCGACGATCTTCAGCGCGGTCAAACGGTCGTTGGCCGCGAAATCACCGGTGTAGCCCTGATCGGGCGGGGCCTCCCACGCGACGGGGGCGACGGATACGGGCCAGAACGCGAGGTAGGCAAGCAAGGCCAGCAGGGCGATGCCCAGTAGTGTAAATAGTTTTTTCATCGGTGATCTCCTCCCCAGAGTTCGCGCCGAAGTAGTGGCGCACAGCGTAGGGTTGCCGATCCCTCTGGCAGGTGCAAGAGGCTACGCCGCGCGATTTCTGTCAGCCGCCGTGGCCCGTGCGCGGTCGTGTACCCCCTCGCAATAGCGGTCATCGCGAGGGGGTGTTGCTTAGCTCTCTACCTGAAACGTCAGCCCTGCATTGGCTGTGAGCCGGTCAATGATCGCACCACCAAAGGCAGGGGCCGCCGTCAGCACGCCGCCGGGGGTGTCGGCGGCTTCCTCGATCAGACACAGCGCCGCTTCGGTCAGCATTTTGGAGGTGGAGCCATAGCCCGGATCGCGGTCGCCCTTGACGCCAACGGTCAGCCGCTCTTTGTCAGCGGAGGTGCCGGTGAACATCAGGTCATAGCTGCCGTTGTCGCGTTCTTCTTTCGATGGGCCTTCGCCGGGTTTGATATCATCGTCGCCCATAGGGTTGGATTTGGCGATGCTCTTGGCGATCGCCTCGCCTTTTTCGCCCTTGCCGGTGAACATCATCTCTTCATAGGTGAAATCCGTGCCGTAGGGGTGGCCCATCAGCATATTCGACCGGTGCACGTTCTTGGTATTGATCGACGCCATCACGAAAGGGGCGACCCAGATGCCGAAGTCGGGGTCTTCGTAGGGTTTGTTGCCGTAAGGCTGTGTCGGCCCCTCGAACCCCGGTGTCAGCGCGAAGGACGAGACCAGACGCTTCATCACATCGGGATCGCCCATGGCCAGCTTCATCGTCTCTTTGCCCGACGCCGCCGTCCCGCCCGAGAACGTGCCCTTCATCCCGCGCACACGTCCCTTGACGTCTTTCAGCGGCGCGCCAAAGCGTTTTTGTGCCTCTTGCTGCAGGAAATAGACGCCCATATCGAAGGGGATGCTGTCAAAGCCGCAGGAGTGTACGATCCGGGCTCCGCTGGCCTTGGCGGCATCGTTGTACTTTTCGATCATGTCCCACATGAAGGGCGGCTCACCCGACAGGTCGACGTAATCGGTGCCCGCCTTGACACAGGCCGCGACCAGCGGCTCGCCATACAGCAGATAGGGGCCGACCGTGGTGATGATAACCCGCGCCCGCGCGACCATCGCGTCAAGCGAGGGCGGGTCAGAGGCATCGGCCTCGATCAGGGGGGTGTCGGCGGGCAGGCCCATTTCGTCGCGCACCTGCGCCAGCTTGGACGCGCTGCGCCCTGCCATCGCCCATGGTCGGTCCGGATAGGTCGCGTGGATGTATTCCGCGACCAGCCGCCCCGTAAACCCTGTCGCGCCGTAGATGATGATATCGAATTCAGCCATGTGCCGTTCCTCCCCGATTGGTTGCATGTCTTTGCGCCGACTATGGGACAGCGCAGACGGTATTGACCATTGACGAGTTTCAGAACGCTGCGTCGGGGGGCAAAAGAAACGGGCCGCAGCAGATGCTACGGCCCGTCTCGAATTCAGGTAAGATGCGTCCGGATCACTCTGCCGGGAGCTTCCATGCGTCGCGGTCGATATCCAGATCGGCATAATCGTCCGGGTTCAGCACGGGGCGCTCGACGCCTGCCTTCAGCTGACGACGGAAGTCGCGCAGCAGGCGCATGGCCACGGGGAAGAGCATCATGATCGCCAGCAAGTTGACCAGCGCCAGGATACCCATCATCGGATCCGAGAAGAAGAACACCGCCGTCGCCGCCGGTGCTGTCGCACCCAGGAAGACAATCGCGATGATCGCGATCCGCAGACCCTGAATACCCAAGGGGCTCTTGGTCAGTACCGTCATCGCGTTTTCACCCAGATAGTAGTTGTAGATGATCGACGAGAACGAGAAGAGCAGGATCGCGCCGCTCAGGAAATACTGCACCCATGTGCCCAGATGCGACACCATGCTTTGCTGTGTCAGCGCCACGCCGTCGATGCCTTCGGCACCGGGGACATAGACGTCGCCCAGCAGGATCACGAAAGCCGTGCACGAGCAGATGATGATCGTGTCGATAAAGACCGAAAACGACTGCGTGATGCCTTGGCTGATGGGGTGACGTACCTCGGCGGTGGCCGCGACGTTCGGGGCAGAGCCCAGACCCGCCTCGTTCGAGAACAGACCGCGCCGCAGGCCCTGCGCAACCGCAGCACCCATACCGCCACCAACGGCTTCTTGTAGGCCGAAGGCATTGGTCACGATGTCATAGATCACGCCGGGCAGGCTGGTGATGTTGAGCAGGATCACGATCAGCGCCATTGCCAGATAGCCGATGGCCATGATCGGCACGACAACGTCCGACACTTTGGCAATACGGTGGATGCCGCCAAAGATGATAAAGCCCGAGATGGCCGCCAGCGCGATACCGGTCCACAGACGGTCAATGCCAAAGCTGTCCTGCATCGAACCTGCAACCGTGTTGCCTTGGAACGCGTTGAAGCCCAGACCGAAGGCCGCAATCAGGCAGATCGCATAGATCACTGCCAGCCAGCGGTATTCCTTGCCCAACCCGTGGATGATGGCCGCTGCCGGACCGCCGCGGTAGCTGTGCTCTCCGACTTTGCGTTTGAAGAGCTGTGCCAGTGAACATTCGACAAGGCTGGTGGCCATCCCGACCAACGCGATGGCCCACATCCAGAAGACCGCACCCGGCCCGCCAAGGGTGATCGCAACCGCGACGCCCGCGATGTTGCCGCCACCGACACGTCCACCGACCGACACCAGCAAGGCTTCGCGCGCTGAAATCTGGTTGGAATCATCCGCGTTGTTCTTGTTCGACAGCACGCGGAACATGCGGCCAAAGTATTCGATCTGCACAAAACCGGTGGCAATGGTGATGAAGATACCGAAAATGACGAGGATCGGGATCAGCGACCATCCCCAGGTGAAGTCTCCGATCCAGCCGAAGAGCGTTTGTAGAAATTCCATATATCTGTCCCTTTGTTTTGCCGCGTTTTACGGTGTTCTTGGCCAAAGCGTAAAGCCGAATGACGCAGCGCGAAGCTCGCAGCCCCTGTGCGACGTCTAGTGCGTTGATCCTTATACAGGTTATTTCGCAATTCAACTCTCGCGGGTTAGCCCTTCGCGCGTTATTCGGCCATTTCTCCGCATTGATCCGCAGCCAGATAGGCGTGTTGCGCGTCAAACTGCGCAAAGCAGCTCAGCGCGTGGTGGATTTTGACGAAGGCCGCCTCGGCTGTCATCTGGCCGCCGTCGACCACCCCGCTGTCGCGCAGCGCCTTGCCCGCGGCATAGGTGCCGATCTGCATGCCGCCCTCTGCGCATTGGCTGACGGCCACCACGGGAACGCCCTTGCCTTGCGCCTTGCGCAAGGCCGCACGCAGGGCGGGGCTGTCGGGAACCGTGCCCGCGCCAAAGCAGCGCAGAACGATCCCGTCGCAGGTGGTCGCCGCATGATCCAGCAGGGCGGCGCTGAAACCGGGGGTGACGGTCAAAAGGGCAACCTCGTGGGGGCGCAGGGGGCTGAGCTGCGGGTCGGGTGCGGTGACACGCGGTTCCCTGTCGGTTGGCGCGGCGGTAAAGGCGTCCAGCGCTTGCGAATGGGCCTTGCGCACCCGCCCGCCATGCAGCCGTTTGCCGCCGAATTGCACCCAGACCCCCGCCGGTGCCGTACGCGCTGCGGCAAGCGCATCGATCAGATTGGCCGTGCCGTCCGTGTCAGCCACAGTCAGCGGTCGCATCGCGCCGGTCACGATCACAGGCTGCGCCAGACCGGGCAGCGCAAGGCACAGGGCGGCGGCGGTATAGGCCAGCGTATCCGTCCCGTGGGTCACGACGAAGCCGTCAAAGCGGCCCCGATTCTGATGGATGGTCTGCGCGATGCGTGCCCAATCCTGCGCCGTGGCGAGCGCGGAATCGATCAGCGGATCAAGGCGCAGCACGTCGACCTCTCCGGTGACCTTGCCGCTGGCCACCAGCGCTGCGACCGCATCTTCGACCACCCCGTCGCGAGGGGCGAAACCGTCGGGGGTCTGGGCCATGCCGATCGTGCCGCCCGTGTGGATCAAGAGTGTCGCCATGCTGCGCCCTTTGTGTTGATTGCCGCCCAATATGCCCCGTCCGGAGCCCTTCTAAAACTGCCGCAGGCGGACCAGAAGCGCCTGTCGCTGTCAAGCCTGCTGACCGTCGGCGCATTGGGCCAAAGCCGCCATGACGTGACATCCGGCTTGACGGGCAGGGTGCGGCGGCGCGTATATACGCCCGACACGACCGGAAGGCCCCCTGATGCGCACACCGACCCGCCGCCATTTTATCGCCCTTGCCAGTGCGGGTGCCGTCGCCGGATGCGGCGGGCAGGGCGGGTTCTCTGTCGTTGATCCGGACCACGCCGGCGCAGGTGCAGGGGCGGATGTGGGCGCGGGCGTGCAACAGCTGCTCGTCGCGACCACACGCACCGCCGATCCTGCGCCGATCGCCTATGGGGCGGGGCGGGCAAAAACGCTGGATTTCGCCCGGCTTGCCATCTCGATCCCGCCGAACCACGCGGTCGGGCAGATCGAACGCAGCCGCGGATCGCGGGCCGACCCCGCACGCCATTTCGCCCTCACCGGGGCAGAGACCTTGCCGGATCTGGAGGCGCTGGTCACTGCCGCCCGCGCCGCGTCGACACCGGGGCAAGAGGCGGTGGTCTTTGTGCATGGCTATAACAACGGCTTTGCCAAAGCCGCGTACCGTCATGCGCAGGTGGCGTGGGACTATGAACTCAAGGGGCCGCAGATCCACTTTTCGTGGTCGTCAGCGGCGAACCCCTTCGAATATACCTATGACCGCGACAGCGTGCTGATCGCCCGCGATGCGCTGGCGACTTTGCTGCGGCGCCTGCTGCGCGAGGACGGGCTGCGCGTGTCGCTGGTGGGGCATTCGATGGGCGGGCTACTGATCATGGAGACGTTGCGCCAGATCGCGCTGAGCGGAGACCGCGCCCTGCTGGATCGTTTGTCTGCGACGACGCTGATCTCGCCCGATATCGATATGGATCTGTTCCGCGCGCAGGCCCATGCGCTTGGCCATTTGCCGCAGCCCTTTACCGTGGCGATTGCGCAGAACGACCGGCTGCTGCGCCTGTCGTCGGGCTTGTCAGGGGGGGCTGCGCGTCTGGGATCGGTAGAGGATCTGGACCAGCTTGAAGGGCTTGGCGTCTTCGTGGTGGATATGACGGGCATCGCCGACACGGGCAGCAATCACTTCCTGCCGGGCACCTCGGCCTCTGCCATTGCGCTGATAAAGGGGTTGCGAGACGCCGATGCGCTGGCCCCGCAATCCCTGTCGGTCGGACCGGTGAGCATCAAGCTGGGCGGGTAGCCGCGTCGCCGTCCAGGCCCGCCGCTGAAATGGCCGCCCGAAGCGCTGTGCTAAAGCGCGCCATCATCGCGCCATCCTCTGCCAAGTTGCGGCGCAGGGATCGGGGCAGCTCCAACTGCACGCCCGCGCCGCTGCGGGTGCGGTTGCAGATGTTGCTGGGGTGTACGCCGGGCAGGGCCGTATTCAGCGCGGACGCGAACCCCGCCGCGCGCAATGCGTCGCCCACAGCGTGCCGCAGGATTTCGTCACGCCCGCCCAGCCAAACCGTGTCGGAGCCATCATCCTTGCGCCCGTGAATGGCAATCGACGTGTCCGCCCCAGCCACCAGTGCCAGCGCCCGAGGCTCATCAAACCGATGCGAGGTGATGTGGTAATCGCCATGCGCCCCGGCGCGCAGCGCCTCGAACAAGTAGAACGACAGATCATTCCCGGCGACAGCCCGTGCGATGCTTGCCGTTTCCGGTTCGATCGTCCCGCCATGGGGCGCAAGGATCGCGACGCATGTGCCGCGATCCTGCACGGTGATACGGTAGTCCCGGTCCTGCTCATGCGCCGCGGCGAGCGTGGCGAAATCGGGGTAGCGGTCGGCCATAGTCTATACGTCCAGCTTGGTGATCGTCTTGCTGATCTTGCCGCCGACGCGACGCAGGCTCACCATTTCTCCGAAGCGGATGTGCAGCCAGTCTGACCCATCCTCTGTCAACGGTTCCGACGCGAAAATGGCCGAAGTCGCTTCGCCCTCGGGGCTGGCATCGACCTTGTAGCTGTCGGCGTAGTCCTCGAAATTCTCGCCCATCAACAGGTACATCGGTTCAAGCAGCATCGACAGGGCGTAGTCATCGGTGCCGGGGCCGGCTTTGCGCAGCTCTTTCCAGTCGCCTTCAGGCGCGGTTTCGCCTTTGTGGCCGGCCCCATAGTTCACGCCGATGATCCGGTCGGTGGACACCAGCGCGATCTTCAGCTTGGTCAGGGCGACCAGATCCAGTTTGCGCATCGCCTGCAATACGGCATCAAGCAGCTTCTCGAACGCCGCCTGCACGTCGTCATCGCTATCGCCTTCCAGCAGGGACAGCAGCAGCACGTAGAAGAATTCCGTGTCCGTCGTGCCTTTCATCTGCCGCAGGAAATCGTCGTTGCACAGGGGCAGCAATTCGCGCTGCAGCAGCCGCCAATGGGGCAGGGCTCCGTTTTGCGCGATGATCCACGGGGTGCCCTTGAACGAGAACGGGTGGCAGTTCTCGTCCGCCAGCACATTGCGGGCGTCATAGGCCGCAGCGCGGACATGGGCGAGCATGGTGCTGGCCTGCAAGCTGGGGATGATGCCGGGGGCGTTGTCATCGTGGAACGCGGCCATGGGGCGGTGATACAGCAGCGGTTCCTCGGGCTTCAGCAGATGCGCGCTCCATAATCCGAAGCCCCAACCGGCGAGTTGCAGGTTCGGGTGCAGCTCGGGGTCAAGGCTTTGGTTGATCAGACTGTTTTCCGGCTTGATCAGCAGGCTTTCAAGCGGGATTTCAGGCCCGATATAGGCGAGAACGCGGCACATAGCTTTCCTATCACATCAAGGGTCGATCACGGGCACCACCAAGCGGCGGCATCTCGTATCATTCTGTCAGCTCAGGTAGGGCGGCGCGGGTCAAAGGCCAGATCAGCGGATCAGAGGGGGCGGACACCTGCGCATGTGGCAGGGGCGTCCGGCATATGCAGACGGTCGCGGGTCAGCGTGTTGCGCTCACAGCGCGATAGGTGCTGTTTTGCGGCATCCGTATCGCCACTGAACCGCTGCAAGGCGCGCTGCCACGCCCGCAGGGCAGAGCGTGCGGACCAAGGCAATGCCGCTTGGGCCAGCCAGCCGCGCAGTTCCGGCGGCAAGCGGTCATAGGCAGCCATTGGGTCCTGCATACGGCGGCGTGCGGCAAGGCTGCTGCGGCAGTTGGGCTGGCGAAGGGTGGTTTTCGGCATGGTACTTTTGTCGCTGGAAGCAAGGGGTGCGCCGCCACCGTCAAGGCAGGCAGCGGCGCAGGATGTCAGTGCGCCTGCATCTCGGCAGAGATGTCAGCGGGGCTGAGGGCCGCGGGGTAATATGTCGGCCAGTTGGTGACCTCTTTCAGCAGGGCCGCGCGATCATCCCCCCAATAAAGGTGATAGTGATCTGCCTTGGCGGGCGCGATCTTGTGGTCACTGAACTGGAAGAACATCGGGGCCTCGGCGTCGCCGCTGACCTTTTCAAAGATATAGCGCACACCGCGATTGCCCTTTTCATAGGTCAACACCTCGAAGCCGTCGCTTTCATACCGCCCCTGCACCGATGTCTCGCCCGTGTAGAAGGTTGCGGTATCGCCCGAGAATACGATCCGGTCGACATCGGTGGCATAGCCGGTGGCGTAATAGGCTTTGTATTCCGCGGCGGTTTTGTCACCCTTGGCCGCCTTATGCGCCATCACTGCGTCCAGATCACCGCTTTGCAACAGCGGGTAGACGGACTGCCAGTCGCCCTCCCAGTCGGCCAGTGGGCGCGGTTTGATCTGCGCATCGTCGAAGTAGCCTTTGTAGATGTCGTCGCCGCCGTGGTCGTGTTTGTGGTCATGATCATGATCATGGTCGTGATCGTGGGCTTCGTGGTCATGCGCCTTGTCTTTGGCGTGATCCGCAAGGGCGGGCAGGGCTGTGGCGGCAAGAGAGGTCGCGGCCAGAGCGGAAAGAAATGCGGTGTGGATGCGGGTCATCATGGGCTCCATTCAGGGTCGGTAGAGAAGTGATTCGTTATGTTATAACGTAACCATTTCCCTACAGGCAAGCCACGTGGAGAGCAATGATCAGAATTCTTGATTAAATCAGTCAAGGCGGTAAGGTCGGGACACGATTGCCGGTAGGGAACTTGAAAAAGGGCCGTGCAGTCGCTCTGGGAGGAGAACACAATGAAGACTAATAATACTATTAATCGACGTTCGTTTTTGACCAAATCGGCTGTCGCTGGCGGGGCTGCGGCTGGCAGCATGCTGGCGGCTCCGGCGGTTCTGGCGCAAGCGCCATTGGTTATCAAAATGCAAACGTCATGGAATGATGCCAACATCTGGCAGGACTTCGCACGCGACTATGCCACCCGCGTCGAAGAAATGTCGGGCGGGCGCGTCAAGGTCGATGTGCTGCCTGCGGGCGCGGTTGTTGCGGCGTTCCAGGTGCTGGACGCTGTGAATGACGGCTTGATCGATGCCGCGCATTCGGTGCCTGTCTATTGGTACGGCAAGAACAAGGCCGCGTCGCTGTTCGGCACCGGTCCGGTTTTCGGCGGGTCCGCAACGACGATGCTGTCGTGGTTCTACGAAGGCGGCGGCCAAGAGCTGTATAACGAGCTGACACAGGACATCATGGGCCTCGACGTGGTCGGCTATATGGGCTTTCCGATGTTTGCGCAGCCGTTTGGCTGGTTCAAGGAAGAGGTGAATTCGGTTGAGGATCTGCAAGGGTTCAAATATCGCACCGTGGGTCTGGCGGCCGATCTGATGGCCAAACTCGGCATGTCCGTCGCACAGTTGCCGGGCGGCGAAATCGTGCCCGCAATGGAGCGTGGCGTGATCGACGCTTTCGAGTTCAACAACCCCTCGTCGGACAAGGACTTTGGCGCGCAGGACGTGGCAAAGAACTACTATCTGTCGTCCTATCACCAGGCGTCGGAAAGCTTCGAGTTTCTGTTCTCGCGGACCTTCCTTGAGGATCTGGACCCGGACCTGCAGGCGATCCTGAAATATGCTGTCGAAGCGGCCTCTACCGCGAACACAGCCAAGGCGATGAACCGCTATTCTGCGGATCTTCAGTTCTTGCAGGATGAAGCAGGGGTTACCGTGCGCCGCACCTCGAAAGAGATTCTGGACGCACAGCTGAAGGCATGGGACGAACTGATCCCCGAGCTGGAAGCCGATCCGTTCATGAAAAAGACCCTCGACAGCCAGCGCGAGTGGGTCAGCCGTGTGTCGTATTACGAGCTGATGAACTCGCCCGACTACGGTCTGGCCTACGAGCATTACTTCCCTGGCAAGATCAAGCTCTGATCCCGCTGACAGGTAAAGTACAGAACCCCGGCACCTTTGTGTGCCGGGGTTTCAGACGAGGCATGGGGACATCATGATTTCATTTATACGGTTCGCCGACAGCCTGTCGGCATGGTTTGGCAAGTCATTCGCGTGGCTTATCTTGCTGATGTCCATCGGCACGGGCTACGAGGTGTTCGTACGCTATGTGCTTAACAGCCCGACGGCCTGGGCGCTGGACGTTTCCTTTATCATGTACGGCACGCTGTTCATGATGGGCGGGGCCTATACGCTGTCGCGTGGCGGGCATGTGCGGGGCGATTTCCTGTACCGGCTGCTGCAACCCAAGACCCAGGGCAAGATTGATATCGTTCTGTATATCGTCTTCTTTTTCCCCGGTGTGCTGGCCCTGATCCTGTCCGGCTGGAAATACGCTGCGCGGTCCTGGCAATACGGAGAGGTCTCCGTCAACAGTCCCGCGGGTGTGCCGATCTACCAGTTCAAAGCGGTGATCGTGGCGGCGGGCATATTGCTGTTTATCCAGGGGATCGCGCAGGTATGCCGCTGCATTATCGCGATCCGGGACAATTACTGGCTTGAAGCGGACGAAGACGTTTTCGAGACCGAAGATCTTTTGATCCAGAAGGCCAACATGGCCGAGAAAGACCATATCACATGACCGATCCGCAAATCGCCCTGATGATGCTTGGGCTGTTCATCATCTTTGTTTTTCTGGGCTTCCCGATCGCCTTTACCCTGATGGCCATGGGCATCGGCTTTGGCTACTACGCCTATTTCGATGCGCGCCGCATGTGGCGCGGTTTTGACCGGCTGGATGAAACCGCCGGACAATGGGAACAATGGTCGAGTTGGATAGAGGGATTCTATAACAACCGAATATTTGACCTCTTCGTAAACCAGACCTTTACCGTGATGTCGAACGAGGTGCTGACGGCTGTGCCCTTGTTCCTGTTCATGGGCTATATCGTCGAACGCTCCAACATCGTGGACCGTTTGTTCACCACGCTGAACATCGCGTCCAAGAATGTCCCCGGCTCGATGGGGGTGGCGGCGCTGATCACCTGCGCGCTGTTTGCCACGGCGACAGGGATCGTGGGCGCGGTTGTGACCTTGATGGGCCTGCTGGCGCTGCCGGCGATGTTGAAAGCGCGCTATGACCCGTCCTTTGCGGCGGGCATCATCTGTGCGGGCGGTACATTGGGCATCCTGATCCCGCCGTCGATCATGCTGATCGTCTATGCGGCGGCGACCAATGTGTCGATCGTGCGCCTTTATGCGGCGGCACTGCTGCCGGGGCTGACGCTGGTGGGGCTGTATCTGGTCTATATCATCGGGCGGTCTTTGCTGCAGCCATCGTCGGCACCAAGGCCTACGGCGGATGAGGTGCCGGACATGCCAATGGGCAAGCTGGTGATGATGATCATCACCTCCTTCGTGCCACTGGCTTTCCTGATCTTTGCGGTGCTCGGGTCGATCCTTTTCGGTCTCGCCACCCCGACAGAGGCGGCATCTATCGGTGCATTGGGCGGTATCTTCCTTGCCTTTATCTACCGCGCGATGACATGGCAGCGTTTGCGTGAAAGCGTCTATCTCACCGTGCGCACCACGGCGATGGTCTGCTGGCTGTTCGTCGGCTCCTACACCTTCTCTGCCGTGTTCTCCTATCTCGGGGGGGAGCATGTGATCTCGGAGTTCGTGCAATCCATGAACCTGTCGCCGATCCAGTTCCTGATCATGGCGCAGCTCATCATCTTCCTGCTGGGCTGGCCGCTGGAATGGTCCGAGATCATCATCATCTTCGTGCCGATCTTCCTGCCGCTGCTTGCGGTGTTCGAGATTGATCCGCTGTTCTTCGGTATCCTCGTGGCGCTGAACCTGCAGACCAGTTTCCTGACCCCGCCGATGGCGATGTCGGCCTATTACCTTAAGGGCATCGCGCCGCCATCGCTTCTGCTGACGCAGATCTTCAAGGGGGTCATGCCGTTCCTCTTCTGCGTGATCCTGTCGATGGTGCTGATGTATGTCTTCCCGCAGATCGTCTTCTATTTGCCGGATCTGTTTTATGGACGGTAATCGGATGACGGGTCACGGGGTGGACGGCACCCCCAGCGTGACACTACTGCGTGACAGGCTGGCGTCCGGCGCGCTGGATGCGCTGGCGCTGGTCGACAGCTATATCAAGCGGATCGAGGCGCGCGAGCCGCAGGTCGGCGCATGGGCGTGGTTCGATCCCGAATTCGCGCGCGCACAGGCCCGCACGCTGGATGCGCATCGCCGGGCAGGGCGTCCCTTGGGGCGGCTCCACGGGTTGCCGGTCGCGCTGAAAGACGTGATCGACACCCAACGCATCCCCACGGAAAACGGCTGCGTTCAGGATGCGGGGCGCGTGCCCCTGCGCGACGCCTTTGTGGTAGAGAGGCTGCGCAAGGAAGGGGCGATCCTGATGGGTAAGACGGTCACGACCGAGCTTGCCTTCATGCAGCCCGGCAAGACCGCGAACCCGCATAATCTGGCGCATACGCCCGGCGGATCGTCGCAAGGCTCTGCTGCGGCGGTGGCGGACGGAATGGTGCCGCTTGCCATCGGCACCCAGACCGGCGGGTCGGTGATCCGCCCGGCGTCCTTCTGCGGGGTGACCGGATATAAACCCACCTTCGGCGCGATCCCGCGGCGGGGGGTGCTTACGCAATCGCCCTCGCTTGATACGATCGGGGTCTTTGCCAGCGATCTCGCAGGGGCAGCACTGCTGGCCGAGGTGCTTTTCGGGCAGGATGACGAAGACAGCGCGACCACGCTTTGCGCCGCGCCCGCCTTACATGCGGCGGCGACCTCGGCCCCGCCGCTGCCGCCCGTGTTCGGCTTCATCCGCCCGCCGGGATGGGAGAATGCGGAGCCGCAACTGCTTGACGCCTTTGCCGAGCTGCTGGACGCGCTTGGCGATCAGGCGTTCGAGCTTCCGTTGCCAGCGGTGTTCGACACGGCAGCAGACCAGCGCAAGCTGATCAATCTGGCCGAGATGTCCTATCACTACTACCCCTATTGGCACCGGGGCGCGGACAAGCTGGGGCCGATCACCCGCGACGCGATAGAGCAAGGCAACGCCGTGCCTGCCCGCGATTACCTGTCTGCCCGCGACATGCCCAAGGTGCTGAACGCCGCGCTGGACGAGATATTCACCCGCTGCGATGTGATCCTGTGCCCCTCGGCCCCCGGTCCGGCCCCCAAAGGGTTGGAAACCACGGGCGATCCGGTGTTCAACGGGCTGTGGACCTTCTGCGGCACGCCCTGCATCAACCTGCCGCTTTTCACCTCGACCGAAGGGCTGCCCATGGGCGTCCAGCTGGTCGGCGCGCGCCACAATGACGCGCGGTTGCTGCGCACGGCACAATGGCTGACCGACTGGGCCGCTGGTGCCTCTGCATAAAGGATATCTGATATGAACCGACTTCTCGCACTTGTGGCGTTTGCGACCATCACCACCTTTCTGCTGATCCTGGCCGTCAAGGTGCCCAGCCCCGATCTGGTGATCATCGTGGCGATCACGCTGGCGTTCATCGCCTTTGATCTGTTCACCTCCAGTCGCAACAAGAAAGACTAGCCGATGTCCAAACCCGTGATCTGGATCACCCGCACCCTGTCGAATGCCACGCTGGAACGCGCCCGCCGCGACTACGAGGTGATCTGGAATGCCGCCGACACCCCCGGCAGCGCCGAGGATATCATCAGGATGAGCGCATCCGTCGACGGGATCATCCCGTGCCACTCCGAACATTTCAGCGCAGATGTGGTGGCGCAGCTCGACCCGCGGCTGAAAATCGTCGCGAACCATTCGGTCGGGGTGGATCATTGCGATCTGGACGCGCTGCGCGGCAAGGGGATCGTCGTGACCAATACGCCCGATGTGCTGTCGGATGCCACGGCAGAGCTGGCGATGATGCTGATGCTGGGGGCTGCGCGCAATGCGGTCGCGGGGGATCGGACTGTGCGGTCCGGCACATGGGATTTCTGGTCGCCGGCCTTTCTGGTGGGCAAACAGCTGACCGGCGCGCGGCTGGGGATCGTGGGGATGGGCGGTGTGGGTCGTGCCTTTGCCCGCAAGGCGCGCGGCTTTGACATGGAGATCCACTATCACAACCGCAGCCGTCTTTCGCCCGAGGATGAAGCGGGCGCGATCTATCACGAGACGCTGGAAAGCCTGCTGGCGGTGTCCGACTTCTTGTCGCTCCATTGCCCCGCAACGCCCGAGACGGTCGGGCTGATGAACGCCGACCGTTTGGCGCAACTGCCCAAAGGGGCAGTGCTGGTCAACACGGCCCGCGGCAATCTGATCGACGAGGCCGCTTTGGTCGACGCTCTGGATGCGGGGCATATCGGGGCGGCGGGGCTGGATTGCTTTGTCACCGAACCGGGGGGCAATTCGGCCTTCGCGTCCTATGACAACGTGATGATGATGCCCCATGTGGGCAGCGCCACGGTGCAGACCCGCGATGCGATGGGGTTCAAGGCACTGGATAACCTTGACGCGTTCTTCCGTGGAGAGTCCCCGCCGAACGCGCTCTAGTCTAGGAACGGTCCGAAGAAATCAATGCGGACCTACGCTGAAAAAAATCGTATACGATTTACATGATCGTATTTATTTGTCATGATGTGTTTCGAAAGGGGCGCATCATGACACTTCGGCAATCGAAATCGGACATTCTATTCGACCGGCTTCGCCATGATATCCTGTCGCTGGATCTGCCACCGGGCATGGCGCTGCGCCTACCGGCCCTGTCGGAGCACTATGCCATCGGCCTGACGCCCCTGCGCGAATGTCTGAACCGGCTGGCGGCTGAACAGCTTGTCGTGCCCGAGCATAACAAGGGCTTTTGCGTCACCCCGCTGACCCGTGCCGATCTTCTGGACCTGGAACGCAGCCGCGATGCCATCGAAGGCGCGATGCTGGCCCATTCCGTCAGCCACGCCGATGACACGTGGGAGGCAGGGGTGATCGGAGCCTATCACCACCTGTCGCAAACGCCCGTGCCTTCGGTGATCCATAATGACGAGGCCCTGGCCCAATGGACACGGCGGCATCTGGCCTTTCATCAGGCATTGGTAGCAGGGGCGCGCTCTGATTGGATGGTGCGGTTTGCGGGGCAGTTGCAGGACCAGTTGGGACGCTACCACCGTTTTATTCAGGCGGGCCTGCGCGATCTGACCCAAAGCGCGCCCCCGCTGGCGGCCAAAGCGGCAGAGGTATTGTCTGCCGGTATGGCGCTAGAGCCGCATCGCGCGCTCTATCAGGCAGCAGTTGATCATGATCCGGCGGCGGCGCTTGCGGCCTTTCGCCATCACACCGGCCTGAGCATCGCCGCCTTCGAGGAGCTTTCGACGCTGATGCCGGCCCATTCGCCCTTTGCAAGAACCCTCGGCCCCCAATCGGAGACCCCCGCATGACCGGCTACAACCCCGCTGACGAAGGGGCGCAAATGTCCTTTGCCAAGGAGATGTCCTATACCGATTACCTGTCGCTCGACCCTATCCTCGGGGCGCAGAATTGCAAATCCGACGCCCATGACGAGATGCTGTTCATCATCCAGCATCAGACCTCAGAGCTATGGATGCGCCTGTGCCTGCACGAACTGTCGTCGGCGCGCACCCATCTCGCGGCGGGTGATTTTGCGCCTGCGATGAAGATGTTGACCCGTGTGGCGCGCATTTTTGAACAGCTCAACAGCGCGTGGGATGTGCTGCGCACCATGACCCCCAGTGAATACAGCGATTTCCGCGACGACCTTGGCGCGTCCTCGGGGTTTCAGTCGCATCAATACCGGCTAATCGAATTCATCCTCGGCAACCGCAACCGCGCGATGATGAAAGTGCATGAACACCGCCCCGAACTGCACCAGATGCTGACGCAGGAACTGGGGACAAAATCCCTGTACCATGTGGCGCTTGATCTGCTGGCAGAGGCAACGGGGCAAAGCTTTGACCCGCAGGCCTATGCGATGGACACGCCTCATGCGGCGGATGATGCGGTGATGCAGGCATGGGTGCGTGTCTACCAAGACCCGCGCGCCCATTGGCAGCTGTACGAGCTGGCCGAAAAGCTCGTCGATCTCGAAGACTACTTCCGCCGCTGGCGTTTCAACCATGTGACCACGGTGGAACGCATCATCGGCTTCAAACGCGGCACGGGCGGCACGTCGGGGGTGAAATACCTGCGCCGGATGCTCGAGGTCGAACTTTTCCCCGAACTCTGGAACGTACGAGGTGCCCTGTGACCCGATTGCCGATGAAAGACCGCTTTTCCCTGCCCGACGGCATGATCTACCTTGATGGAAACTCGCTTGGGCCGCTGCCCGTGGGGACGGCCGAAAAAGTGCAGGATGTGGTGCAGGCGCAATGGGGCGCGCATCTGATCAAGGGCTGGAACCTTGACGGCTGGATGGCGCAGCCCGCACGGGTCGGCAAACGTATTGCCCGCCTGATCGGCGCGCCCGAGGGGTCGGTCACCATGGGCGACACGCTGTCGGTCAAAGTGTTTCAGGCCCTGTCTGCTGCCCTCAAGATGCGCCCCGACCGGCGGGTGATCCTGTCGGACAGCGGCAACTTCCCGTCGGACCTGTATATGGCCGAGGGGCTGATCCAGCAGTTGGGGCAAGGCTACGAGCTGCGCATCGTCGCCCCCGAGGATGTCGCCAGCGCCATGACAGATGAAGTGGCTGTCGCGATGATCACCCAAGTCGACTACCGCACGGGCCGCATGCATGACATGGCGCAAGTGACCGCGGCGGCCCATGGGGCAGGGGCAGTGATGCTGTGGGATCTGGCCCATAGCGCAGGCGCGGTGCCCGTCGATGTGGCCGCCTGCGACGCGGAATTCGCCGTCGGCTGCACCTATAAATACCTCAACGGCGGGCCGGGGGCCCCTGCGTTCATCTATGCGCGCCCCGATATCGTCGCGGACATCCAGCCCGCTTTGGCCGGATGGCTGGGGCATGATGCGCCCTTCGCCTTCGAGACCGGATACCGCCCCGCTGCGGGCATCGAGCGCATGCGCGTCGGCACGCCCCCCGTGATCCAGATGACCGCGCTGGAACATGCGCTTGGGCTTTGGGACGAGGTGGATATGGCCGAGCTGCGGGAGAGGTCTGTCGCGCTGAGCGAGCTGTTCATCGCGCTGGTTGAAGAAAAATGCCCCGAGCTTGTGCTCGCCAGCCCACGGGATGCAAACCAGCGCGGCAGTCAGGTGTCTTTCGCGTCAAAGAACGGGTATGCGGTGATGCAGGCGTTGATCGCACGCGACGTGATCGGTGATTTCCGCGCGCCTGACATCATGCGCTTTGGCTTCACGCCCTTGTACATCGACGAAGACGACGTACGCGGCGCGGTCGACATCCTTGCCGACATCCTTGCGACCCGCAGTTGGGACCGGCCCGAGTATCACCAGAAGCGCGACGTGACCTGAAGGGCCAAGCGACATCGGGACGCAGCGCGGTGGCGGTGCGTCTTGGTGATGGTGGTCCGCGCGAATGAACGCTATGATCGCGCCATGCTTGATCTTCAGTCGCGCCCGAAATGCAGTGAATGCCCAATCCGCCACCGCGCCGTTTGTGCGCGGTGCGATGATGATGAACTGCTGATGCTGGAGCAAATCAAGACCTATCGGTCGTTCAAGGCGGGTGATCCGATGCTTTGGCGTGGCGACGGGCTGACCTATGTCGCGTCGGTCGTGTCGGGCGTCGCGAGCCTTGGCAAAACGATGGAGGACGGGCGCACCCAGATGGTGGGGCTGCTTTTCCCGTCGGATTTCATCGGCCGTCCCGGCCGCGCGGCGATCGACTTCGATGTGGTCGCCGTTACCGATGTGACGCTGTGCTGCTTCCAGCGCAAACCCTTCGAGGCGCTGATCGAAACCACGCCGCATATCGCCCAACGGTTGATGGAGATGGCCCTCGATGAACTGGACGCGGCGCGTGACTGGATGCTGTTGCTGGGCCGCAAAACCGCGCGCGAAAAGATCGCGACCTTCATTGAAATGCTGGTGCGGCGACAGCAATTGGCCAATGCGGATACCCCTGGGCAAGAGCTGGTCTTGCCACTTACACGGCACGAGATCGCCAACTATCTGGGGCTCACGCTTGAAACGGTCAGCCGCCAGCTCGGCGCGATGAAGAAAGAGGGTATCCTGAGCTTTGTCGACCGTCGCCGTTTCCGCGTGGCCGATGTGGAGGCGCTGCATGCGGCCTCCGGCGATGATTGCGACTAGGGAAATATTCCCTTTGATTTGATCTGTATCAACGCCGCAGGGCACCCCAAGGCGTTCCCTGTCTGCACCTTCATAGGAGAGTGCAGCATGTACAAGAATATCCTGATCCCCGTTGTTTTCGAGACCCCCGAGATCACCCAGACCGCCTTTGATGCGGCGCAGGCGCTGGCGGCACCGGACGCCAGATTGACCCTGCTGCATGTGATAGAGGCAGTGCCGGTCTATGTCGCCGAATACATCCCCACCGACATCGTGACCTCCACGCGTGAAGCAGTACAGGCGCGGCTGGATGCGCTGGCGCTAAGCGTGCCGGGGGCCGCGACAGCGATTGCGGACGGGCGCGCCGGGCCACGGGCGACACGCTGGGCCGAGGAAAACGGGACCGACTGTATCGTGATCGCGTCGCATCAGCCCGCGTTGTCTGACATCCTGCTGGGGTCGGTCGCGCAATATGTGGTGCGTCACGCCAAATGCGCGGTGCATGTGGTCAGATAGGTCGGGGCACCGCCAACGCGCTATTGCAGCCCGAGTATGCCGTCGGCGGTGGCAGCGACGCGGGCGAATGCGGCGCGGTCTTTACGTGCGATCAGCCATAGGTCGTGAAACCGTCGTTGGGGCAGGGTATGCACCGCCAGTGCGTCGCGGTGCGCGAACCCCTCCACCCCTGATCGCGGCAGGATAGTATAGCCCAGTCCTTGGGCCACGGGCAGGGGGATTTGCCCGATCTGGTTGATAAAACTGCGCAGCCGCAAATGCTCTGCCCCGCGGTAGTCATCAAAATTGCGCCCGAGAAGATCATCGGCATAGGCATTGCCATCGGGATGCGCGATGAACCCCAAGTCATCAAGCTTCTGCAGCGTCAGATCCGTCGCGTTAAAGCTAGCGGGCAGCACGAGGCAAAGTTCCTCTTGCGACAGGGGCGTGGCCTGAACGCGGGGCATATCGGGCACCGCGGTCACCACGCCCAGATCAAGCGTCCCTGCCAGTATATCCGCCAGAATACGCGCCTGCGGCGCGGCGCTGAGATGCATTTCCAGCTTCGGGGCCTCCTGCATCCGCGCGATCAGATGCGGATACAGCCGTAACGCAAAACTGCCAGAGCAGCCGATCCGCACCGTGCCTGACAAGGGGTCATCGCGCTGCATCCTTTCGCGCAAGGCGCGCTCCTCTATTCGGCGGGCACGCCCGATCGACAGCAGCTCTTCTCCGGCGGGGGTGAGGGTAAAAGACTTTCCCTCGCGCAGGATCAACGGCTGGCCGACCTGTTGTTCCAGCTTGCGGATATGCTGCGATACCCCCGGCTGGGTCATCGCCAACCGGTCTGCGGTGCGGGTGAAATGCCCGATGTCACATAGGGTCGTGAAAGTTTCGAGCCATGAGGCGTTTAGCACGTGGATCATTCCGTAAAGTTATCATTTCAATTCCATATGATAATTTTATGTTTGCGCACGGTCCACCTAAATCACGGGGTATCACAGAACAAAGGATAGACCATGACACCGACACCACGCAGTTTCTCTCATATCGGGCTTTCCGTGCCCGATCTGGACCAAGCCGTAAAATTCTACGCCGACGTGCTGGGGTTCTACGTCATCATGCAACCGACAGAGATTGTCGAAGACGGCAGCGATATCGGGCAGATGTGTACCGATGTCTTTGGCGAAGGCTGGGGCCGCCTGCGTATCGCGCATCTTGCCACGGCAGACCGTATCGGGATCGAGTTGTTTGAATTTGACGGCAACCACGCGCCCGCAGACCCGCTGAATTTCCGCCAGCACGGCACGTTCCATTTCGCCATTCAGGATCCCAACCTCGAAGACCTGCTGGCCAAGATTGTCGCGGCAGGGGGCAAGCAGCGGATGCCGGTGCGCGAATACTTCCCCGACGATAAACCCTATCGCATGGTCTATGTCGAAGACCCCTTTGGCATCGTGTTCGAGCTGTACAGCCACAGCTACGAGCTGACCTATTCCGCCGGTGCCTATAGCTAATCCCAAGTCTGTTCTGCGGGCGAGGGCAGGGCTTTCGCCCGCAGTTATAATGACAAGATATGTCAAATAATGCAGGTCGGCGGGAACCCTCCTGCGCGGGAAGGCGGTTTTGTTGTCATAGCAACATCACGAAAGGTCTTCTCATGTCATACTGGCGCTTCTTTGCAATGATCATCACCTCTACCGTGGTGATGTTCGGCTTAATGTATCTGAACACCTACGCAATCGATCACGTGTTCTTTAGCGAAACCCGCAGCTATATGGCGCTGTATATGGGCGCGGTGATGGCGGTCATCATGCTGGCGTTCATGCTGGGGATGTACAGCAACCGTGGGGTGAATATCGCGATTTTTGCAGGCAGCGCGCTGGTTTTTGCGGTGTCGCTGTTTCTGGTGCGTAGCCAGTCCACAGTCGATGACACGGCGTGGATGCGTGCGATGATCCCGCACCATTCCATTGCGATCCTGACGAGCGAGCGTGCTAATATCTCGGACCCGCGGGTGCGCAAGCTGGCGGATGATATCATCGAAGCGCAACGGCTTGAGATCGACGAGATGAAGGCCCTGATCGCGGATCTTGAAGGCGGGCCAGCCGCAACACCAGAAATCGACGGGAAGTGAGGACATAATGACGCAACAGCAGACACAACCGGCAAAACTCTACCGTATGGTGATGCCTGACCATACCTGTCCCTACGGTCTGAAATCCAAAGACCTGCTGGAGCGTCAGGGCTTCGAGGTCGAGGATCATCACCTGACAACGCGCGAAGAGACAGACGCGTTCAAGGCGGAGCATGATGTCGAAACGACGCCGCAGAGCTTTATCGGCGGGGAACGCATCGGCGGCTATGACGATCTGCGGGTCTATTTTGGCTTGGACAAACCCAAGGATCAGCAATCTGACACGTCGTACCAGCCGGTGATCGCCATCTTTTCGGTCGCCTTTCTGATGGCGCTTGGCCTGTCGTGGTTTGCCTTCGAAAGCATCTTTACGGTGCAGGCGTTCCAGTGGTTTATCTCGATCTCCATGTGTTTCCTCGCCGTACAGAAATTGCAGGATATCGAGAGTTTTTCGACCATGTTCCTGAACTATGACCTGCTGGCAAAACGCTGGGTGCCCTACGGCAAGATCTACCCGTTCGGAGAGGCCTTTGCAGGCATCGCCATGACCGCGGGGGCGCTGCTGTGGCTGGCAGCACCGATCGCGATCGTGATCGGCGGTATCGGGGCGATCTCGGTGATCAAGGCGGTCTATATCGACAAACGTGAGCTGAAATGCGCCTGCGTGGGCGGCAGTAGCAATGTGCCGCTTGGCTTTGTGTCCCTGACCGAGAACCTGATGATGCTGGGCATGGGGCTTTGGATGCTGGTACGGCTCTTCGGGTGATATTCTGGCACCTGCTCAGCGGGCTTGAAGCATATTCCTATTGCAAATCCCCCCGCGCCGCATCCGCGGTACGGGGGGATTTTTGTTCGTTTGGGGCGCGGGAAACACCCCCTTCCGTGCCTGACAAGCGCCGCCTTAGGGGGCGATCCGCACCTCAAAGGACACAGACCCCGTTGCACCCGGTTCATGTGATCCGGTGCAGTCCCATTGCAGCGCGCCCGCATAGCCCGCCGTATCTGCCCCGGGCGTGGTCATCGTGCAGACCACATTGCCGCCGATGGAGACGGGGCTTGGGATGGCGGATGCCAGTTCTGTGTAGGGCGGCGTGCGGTCGTGGATCACGATGTTGGTCGCGGGCAGTTCGCCAGGGTTGTCGAGGAAGATGCGATATTCAAGCACATCCCCCGCAGCGGCACCATTGCTGACGCCTTCGGGCGTGCCTTGGGTCACATTGCGGACCGTCTTGCGCAGTTTCAGCACCCCTTCGGAGGATTCTACCCGCACCAGATCGGTGTTTCGGTCCTGCTCGGTCGCGCCGGTCGCGCCATAGGTCGTGTCGGCGACCACATCAAAGGCGATGGTTGATCCCGGTGCCGCCGCACCCGAGGCGGCGACACGGGCCACCAGACAGATACGCGTATCAGGGGTCACGGGCAGGGCGGTGGTGATGGGGCTGGTGGCCGTCCCGTCGCAGGCGGCATCCTCGAACAGGGCGACGGAAAAGAGCCCCGGCGCGGTGATCGACTGGATATC